>Ga0209979_1000822_pt1 | contig 37746 bp, 33 predicted proteins | sample AnhtaG_FD_183114 | JGI IMG/M metagenome (GOLD analysis project Ga0209979, IMG submission 183114) | Deep subsurface microbial communities from Anholt, Denmark to uncover new lineages of life (NeLLi) - Anholt_01485 metaG (SPAdes) (version 2) | ecosystem: Environmental > Aquatic > Marine > Oceanic...
GCATAAGACTTCGTGGATCAATCCACAAAATTGTAATTGGCCATTCCCAGCTTCATCTGCTGTTCTGAGTTCAGTTGCGTTCTGCTAGCGAACAGGCTTAGGTGGACCAGCGTGTAACAAGCAGCCAATTCGTATAATCGTTCGGTTAAATTGTCGACAAGCCATAAGTCTTATATAGGCGATAAGCCCCAGTATCAAAATCTAGCCCCCTGTGTTTTGCCCGGCTAATGGTTTACTCTAGCGATGGGTTAGGCACCTTTGGACTAGCTGACTTGTAAGTTCACAGACTTGACAGCTTCCTTTGCACCGTTGTATAGGCCGAATATGGCCGTCCCAAGCCTGAAGAGTGCTTCTGATTTTAGGTTTACATCACATCCCAATCGGTCTGCAAGTCTAGCAGTTAGATGCTTAATTGTGATGTGCTTTTCCCAAGCGACTTCGGTCCCCAATCGATTGCTAACACGAACAGCACACTCTGGGTCCACACCAGCGTTTTTCCATCTTACGAACATGTCAAATCTCATTTTGTTCATAGCAGCAGTCCAACCTCTTTTCATTCGTACCCCGCTCACAATCTCTGTGCTGGACGCAGCAATAGCTTTATTATATTCCGGCATTATATTCCAAATCTCTAACTGCCCATTCTGCTCTAGGTAGTTTCTTGTAAAAACAGACTGAGCGAGAAGGTGTTCATCCTTTTTTACATGGTGCATAAATGCCAGACCAAAAAGTTCAATGCGTAGCGCTATCATTTCTCGCTTAAATACGGTCTTATCAACTGCTGCAAAGGATTGGTCAGCCTCTACAACAAAGTTGAAGACCTCCTCTATATAAAGTGAACTTGCATCTTGGCCAGCAATCACCGGGTGGAAGATTTGAGAATCGTAAAACTGCTGACAAAATTCCTCGATACTAACTTTTGTCTTGCCACTAAATAGCCCCATATATGACCCTCTAATTCTTCCCGTAATCGTAGCGCAATAGTGTTTGTAGCAAAAGCCACCGACCGGTGACTACTGTTGATTCTACATCAACTGCCTGACCGGAGCAACCGCCAGAGAACCTTTTTTCAGAAATCAATATCTCCTAGTTGCCCTGGTCCCATTTTTGACGCTCACACCGGCTTTCCTGGCGATAGGCATACTGGCAAATGCTGAAGACATTGTAGCTCTGGCGATAATAGCGATGGCGATGAATGTGAGTGGTTCAATCGGGGATCTCATGATGGCTTGGAAGATTCGGCGGCATGGTCGCAAGACCCTTTATGAGGATACGGAGAATGGATTCAACTGGTATGTTCCTTTAAGACCGAACCTGTAGCGGTTTTGTCAGCCCGGTTCCTTCTGGCACCTTGCGGTACTATAAAAGCCTCCAGCTATGAACTGCCCTAAGCCAACGGCAGTAGCCACTACCCATCTAATTTCTTTCTCAATAGCGTAGATTATTTCTTATAAAACAAAACGCCCTTTTGTTAAGTGGTGAACAAAACGCTAGAAAGTGCAATGGGGCTCCTCTCTTCCCAGATTCTAGTATTTGTTGACCACTTAAGGGGAAGGCGCTATAATTCTTTTAGGGTTGGCTTAGGGAATAGTGAGGCGAAGGCGATGCTGAGTGAAAGTAGTCGCACACTTGCGCTGGAGTCACCAACAGACGACGAGTTGACGAGAGCAGAGAGACTATGTCGGGCGGCCTTATGTTGGTATGACCAAAATGGGAGGCACTTTCCGTGGCGCGTCACCCGAGACCCTTACGAAATACTTGTGGCTGAGATGTGTCTCCAGAAGACCAACGCAGACAGAGTGCTTCCCGTCTTTGAGGAGATTATCGAAAGATACCCAAATGTCGCCGCTCTCGCTGATGCTGACCTGGGTGACCTAAGCAAGTATTTCTCTCGCCTCGGGCTATTTAAGAGAGGCCGCTTCTTGCTTCAGATAGCCAGGGCTATCGTAAACCACCATGGAGGAGTCATTCCGAAAGACAGAGACGCTCTACTCAAGGTGACTGGCATAGGTGATTACACCGCCAACAGCATTCTATGTCTCGCGTACGGTGAGTGTTTGCCCTTATTAGATGGCAGTACCCAGCGTGTATTGGGGAGGGTCTTTGACCGGCAGGCTGATAAGCCAGCTTGGGCAAACAAAAGGATGAGGTATTTCATGCAGGCGATTCTACCAGATGACGGAGCTAGAGAGTTCAATCTCGCTCTAATTGACATAGCGGACAAGTATTGCAGGCCAACGAAGCCGAAGTGCGACGATTGCCCTGTCGTGGACGTTTGCCTATCAGCAAACGTCACTAGGAAGGTGCCAAATGGCTTATAATCAAGGTGTCATCAGATTGCGTAGTGGGTTTGTCAGACGCTTAGCTCCACACGAGGTTAAGAGGGGCTACGTTTTTATTTCCCTAGACAAGAATTTGCCGACTATTCTTGAGACCAGCAATTTCGAAGTGGAAATAGGAGGCGGAACCTTTTGCTCTCGCAGGTTGGATGTTTCCGGCAGGGTCCACGTGCCTCTCAGGATTCTAGAGAGCATAGGAACAGCGCAAAAGCTGCGCTTTAGCCTTGTGTCTAGGCAAACGCTCAGGATAGAGCCCGTGAGCAGCGAGTAGGTAAAAACAGAATCTAGGTGATTTTGATTGGATAAGCAAACTCAGAAGCTAGGCAGGAAGGCCAAGATTGTGACACAAGCCAAGGGTAATGGGTATACATTCATTGACCTTTTTGCTGGCATAGGCGGAATCCGAAGCGCATTCGAGCGTGTTGGCGGAAGATGCGTTTTCTCTTCTGAGATAGATGAATCCTGTCAGGAAATGTACGAAACTAACTTTGGTCATAGACCATATGGCGATATAACCAAAATACCGTCTGATTTCATACCTGACCACGATATATTGACAGCAGGATTCCCTTGTCAAGCGTTTAGCATTATTGGAGATATGCTTGGATTTGCTGATACCAGAGGGACTCTGTTCTTTGAGATAGAGAGGATTCTTCGTGACAAAAGACCTAAGGCTTTTCTTTTGGAAAACGTCAAACAGTTGGTTAGCCACGACAAGGGAAGGACATTTAAAGTAATTCTGAACAAGCTAGAAAGGCTTGGATATTCCGTCCACTCCAAGATATTGAATGGTTTGCACTATGGAGTCCCTCAAAAAAGGGAGCGAGTTATCATTGTAGGATTTAAGGAAAATCACCCGTTCAGATTTCCCGATAAAGGAATAGGGAAACAATTGACTCTGCGGGACATTCTAGAACCTGACGATTTGGTGGATAAAAAGTTCTTTGTATCAAAACATATTGAAAAGAAGCTTAAGGAAAGGGTAAAGGTTATTCCAGATTACCCTACAATCTGGCACGAGAATAAGGCAGGCAATATAGGAATTCATCCTTTCTCTTGTGCTTTGAGAGCGAATGCGTCTCACAATTATCTATTGGTGAATGGAAGGCGACGTTTGACGCCTAAAGAGATGCTTCGACTTCAAGGGTTTCCTGAATATTTTAAAATCGTTGTCTCTGATGCTCAAGTTCGCAAGCAAGCTGGTAACAGTGTGGTAATACCGATGATTGAGTCAGTAGCAGAAGCAATGATAATTGCAATGCAGAAACCACCAGTATTTGCTTATACTCAAAGCAGTTTCAAAAGCAAATTTGAAGAAGAGCGGTTCAGCTATGCCAAAGAGCAATGAAGCACAATTAGCACTGAGGAAAGTCATAAATAAGTCCAGGGTTCATTTCTATAAACCGTTTCAGATTGCGGAGATACTGTTTCACCATCGAACTGAAAGCGGGTGGAATCTAAACGACCTCGAATCATATAGAAACATATCAAAAAGATGGCGGGACGATATATCGCTTAAGTTAGTAGGTCGGCGGAGCACTTCAAGTCAAAAATATCAGGACAACGTTTTCGAAGCAAATGCGATGCCACCGCACCTACTTGCCACCCTTGGCGATATTAACAAAGCGGGTAATGGATTCGTAGAAGCTTATATCTACAGGTCATTTCAATCAAAATTAGCTTTACTGCACGAAGCGGCAGAATATATCAGGAAAAACACGCCTTCTACGTTTTCTCTAAAAGAATTGTTTTCGCTTTTTACACGGCAAGCAGGGTTACGGAGAAGTATTGACAAAGCATATGAAATCTCTGTCTACGCTCTATTCGCTACTTTGGTGCGTGCACTGAGAGCGGAAGTAACATTAGAGGTTAAGAACGAGGACAAAGAGATACTAAGCGACTTCGAACAATTCATTAGTATCGTGCTCGGCATTGATGCAAAAATAACCAAGTTAACCTCGCCAGCGGCACTTTTCCGCTTGGGTGTAACTAATGCCGCAGACAGAGGTATAGATATGTGGACTAATTTTGGGGCAGCGGTTCAGGTCAAGCATTTAACCTTGACTCCAGAAGACATTGAAGATATTGCTGAGGATATAAGAGCAGATAGAATTGTAATAGTCTGCGTAGATGCGGAAAAAAGACCTATTGAAGGTTTGTTAAAACAAGTAGGATGGGGTGAACGAATACAAGGTGTAATTACCCTAAACGACCTCGATTATTGGTACAGTCTATGTTTGAGTAAAAAATATTTAGACAAGTTGGGTAACACACTACTTGCCGACCTAGAAAGAGAGTTTATCTGCGAATTCCCTTCAACAGAAGAAATTGTGCCTTTCCTGCAAGAAAGAGGATACGACACTATGACTTTGCCAGCAGGATGGGAAGTGTAACATGACAGATAAAGTTTCGACTGAAAAGCATAGCCCGTGAAATTGCGGATAAAGTTCGTAAAAACGCAACAATAGACTGGGCCATGAAAGAAAGTGCCAGAGCAAAACTCATGGTTATCGTGAGGCGTACGTTGAATAAATACGGTTACCCGCCGGACAAACAGCAAAAAGCCGTTGATACAGTGCTTAAACAGGCTGAAGTATTGGCAGATTATTGGGTGGAGCAGTGACGGAAGCCGCCTTCCTCGACCTCATCCTGCACTCGAAGACCCCAACACGCTGCACAATCCGTCATAAAGTGTGATTGGGTGACTTCTGCCCAGTTGGTTTAGCAGATAGTTTTCTGTGATTACACGTGAGCAGGCTATCATGACTAATCGAAGCTGCTCGAGGATTGGTCGAATAGGTAAACCAACTTGCAGACGATGTCGATTTTTTCCCAAGGCGCAGTAAAAGGTAGGTCTATCCCGAAATTTCCTGTCAGCCTGTCATCGAAAACGGCCTGCGGGAGTGCGTCTCTGATTCTCGCAATGAGAGTTCTGAAGTTTGCCATGGACGAGGGAGCTATCTTTGGCCCCAGACACGAATAGTCAAAGTTATATTGTCTTATTTCTACATTGTCGTCCGACGCTTTCTTGCCGTACACCCTCACAAAACGCTCGGTTTGAATAGAGGTTTCCGTGGCTTTTTCTGTAACCCTACGCCGGACAGGAATGCCGCCAATCAGCAAGGTTGCGGGCAAATTGAGTTTCATTCTCGTTCTTGTCACTTCTTTGTTTTCGTGAGTCTCCATCGTTCCCACGAGAATCAGGAACGCATCGATTGACTCCATTTTTATGAATTGTCCGCTCCTGTCACAAAACATGATTTCTTTCTGACCGAATTGCAGTACGTGTGCCCTGAAGCTATGTGATGGCTTGCGGAGTTCCGCATCCTTGCATGCGATCGCTGTGAAGCCAAGACCTCTTAGACTCTGTACGGTCAATTCCGCTGCCCGTAGAGTGTTGTAGTGGGCAATGATTCTCGGAATCTTCCCAGCAAGGAGAAGCCGCGTTCCATAGAGGTCCTTATCGATAATGGATGCGACTCCTCGTATGTGGTCTACCTCAACTATGTTCGGCGGAAGTACTGCAACGTGCACAATGTCATGGCTATCCATAGCATATGCCTGCCTCGGGCCACTATTACTGAGAACGATACCACGTTTCCACTAAAGTGGCAAAGATATGTGTCACAAACGCCACGTGTTGCACGATTAGCCAGAATGTTCAAAACAGGTGTGATAATCTGTGGCTCAGACTAAAAGAAACTCCGCTCCCTTTTTCTGAAGAAATAACCTATCGTTAGACCAAATCCCAGACCCCCAAGATGAGCCTGCCACGCTACGTTTGGGAAAAAGGAGAGTATTAAGAAACCGCCAATGACTGCTACCCAGAGGGGAAGCGGGACTGGTATGGGAAATACATAAACTCTCAGCCTCGGCCTCATTACTGCTAGTAATCCTCCCAAGGTAAAGATGGCTCCCGAGGCACCAATAGCTATGGAAAGGGGTGGCCCCAGAAGTATGTAGAAGATATTCCCTAATATGCCTCCTATGAAGTATACGGTGAGGAATTTCTTCTCTCCAAGTAATGCACACAGGTATCTGCCGAAGAAGTATAGGGTAATCATATTAGCTAGGATGTGCCCTATACTGCCATGGAGGAAGAGATTGGTTATTATAGTCCAAGGTCGTTCTAGTATGCCAGCTGGTATTAACCCAAGCAGTCGACCACTTCATACCCATCTTTTGCAGAAATGAGCCGAAGTGGCATGATTATCGGTCTTTTCTCATTCCGGTTTACCCTTGCCCTGGGCAGGAGTATCTTTTTCATCTTCCTACCTATTCTAGCCACTTATAGTCTGGGCTTACGCCCATCACTGGTTGGCATCCTCCTGACAGTCAACATATTGCTCATGTCATTGCTGGGAATACCCTCTGGTAGAATTGCTGACCGTTTGAGCCGAAGATTTTTGGTTGTTGTTGGCTGCCTGGTCAGCTCTATATTCCTGATGGTGGTACCACTGGGAAATACCTTTGGCCTGTTACTGGTGTTGGCCGTTTTGGGCAGTGTGGGTAATGCTATTGCCATTCCTGCAGCCTCCGCCCTGGCGGTAGAGCAAGGCAAGAAATACGGCATGGGCTCGAGTATTGCCTTGTTTAGTATGGCATTTAGCATCGGCATGGTGGTGGGGCCAATTACAGGTGGAGTGATAGCCGATTTTACTGGTATCAACTCAGCGTTTTACTTTGGGGCAGTGATAACTTTAGTAGGCGCCGGTTTGTTTACATGGTTTAGTAGATAGCAGAGGTTTGTTTCATGATGAGGACTGACCTTACCTCATAAATTGTACAACTTTCTAATCCAGACTAGCCTAACAACTGGACTAGTTTATAGGGGCAGGCCAGGAGGGAGTACAATCATATTCGACCGCATAGTGCATTACGCTATCGGCTACCTGCTCCAATGACTATAATGCCAGTGATTATACCTACAGGACTAACTTAAATAGTGGTATAGTTTATGGGGGTAAATCGCTACAACTAAGATTTATAGTATTTCAATAGGACCATCCTTTAATTCTACTTCCTGGAAGCCACAGATTGCCATGAATAATATGAATACTGAGCTAAGTTTAATGGTGGTTCACGCACACCCCGATGATGAGTCTATCGGGACTGGTGGGATACTGGCAAAATATTCTGCAGAAGGGATAAGAACCGTTCTCGTGTATGGTACCAGAGGGGAAGTCGGTGAAATATTGAATCCAGACTTTGTTCTTCCCTCTCCAGGTCTGAAAATAGAGGATATCAGGGCGCTTGAGTTGGGAAAGGCGCTAAAAATATTGGGGGTGGAATCAGTGTATTATTTGGGATACCGTGATTCTGGTATGCCAGGAAGTCCGGATAATCATCATCCACAGGCCTTTGCCGAGGCAAACATGCAAGAGGCCACAGGGAGGCTTGTGGATATCATACGCCGTGTATGCCCCCACGTTATTGTGACATATAACGAAAGGGGATTCTACGGACATCCGGATCACATAATGGCAAACAGGGTGACTTTGCAGGCTTTTCACACTGCAGATGATCCTGAATTTAAATGTAAGAAGGAACTCAAACCCTGGCACCCCAACAAACTCTATTATATAGCTGCTCCGATTACCAGGTTACGCATGATAAACAGATTGGCACTGGAACGTGGTGAAAAGCCACATTTTGATCCCGAAGTTCTGGGAACACCTGAAGATGAGATAACCACAATTATTGATGTTAGAAAGTACCTTTCCCAGAAGTTGGAGGCCATCAACTGCCATCAAAGCCAGATCTCCCCTAATAGCTTTTTCAGAAATCTACCCCATAAATACAGAGACGAGGCTTTGGGATATGAGTATTTTAGATGTGTCAAGGGTTACAATACAATCGATCATAAAGAGCCAGAGCTATTCGAAGGATTACAGTCATCGACAGACAGGCAGTAGTTGGGTGCAATCTAACACAGCTGGAACAGATACTGAGTCAAATATAAGGGGCCTGAATTTACAGCTAAGGTAGTAAGAGGCTGGTTAAACCGAGTAGAAGTCAAAACCATGTACATTGAACCAGGCAGCCCTTGGGAGAACGGTTATATTGCAAGGCTTGGTTGCAGATCCAATAGCGGTATCAGCAGAAATTACAGCATCAGAGGACCCTAAAGGAGGCATTGACCTGTATCGGTCTCACAATATCTCTTTCCGTAGATACAGGGACTCCATGCTAGGTTAGATTCAACCAGGTATTGTTAGATATGATAGTATTAATCTTGGATCGTGCATTGATGTCAAAGGAGGTAGAATGCAGTGAAAGCAATGAGATCGAAAGTACTCTGCATGATATTTATGGCATTTATGTTGGTAGTTACCCTAAGCGGTTGTACGGCCGAGAAAGGGAAAGTAGCTCTGATTCGCTTGAGTGGGGTTATTGCTGATTCAGGTCAGCAGGGCTTGCTAGTGAGCGGCGGCATTAGCCCTAGGCTAGTTAGGGAGTACCTAATAATGGCTGAACATGATAGTGGGGTAAAGGCTGTCGTTCTACGTATTGATAGCCCGGGGGGTTCGGCAGCAGCCTCTCAGGAGATTGCTACATCGATACGCCGTTTCAAGGAGGACACGGGCAAGCCAGTTATAATATCTATGGGTGATATAGTTGCCTCTGGCGGCTATTATATTTCAGCATATGCAGATAGAATTATAGCCAATCCCAGTACTCTCACTGGTAGTATAGGCGTAATAAGCCAGTTCATCTATATTGAAGGGCTATTAGAAAAGTTAGGACTGGAGTTGGAGATTATCAAGACAGGTAAACATAAGGACATGGGTATATGGCCACTCACCGATGAGCAGCGGCAGATAATGCAGGATATAACTGATGACCTTTACAGTCAATTTGTAGCTACTGTAGCTGAGGGTAGAGACCTACCGGTAGAGCGTGTGACAGAGATGGCTACGGGTCAGTTGTATACCGGGACTCAGGCACTAGATCTCGGACTGGTAGATCAGTTGGGAGGCCTGGATACGGCCATAGACATTGCCGCTAGCCTAGCTGGTATCACTTTGCCTGAAGTAGAGGAGTATAGCACGCAAGCTTCCTTTCTGGAGAAGCTATTGGGTGGATTGTCGACACCGTTGGAATTGCCATTTTCTGGGGATGAGCTGTTGTTCTTGAGAATCCTAGAGGGCTGGTATGGTATGCCCAGGTATTAAGTCACCCTGTATTTTGGGGCTTCAGGATTAACAAGCAGCCTGTGATTATTTCATAAAAGTCCATATATAGTAATTATGTAAGCCATTAGGTGGCGGCAATTCTACTGGAAGTTGGGTGCTTTCTAATTATATTACTCGGGTTCATAACCCGAAGGTCGTGGGCTCGAATTCAGCCCCCCGCTACCAAGATTGTCAGGGGGAAGCAGGGATGCTTCCCTTTTTATTCTCTTGCCCTTTCCCCGATTGGAGCACCCTTTTCATTGTGATACAATGCAATATGAAACAGGAGGCCAATTTTGACAATAGAAGAACCACGAAACATCGAGGAACTGAAACGGGACATAATCGCACAGATAGCCAATTTGTCTAGACTGCTTGGAATGATACGGGGTGATGATGCTATAGTCAGTGATGCCAGAGACTCTTTCTTGAAGTTGTCTGTTCTAATTAGCAGAGCATTAGACATTCAGTTGCAGTAGAGTGGAGTCGTTAATACGCCCCCTGTCCCCTTCGAATCCAACCCCCGCTGCCAAGATGATTAAGAGGCACAGGAAGATTTCTAGTGTAGTTCTACCTGTGCTACAATAGGTAAAAACGTGGGAGCTCGCATGATTACAATATTGCTGTCTATGGGAGGCGAGTAATAATGCCACAATTCGTGTCAGGTTCTCCACTCCTAGAAGGCTTATGGGCGAGTGGATTATTAGTTGCCTCTATTTTTATTGCGTATTTAGTTCTGTTGAGCATGGGATACATAAGGCGAAAGTTGGAAAAGCGGAGTAAAACCGCCCTCGCTCCACAGTTATTGCTGTGCTTCTCCAAGCCTATTTTCCTTCTGATAGTATTGTTGGGACTTCTCCTAGCACTGAATTCCTTGCCCTATCTAGTGCTGTGGCGCTCTTACTTCGGAAAAGTCACTGTCGCCGTCACGATTATTCTCGTTACTTATGGATTGGCACGAAGTGGAGGACTGCTACTGAGCTGGTATCTGCATAGGAAAAGAGTACGTCATAGCCTCGTCCGTCTCGTACAAAGGATTGCGATACTAATTGTATCTTTAGTTGGCTTACTCATGCTACTGGACTATTTTGGAATTTCAATCACTCCGCTGATAGCAGGATTGGGAATTGGCGGGCTAGCAGTAGCTTTAGCGCTTCAGCCCACTCTTAGTAACTTTTTTGCCGGGACCCAGCTTGTGCTAGACAAAATGGTACGCGTCGGTGATTATATCGAACTGGACAGCGGTGAAAGAGGATATGTTGTCGATGTGGGCTGGCGCAGCACACGTGTTCGCACGACTTTCAATAATATGATGGTTATTCCTAACTCCCGGTTAGTCGATAGTATAATTACAAACTATTATGGTCCAAGCATGGAACTAGCAGTAATGGTAGAGTCAGGCGTCAGCTACAGCAGTGACCTGGCTCAAGTGGAAGCAGTAGCCTTGGCAGTGGCTCGGGAAATAATTGAAGAGCTACCCGAGGCTATCAAGACGCGTGAACCGTGGTTCGCGTATGACGCATTCGGAGACTCGAACATTAACTTCTGGGTTTGGTTGTATGCAACAGACCGAATCGCTTCATTCCGTGTAAAAAGTGAGCTCATTAAGCGTCTCCATGCGCGCTTTGCCCAAGAAGGCATAACAATCAACTATCCCGTTCGACTACTTGCCTACGAGGATTCTAAAGGTACAAGGCCTCCCCTCCCATCAGATGCCCCTAGTTGCGAGGATCCAGCTGAAAATCATTGATGCTGTGACCTTGTAGTGTAACTGCTATATCCCCTTCTTCTGGACACGGCGCATCGCGTGTTTTGTCGAAGGCGTATGATGCGTATGATTAACTAGCAAATTCTTTATGTCGAACCCAGAACACAAAAATCTCTGGTTTAGATCCTACTACTGCTACCAAAGGAATAGGGATTAAGCCTTGATATTTTAGTGGATAATAAGTAAAATCAGGGTGTCGGTTGATCTAGTGTCTTGACACCCTGATTCTTTCTAAACTCCCTCAATTGGGTGGGCTTACTAGCTTTGGTAGACCGAAGGTGTTCATAGATAGAACCACAGGCATAGTGTTTAGGGCGGTATTTGCCCTTTCGCCAAGCTAACCCTGATTAAAAGTCTGTTAGACGGTGTCCCTAATAGTACTTTTACGTTCAGTTTGGTGTTTTACTGTCCACCCCGAAAATCTTAGTCTGTGCGTATAGTACCGTTTTGTATTATCCAGTTGCGTTCCGTCCGTTAGCTATTTGTTAGCTATTTTGCAGTTTTGGTTAGGCGCAATACCTTTTAATCCCTTTGAACTGATCTGCTGAACATACAACATTTTGGCTTAATGTTCAGTCAAAGTAAATGTTCGAATCCAATCCGCTAGGCCGAAGGGTTCCATAGATAGAACCACAAGTATGTTGTTTAGTGCGGTATTTGCCTTTGCCTCCAGCTGACCCGTGGTTCGCGTTTATGCATATATTGAGCGGTTTTCCCTACGTGGCTTCTTTCCTTGGTCTTGCCCAGTTGCAGTATCGGTGAGTCAGTCTTGCATTTTCGGGTATGGTTCTACCCCCCATCCAGTACTGCTCTACATGGTCAATGGCAGCATCATCGATATGGTGTATTCTTTGACCGCATATTGCGCAGGCCTGGTCATTGTCGTATAGTTCCTGCTTCAATTTCAGGGAAAAGCAGCGAGGCTCTTTCTGAGCAATACCGAGTATACCCTGCAATGTCAGACGCCACTTATCGAATCGCGTCGTTACGGCTTGAATGCTACTGGTTGAAAGCTCTATCGTATCTATGAACGCTTGGTCATTAGTCATTAGATGTATAAACGACTCACGGACTGAGTCCAAACTCTGATATACCCTATTCTTCTCTTCCCTCGCAAAAGAATACATAAGGACATCATACAAAGAGGCGTTGAATTTCCTTGGTTCCCAGTATCCGTTCGGGTTATCTTCGTCGCCCTTATAGAACCTCTTGAAAGCGTGAGTATCCAGCAAGGATCTTATTACCATCACTGAGTTCTTGAACGCATTTTCCAGGTCATCGGCCTTTCTCCCTGATATATGCTGGAAATCTGCCATATCGAGGTTTAGGAATGTTTTCATGGGTGGTTTGTAATTCAGATAGGTAGCATGATTAAACGCCGCAAACCTCAAAACGAGTTCAATGTCTTTCATTCGAGTATCTGGTTTTTTAAGACCCAGTATATAGGTAAAATCGTTGTCTTTAGAGAGTCTCTTCAGCAACTCATTGTAGCGGCCTCTATAAATACAATTCCTCAATTCCTGATCATTTAGAGATACAGCCCCAGTATTCAATCTTTCGAATATCTCAAACTTCAGGTTCCCCTCCGATTCTTTCCTAAAAGTAATAGTCCGAATCTTGCTATATCTTATTTTATCCTGGTGCTCTTCATTTAGTCTTCTAAAAGACTGTCCATTCAATTCAGTGAACACCTTCAGTCCTGACAAGCTGAAGGGTCTTCCGTCCGGGAAATTCCCATCGACAAATGAGAAAAAGGCAGTTAACCTCTGTTGTCCATCTATAACATATTCCTTTCCGTCCTTCTCTTCAGATAGATATATTACTGGAAGAGGAATCTCCAAAAGTGCCGATTCTATTAACCTGCTTGACTTCACTACATCCCATACGAAATGACGCTGAAAATCTGGTTGTAATACAAGTTTCCCCCTTTTATATTTGCCGTAGAGTGATTCTACTTCGGGGTCTCCCTTTTCAGTATAAACTGTCCTCATGGACGGAGGAACTTCCACACGCTCAAGTTCTTCTTCTAAAGGTTGTTCAAATTCTAGTTCGTCCAGTTCCCTTATTTCCTCTGATACTTTCATCCTTCTACCTCCGTCCGTGGTTATCCTTTAATGCCCACATATGGCCTCATATAGGACTCGTTCCTTCTCCTGTCTCATCATTTCCGCTTCCTGTTCTAAAGTCTCTATCCTTCGCTCTATCTCCTTACATTTCTCTGCTACCTTCTCCGGTTCTTCGCACTGGGGAATCGGAATACTCTTGATAGACCAGTTGCTTATCTCCTTCTGGCTCTTACCTGTAGCAAATGCCCAAAAATAGCTTCGTGCAAATTTACCCTGCAAAAACAACCTGAAGTAATCTGATGCTTGCTTTTGGTCACTGGAAATTTTCACTATGGCTAAGTGGTGCGATGGCACATAGATCTTATCATCTGGCGGCTCAAACACATGAACTATGCCTACTGTCCCAGATCGAGTGATAACCAAATCTCCAGGATTCACTCTGATGTTTACGTATTTCCCCCCGACTGACTCTTCCAAAAAAGTCAAACCCTCAAAAGTCACAGTTGTTCCAGAGAACTGGCCTATTGTCAGGTACACATAATTAGTCTCTACGTCCGAATAGCTGTCTTTCGGGATATACTCTCCACTCCGTAGGCCACGGAAAAAATTCCTGAAACGAGAGTACCCAGTGTTTGAAAGTGAATTGAGGAATTCAGGGATATCATGTTTAATAAAATAATGCGTGTCATACCTTGCAATAAGTGTAAACGTACGTGCAAAATCCTCCGGGAAAATGGTTATTGTTTTCATATTGAACGCTCCGTTGCGGATCTCCATCTGACATTAGCAACAAACTCATCTAGGATAGTCTTGGGATCTTGAACATCTATCTCTATTATGTCCTCTGACATAGAAAAAAGCTCATTGGGGCGATTCTCCTCACCTCTTACACCACGCTTATAGCCAATCTTTTCAGCATGAGCCAAAATGGTTCTATACTTGGGAAGCTCCTTGGTAACAAACTTGAAAACCCACCAGTATTCGTCGGCGTAGCGGATATCTTCGTCATACTCATTAATTAATTCACTAATGGTAAGATCTTTGTGGCCTGAATCAAAGAATTCACCCAACAAGTCCTCAAGCAGTTCGACTAGCTTTTCCTTTGACCGTACAAGACCAACATATTCTTCCAAAGCCGGTTTGAGGGACTGCTTGCGCTGTATGATGGCCCCTAACTCTTCTCTCTGCTTTTCAGTTGCGTCCTCGAAATAGTCGGTAATCAGAGATACTACTTCCTCCATTAGGTTCGGCGATTCGCCGAATCCGCTCTTCTCCCGTATGTAGTTAACAACTGTTGTCGCTACCTCGTCTTGCACATTGTCATCGTAATCAATGCCGACTTCTTTACTGTACTTGCCGACTATTTCTGTAATCTTCCTATAGATTGATGGTTGTTCTAGGTATTTTCTAATCTCATACCGGAGTTTCCTATACCTCATAATGTGGCGTTCCCAAGCTTCGTTCCAACGCAACACTTCTGCATTTGTTTTCTTTTCTGCAAAAAGGATGTTTGTTTTCGTTGTGGTGTATGGAGAAAAAGCCTCCGCAGTAAGCGAAATTATCCCAAACACTTTAAAGTACTTGAATAGGAAAAGCCTGATCCCCCTATTTGAGCTGGTGTCAAAAACGCTCTCTGGTAGAACGACAGCTAATCTACCGCCTGGTCGAAGGAGTTGATAATATCGCTCGATGAACAGCAGCTCCGTTGCCACTTCCAGTTCGTTCTCCGATCGCAATCTCCGCAATATCTCTTCGCCTTGTATATAACTTTCAGGGAAAGTCCTTGCAGTATCTCGATCAACTGTGATGCTGAACGGTGGATTGGATAATACAATGTCAAACTGCTCGTTTACTATGAGAGGATATACATCTGAAGGTTTCGATATCTGAAGCATACCCAGTGAGAAGTCTCTGAACGGAATCAGAGCATCCTTGGCCTCAATATTTGCCGATCCGTCCCCGTGGCCTACCATGTTCACTTTTGTTGCCGCAGCCAAGTCCCCGTTGATTTCGATGCCGTATACGTAGTGTCTCGCCCACGCGTTATGCCTAAATTCGGGGAACATCTCTGCGGTAAGGTCTCTGACTGAAGAGCTTTTTCGGACCAAGTCCTGCCTTGACATGACGTGTTCCGTAATCACTTTCATGCACTCAATCAGGAATGCCCCGGATCCGCACGCGGGATCGATAATGTATGGGAGTCTCTTCTCATTATTGACTAACTCAAGAGCGAGATCACCGACTCTTAGCCCTTGCACCATGAACTGAACAAGGTTTGTATGTGTCAAGTACTGCCCCTTGGACTGTTTAAACTCACCACGAACGATGCCCTCAAAGAAGTCACCAATAACGTCAAACCTGTTCACAGTGAAAGAGATGTCTTGGAGAACTTCCACAACATATCTAACCTTTTGTGAATCAAATACTATATCTTTAATTTTACGTAACTCGTCCTTCGTATATCCCAAATATTGCTGCAGTGCACGGAAATACAGCTCGTTCATACGGTCATAGACCGTGTCAGATGATTCCGCAGCCCCATCTTGGAAGAAGATCTGGAATTGGTAAGCTTCACCTTCAACCGTTTCCTTCTCGTCATATATCTTGACGAGAAAGAGGCCAACGAGATTAAAGAAAAGCTCGTTCTGGTATTTGCCACCACCCCATAGAATATTGTGTAAGTCCTTACGCACACGCTGAAGTTCATCCCTTTGTACATCGGTTCGTAAGTCGTGCTCTCCACCTTTAATAAACTTGGGAACGCGAACGATCCCGTATTTTTCTGGAATCGCCCGTAGGTTCTGTCGACCTGCTGTATTCCACTGATCAAAGCTCTGATATTTAGAGTAATCAATGCAAATAGTCTTTTCTCTTAATCTTAGACCTTCCCAGAAGCGTGTGTGATAAAGTAGATAACGAATGGAGTTATGACCTTGATTCTCGACCGCCGCAAGGTTGAAAAGCTGGGTTTGGATGCTTGTCTCCATGTAGTCTTCGTAGTCTTCGGGGGACTTAAGTTCAATGACCATGAATGGCTTGCCATCAGGATAGTTAACGAGAATGTCTATCTTTGCATCCGACTTCTTCCGGGGATGGCCAATCTTGTGATACTTCTCCATGACTATGCAGTCCTCTGAGAAATAGCCGTACTTCTCAACAAGATCGAGGTAAAGGTCAGCACGAACTTTTTCTTCTGGGTCGGCCAAATTATCCGTGTAATGGACTCGATGATAGGTAATAGATGAGCCATCAAACGAAGCCAGGCCAGATTCCTCAAGTCTATAGCGGCGTGTTTGAGGCAGTATCTCGACCAATGAATCGTCAGATGTCAATTGCCTGTGTTCGGTATCCATACTCTACCGTCGCGTTTCCCTTAAGCTTAATTGTAAGTCGCCGCAAGTGTTCCGTCAAGCAGCCTCTTTTCCTGTTTCAATGAAGGCCAGGAGTCTGATCTCACGATTGACTGTGTCAAGTAAAACTAGTCTTTATAAAAATCGTTCCTTTTTTTGAGTCATAGTGTCACGCCTAGCCTTCAGGCGTGAAATTCAGCGCACCTTTTTGCGGGGGCGGTAACAAACCGCCACAATGTATAACCTCGTTCTACTAGGTTTTGGTTGATGAACATTCCATGGTAAAATGCAAATAGCATGGTACATGCCAACTCAATTATTCATGACCTAATCAACAAAGAAAGAGAGCGTCGAGGCATACCCAGAGTGCGCTGGGATCAAAACCTTTATCTTTTAGCCAAAGCCCATACCAACGATATGGCCCGAAAAGGGTATCAATTTCATTCTAACCGTAATGGCTTACACGGTGGTGAACTCTGCTACATGACAAAAGGTAAGTTGTTGCCCAAAGATGTTGTTTCCACTTGGTTAAGTAGTGCATTACATAGAGCATGGCTTTTGTACCGTGGTGTACAAAATGCAGGCGTTGCTTACACAAGGTCAAAAGATGGAACTTATGTAGCATGGTCATTTTCTGGTGTAGGTGGTGGCCCGGAATTGGTAACGAGAATATATAATGAATGGCAACATGAGGCTAGAGGTATGCCATGGCTAAAATGGCTAAGTAAAAAGAGATACATACGAGGCAAATGGTAAGCAATAGAACAAAACAGGAACAGGAACCTTTCCCCCCTCTTCAAATGAAGAGGACGATACTAAAGTCAGTATTGTATGACTTAATTCGGCGCCCCACATAAACCGTCAATTTGTTAGCAAGAAATGAAACGCTCTTTTTCCCCCCAGTGAGTTAATTCTCCCGTTGATCTCTAGTCTAGTATCTAACCCCTACTTCATCTATAATGATTTACAACGAGGGTCAAATCAAGTAGTGCAGACTGTACATTATAGTCTAGGCTATTCAAAAGGGACTTCATTCTTTATTGATTGCAGGTTGATTAATAGACAGTAATAGGAGAAGTAAGGAAGAGCAATGACTCAGTGGGTTCAGTGGATAAACGACAATTGGCTTGCAGTAGCTATACCACTGTTGATCTTTCTCGCCTTCTGGGTTGCTGGCCTGTGGCTGAGAAGGATTGCCTTTGACGCTTTCAACCAGTGGTTACTCAAGGCGAAATGGGAACCAAGACGGTCAGTTATTGATAGGACGCGTGCTCCCTTCTTACACTGGTTCCTTTTATTAGGTGTTTATATATCTGTTCAGGTTTCTATGTTACCACTAGACGCTAAAACTATTGCTGGCAGGATAATAGCCAGTCTACTTGTTTTTTCTTTAATATGGGTAGCTATTAGTCTGAGCGCAGATATGGTTAATCTCTATTTGCCAAAAGTGAGGCTTTACTTGACCAAAGTAAAAGCCCCCCAACCTTCTACCAAACTCGCAGTAAATATTATTAGAGCTATTGTCATTGTTGTTGGAGTATCGATTCTGCTTGGTATCTGGGGAGCGCCAAGCACTTGGGGTATTCTGGTTCTTGCGGCAGGACTCGTTATAGCCGGTCTACTTATAAGGGATAAAATCGCTTATAGTTCAAGGTTTCTGAAGATTCGCAAATTGCTTCTAAATCTCCTAGTTATTGTCGGCTCAGGGTTGATAGTCTGGACTGCTTATCTCTTATTTACACACCAAACTGGTGCGACATCAGGCACCTTGGTGTTGCTGCTGGAGGTTGGATTTCTAATCTGGATCATCTCAGTGCTGCGCAGCCGGAAATACAAGCGAATCAAACCCAGTTTCAAGCTAGTTTTCTTTTCGTTTTTGGGTATTGTTCTGATAGGCGCGTTTGTAGGCTTCGAACCCTTAGCTACCTACAAAGACATCTCCTCAGGTTTTGTTACAACTGGAATTAGCAAGGTCACCCAATTCTTCAAGGAAACCGGCCCGGCACAGGAAGATGTAACTAGTATTGTAGCAAAGGTTCAGCCTGCAGTTGTCAGAGTAGAAGTTGAGGATGGCATTGGTTCAGGAATGATTGTTGATGAATCGGGCTATATACTCACCAACAACCATATTGTGGAAGGTGTCGAGTCAGCAATAGTCATCTTGATGGATAGCGGGCAATCTCCAGGCACAGTCATTTGTAGGGATGAGCTTAGAGACCTGGCAATTATCAAAATTACAGTGAGCGGTTTCAGCCTCCCGATAGTAGCCCTTGGTAATTCCGATGAGTTAGAAATTGGAGAAGAGGTTATAGTCATAGGTTATTCTCTTGGTTTGGAGGGTAGTGCAACTGTTTCAAAAGGAATAATATCAGCATTTCGAACAGGTGAGGGGGTTGATTATATTCAAACTGATGCTGCCATTAATCCAGGGAATAGTGGTGGACCACTAACAAATTTCAAGGGAGAAGTAATAGGAATAGCAACTGCTAAAGTCGTGCACGAAGCAGTAGAAGGCGTTAGTTTTGCCATTGCTATAAATGATGCCAAGCCTTTCATCGCCCAGATGAGGGAAAGAGAGCAAGCTCAAGAACAAGCCGAACAAGAAGAGCAGGATTTACTAGCACTGGAAAAGGAGACTTTTAGGCTAGTAAATGCGGAAAGGGAGAATGCTGGTGTGCCACCTACTAAATGGGATGATGATTTATATAGGTTATCTAAGGCGCATACCGAGGAGATGGCAGATCGGGGAGAACTTTTCCACACGCCGATGGGTGCTTCTTATGGTGAGAATGCATGGGGTGCTTCGTGGGGTGGGATTAGTAGACAAAACCTTGCACGAACTATAGTAGATAGTTGGATGTCCAGTCCATTACATAGGGCTTGGCTACTTCATGCACCATTGAAAACATCAGTTGTCAGTATAGTAGATGATAATAGAGGACAATATGCATCTTGGACATTTTGGACAGGAGAAGCCGGAACTGGCCCACCATTAGTGAAAAAGGCATATGACATATGGATATCCGAAACGGGAGGTAATATTCCATGGTTAGATTGGTTATATAATATTAAGGGATATCCAGATAATACTGATTGGCTTTTGCAATAAAATAAGAGAAATTTTTACTGGAAAAAGTGGGATTAGTAGTCGGTATAGCCGTATCGGACGGGGCAATGTATGCGTCTTGGACCTTCTGGAGAAGTGAAACTAGTTACAGCGATTGGTGGTATGATGATGGTGGTGAACCACCGGAGTGGTGGTACTAAAACAATCAGGTGAACTAAACGCTAACTCTAATAAACGTCTGAACAACTAGCCAAAGTGTGTAATTCAGCCCTATTAATCCATTTAATTGACTAGCTGGGAAAAGTACCGCTCAGCAAGATATGAGATATAACCTTCATCCACACCATGAGATTTTTTAATAGTCTCGAAGAGTTCCTGATAAGTCATCTCGCGAAAAGTCACCTCTTCTCCTATGTACTTCTCGAATTCCTTTAACTCCTTGCGATGACTCCTTGCCTCTGGTGAAGCTACCTCATACCACAAGTAGAGAAGGTTGAAGCCATCGGCTCCATATGCCTTGGTTAACCCTAATATATGCTTAAGCAGTTGGGGAGCGTCTAAATAAGAAAAGCTTGTCCCCCCCCGTTCCTCTTCATGAATTCGCCTTATAAGTTTTTCACATCTGGGAAGTCCTGCCCATAGATCTGGTACATTAAGATATTTCTCTTTAATCGATCTTTTGGTATGTCGATGATATGGTTCGGTGAATTTTGATTCTATTGCAAGTGGTTTCAGCCCATTTCCTGAAAATTCTATATCAAGGTGAGGAGGGATTCCTCCCAAAGAAGTAGTATGAGTTCGCTCGAAGTGCATCTCCGTTATTCCTTGAGGAGCGCCACAGGCTGAGGCGATATTGCTGACGTCTCGATTTACCCAATATTGGAAAACATTGACCGCAAGAGCTGAGGAGGAATGTAGAGCCTGCATCTTTCCTCTTTTCCCACCACTTCCCAACTCATCTCCCTTACCAGACTGAAATTTCTTATTAACCTCTGGCAAGAGCGGAAGAAACAGGTTGTCGTCTAGGGAAAACGTATAACCATCTTTGTCGAATTTAATCCCTCGTTGGTGTGCCCAAGCCTGTTGTTGATTGCAGATTAACTTGTATATCATAGCTCCTTATATTATTCCCCTCTCTAAATGAATTTTCTCCCGGAATAGTCTACTAAGTATCACCTTAATTAGAGAGCATAAATCTGTCAACCGCCTAAGCTTTGTTAAACAATACATCTAAAAGTTACCTGTTTCCTAAGTGGATAAAGCGAAAGCTATTTCGAAGGTTCTACCTATCGTACAGTACCGCCCACTTTACGGGACTCGAACCAATAAATGATTACATACCGAAAGTGAAGTAGAAAGCGATTTATCTCGCATAATTGGTCCCACGTGGTGGATTAGAACAATGCAATGAAGAACATTAGTTGACTATGTCTATAGTCTTTCAATCCCCCCCCATCGTTAAGAGACGGTAGCTATCCTACTTCTGTTTCAATACCTTGCCATTGTGCAAGTAGCAAGGCATACACGTAGAAAACAGCCTGCCAAGTCTGTGGCTAGCAGTGCCTTGCAATAGTCAAAAAATGGTCTTTGGAAAATATTCTCAACGTAATGTTGAAATAAGGCAGTAGATCAGCCATATAGGTTTTCATTCTGTTAGGGTGGAATTTCAACCAGTGACCAAGGCTTCTGTATTTATAGTGTTTATACTTCGGGATACTGTAGTCTTTATACTCAGCATACTCTCGTACCATCCCTTCCAGCTCGGACGCCTCCTCACAATACGTTATGATTCCTCTCCGATTGCAATATGAGGATAGTGCGCTCAGTAGGACTACCAGTTGTGGCTCAGCTGGCATAAGTGCACCAATGTGGTGGCAGACAATCCTATCAGCGAAATCCAAACCAAAGATTTCACTGATGTCTGGCGCACCCCGTGCATCAAAGCTGACGAGACTCGACGGTTTGGAGTGTTCATTGGTTCTGGACCAGGTCGAGTCGGGAGGAATAATTCCTGTGCGCTGGATATCCAACACCTCGCTGGCCTTTCTGCCATCATCAGTATAATAGTATTCCGCAATTCCTTTCAGCAGGTATGGAGTTGTGGCATCTGGTTCAGCCACCAACACCTTACGATATACCTCGGCAAGTAAAAAACACTCCATTCCTGTTTCCGGGCCGATGTCTAAAACACAGTCTCCTGGTCGTATTTCCACGCATTCTATCAGTCTACGGCGCACCTCGTATCCTCCGTATTCCGACAACTTATCTACCAGCTGCCACCCGATTTCTTCCGGAGTCTTCCCAAAGGGAGCAATGCCGAATCTTTCGAAATACGCCTTTGCCAATACCCCATCTTCTACTATGGCAGACAGAAACTTGTCAAAGAATGCCTGTTTCGCAGGTAAAGCCATTATTGCTTCCTTTACTCCTGGTCAGCGTTGGTTTCACTAACTGAGCATGCCCGTGCTTATCTCAGTGCCTTAACATCAAGGCCTCTTTTTCATTAAGCTATTAGTAATTTACCACAATCACGAGAGGACATCAACTAGTAGTTGTGTATTTGCTCAACCTCAATCCTAACTGATAACCTTCTTCTAAGAGTGTGACTTCAGAAGAGGATTCCTTAATGAGCATAGGAAGTCGAATCAGGGAAAAGAGACTGGCCTTAAAACTTACCCAGCAGGATCTAGCACAGGCTCTCGGACTGACACCACAACATGTATCAGTGATTGAACAAGACAAGCGAATCCCATCGCTATCATCCCTTGTCAGAATAGCTCAGGAACTGGGAGTAACGATTGATTATCTAGCCACGGGGAAAGAAGGGGTAGTTGTAGACGCGATACCGGCCATTAAGGCAGACAATAAGTTGTCTCTTGAATCAAAGAAAGCCCTCGTGAGCTTGGTAAAAGAGCTACACGGCATTTATGAAAGCAATAAGAAATAGCATGTCAAGCCTTTAGTTCAGTACTTGACTACTGCCAACCCACACTGTCCCCCATAGACCAAATATGACAGCTTGTCTCTACTAGTGTATTAGCCTGCATCCGTACCACTACTATGCTGATTGAACAAAGTCTGTAGACTATAGCCAAAGTCGGCGCACCAGACGACATTCGTGCTGGAAGCCCATGCATAACCATTTTGGCCATGCAGTATCTACTAATCTATAGCCCGCATGTCAGACGACAATAGACCGTTGTCGAGGGTTCTCCACCCATTCAACGGCCGCACCGCCAACTGATGTCTTCCCGTAATGCCGGCCAGGGCAATTCATAACCTAAACTTCACAAAGAAGACCCAAGATAAAAAATCATCAAAAAAGACTATACACTATATAGATTGACAAAACTATATGGACTGCCTGCATAGTTACCTGTAGATTTATTACCTGCATAGCTCAGCATACGGCATACACGGAATATACTACATATTTTTCTGCATAATTATCATTGATTTTTACTGACCAACGTGCTAAACTTTTCTGAAGAGGTTAGTAAATTGACGGCCAAGATTTCCCATGTCAAAGCAGCTAAAATTCTGCATCATTACTTCGGCGGGTTGCCGCAACTGAAGACTGCCCAGAAATGCGTCGTCAACCAGGCCACCGTTTCCCGGTGTGCGGTGAAATTCGAGAAGGAGGCGGCTGCCAAAGGTACACTAGAGACCGCCAAGGAGTATGCAATTATGGAAGAGGTAACTGCATTAAGAGGTCTGGCGGTGGAGCTGTACAAGAGTAAGTCGACTGTGGAAGAAGCCAGGTCCGGACTGAAGATGGTAAATTTCTTTAATAGCCTGGGGGTACCACCGGAGGAGTATAAAACTCTGGCAAAGGCAGTCTCAAAGGTAAAAGACCCCCATTTTATCAAGGGGGCCATAAACCTTATCGAGCTGGAGGCAGCTACCGGTAAGAGTTATACCGACATCGTGAGCGAGTATAAGCAACTAGGTAAGGAGATTGTAGAGCGGCAACAGGCAATCTTAGCTTCAAAAGAGCAGCAGGAAATCCAGGAAAAGATGCTTCAAGAGTTAAACCTGACCAGGGAGAAGAAAGAAGCCGAGATCGCGGAGTTCGAAAAGAAAGCTGAAGAAAAGAAAGCCGAGCTCGATGCTGACGTCGGTAAGAAACTGGCCGAAGCTGAGCTAACGCTTGGCAAAATCGCCAAACTTCACCCGGTAGTGGACAAGATGAATGCGCTTGGCATTTCCGATGATAATCTTGAAACCTTTGTTGAGGAACACCAGGCTCTTGAAGAGTACGGCATCAATTGGGAGAAATTCAAGACGGTGGCTGAGGCCCTGGCCAGGGCCGGGGAGATTGACGCTGACGGGCTGGCCGGAAAGCTGGCGGAGTATGGTACTCTGGAACAGACCATGACCTTGATGAAAGCCGACCTGACATCGCTCCAACCTCAGGTAGAAGGGCTTAGTAAAGAAAAGACACAACTGGCGACAGAGGTAGATGGGCTTAGTACGGATAAGGTTCCGTTGAAGGCAGAGGTCGAACATTTTGAGGAGCTAAAGAAAGCCCTTGATGACACAATCGATACTTTGAAAGCTCAAAGAGCACACCTGGAAAAGTATCTGGCCGGATTGGAATGGGATGTCGCCGAGCTTGAGAACAAGAAAGCGGCGCTGGCAAAGTCGGTAAGTGACAGGGAAAAGAGAGTCTCGGAAATGGATGAAAAGCTAAAGACAATTGACGCCATTGACCAGGCGCTCGAAGAAAAAAAGGAGGTGGTCAAGGAACTGGAGGCGAGGGTAGATGCGGCCGGGCTAAAGTTCCAGCTGTTCGAGGCCTTCCTGGGACTGGTGAGTAAAAGAAGCGGTGCCGAGATCGAGGAGTTCTTGAAGTTCGCACCGACACTAGTAAGTGAGGCCAAGGAGGGTAAACATGATTCCAGCTTGCTGGTGGATGTCATCCTCAGCGAGCTGTCTGGAAACACTTTAGACCATCTCATTTGCCAAGTGTGTAAGGCGGAGTTCGTGATGTTGAAGAGAGGGCAGAAGGCAATTCACAGCGCTCAATTGCCTGGGAAGGTACCCATGCGGTGCCCTGACTGTGGAGAGGTTGTCAAGGTATTTATTGAAAAGCCTTTGGCAGAAACTCTGAAAAAGGTAATTGTCTCGGGAAAGCCAGTCCTAGTGAAGAAACCGGGCGAGACAGCTCCAGAGGAAAAGAACCAGTCTGAGAATCAAGCCGGATAGTGGAGTGGGAAACAAAATATGCTTCCACCAAATCCTGTGTGATAGTGACACTCTGAACCTAAGTCAGGGTGTCATGCTTCAAAATTTAAGAAGAAAAATATCGATTATTGTCGCAGACTTTGTTATAATTGATTAATAAAGGATTGCTAAGGAGGTGCCAGGTGAAAAGACATTGTACCTACTGTAGAAATATATTTTCCTCGATGATACAAGACCAACGGGAACCCTGGGACAAAATAATACATGAGACATCCGGTTTTGTTGTTACACCTACTGTTGGGGCATTAATAGAAGGATGGACTTTAATCATAAGTAGACGTCATGTACCTGCCATGGGTGCCTTAACAGAGGAAGAGTTCTATGAATTGAAAGATTTGGTTGTACGAGTTAGGAATCTAGTGGAACAAGAGTACGGTAATACAATCATATTTGAACATGGCCCTGCTTGTGAAGGCACTAATTTCGGTTGTGGAATTGACCATGCTCATTTTCACGTCGTTCCGTTAAGTATTTCGATAGCTCCGCTTGTTGAGGTAGAGTTAGAATCAAATCTTATGTGGGAAACCATAGCAGACCTTCGAGACCTATCCAAAATACACCAGAAAGGAATATCGTACCTCTATATTTTGGAAAATGGTACAAACCGAGGCATTCTGGCACGCCTACAAGACATACCTTCGCAATTCATGCGTCGTTTAATAGCAAGTCTCTTAGGTATTCCTAATCTCTATGATTATCGAGAGTATAGTTTTCGACAGAACGTAGTTGAAACCTCACGGCGCTTGGTAGCAGCTTACAATAAAGATAAGTGCTTGGTCTAAGTGAAATGAATTCGGAAAATGTTGAGCAACCAGGTTTTGCACCAGACGAGCCAACAGATGGGCGCAAAACTGGAGATTGGCAGACTAAATATGGTGACCCGATAGCAAAAAGGGCAATACGTTTTGAGGCGCTTTATTTGGCCTGGTGGTTAATTTTCTGCTTTGTATTTTTAATTTTACTATTATTGGAAATACCACAACGGTGGCTGGATTTATCAGGCAATGGTCTTTATTATTTCAACCTATGCATAGGTGCTTGGCTAGCGGGTACTCTTGGTGGCACTTTATTTGCTATCAAATGGCTGTACCATACAGTTGCGCACAATTTATGGAACATTGATCGTAGACTGTGGCGTCTTTATACCCCTCATGTTTCGGGTGTCTTGGGATTCATTGTCATCTTTATAGTCTCGTCTGGTCTGTTTAGCTTCTTTAATCCAAGTGCTATAGATAACCTGTCCTTTGTCATTGGTCTTGGTTTTCTGACTGGGTATGTTTCTGACCACGCCGCCGCGAAACTTGTAGAGATAGCCAGAAGTGTTTTCGGCGGTACTGAAAAACATTACAAGAAACAGTGAAAACGAGGTGCATATGGTATCCTCGGATAATATAGTAATACCCAATGATTCAGTAGGGCCAGTAAATATCTCACATGTTGGGGCAAAGGCGAAAGGCATATCTAATCTCCCCCCAAATTGGGTTCCCAGTTTCTTCGTAATCAGCTGTGAACTCAGCAGGCGCTGGAATAACCAGAATCCGCAAAATACAGCCAATTGCGTAAAGCGCAGTAAGATTTTATCAGAAGATGAAATTGAGTTGATAACCAACGCCCTCAAAAGTATTGGCATTACTGACAAAGGGAAAGTTATTGTTAGGTCTAGTTCTCCTGAAGAGGGAATAGAATTACGCGGTATGCTTGAGAGTAAAGTATCAGAAGCTACCACTGAAGCTATACTGGCATCATGCGATTTTATTTACGAACGTGCGTCTTCAAAGTATGTAAAAAAATTATTGGGTTCCCCGAATCTAGCTATAATAGTACAGACCTATATTGAACCAAAAGAAGCCGGACACTTGTCAAACGAAAGAAGAGTCGCTAAGAGACGTCAGGAGTGGCTATGGGAGTTTGAACATAGGCAAAAACACCCAACTATTGGCAGATTTGCTTTAAAGTATGGTAAGTCAAGAACTATTCCTGCAAGCACCGGGGAATTAATTGCTAACAAGGAAGAAACTGTTATAAGTCAGTTACGGTCAGTAGCAGCATACGTAAATAAAGAAGAGCTTCGGCTTCATATGGAATGGATTTGGGACGGGCAGAGAATTTGGATTGTACAAGGTGATAAAGATGCCGAGAAAAAGGGGGCTAACCCAAGAAGTTATACCTCTGTTATAAAATCATCACAAAGCACGACTGCTCTCAATTCATTTATTCCTGTAAGCTCTATAACACATGGAAGGTGGGAGAAATTGCTCTGTGTAAAAGAATTCAAGAATGCAGGATTACCAACTGCCGAATTATGGGCGTTAGAAGACGTTTCAATAATTTCTAATCTTTCAACCGGACTTGTAACTAAAGGATTGAAGCAAGATATTAAGGCTCTGCTATCAAGTCCAATCGTAATTAGGATGGATATAATACAAAATAGCATAATCTCAGGGGACATGTTACCCCGAAGCGACTGCATAACAACAGAACAGCAAGCCGAAGAATTCTTTATTGAAAAATCACGAAATTTGTTACTAAAAGGTATAAATCCTGAAGATTTTTGCTTCGTAGTCCACCACTATATACCCTCAAGGTCGTCGGCATTTTGCTTGGCATATCCCAATCATCCAAGAGTGCGAATTGATTCGATTTGGGGACTACCCGATGGACTAATATATTATCCTCATGATTCCTTCGAACTCAACCCAGACAATTTGAGTACAATGCAAAAGCTTATTCGATTTAAGGATGACTATTTAGCACCTGCTTACGATGGAGACTGGAAACCTGTAAAAGCAGGCAAACCATGGGATTGGTCTAGTTCAATAACAGATGAAGAATTAATTCTAATAGGGAAGAGTAGTCAGAGGTTGGCAAATTATGTTAACGATTGTGTCCAAATAATGTGGTTCGTGGACATACCACCTAATCTTGGACTTCCATCGTTACTACCTTGGTTTCGAAAAAAAGGAGAACCGCCTAAAGGAGCATATGAAGCTGACCCAAGAGTATTTTCCCGAAATCGTGTATTTATTTATACAAAGGACGACCTAGAAGAAATAGAGTCTGCGAGTGGTAAAACATCAGAGGAAACTGTTTTAAGAATTAGCCCAAGAACTGAACTACTTAGAGATAGCCAATTCCTAAAGACATTGGCTGATATAGCAAAAAAGCATAATATGCCGGTAGAACTACAAGGAAGCGTGTTGCAACACGCTTATTACCAATTAAAGCAAGAGGGTGTAAAAATACAATGTGTGCATTTCTTCAAACCTGTTTTCAAGTCGCAAAAGTTCGGGAAACTTGTACGAGACCAGATTCCTCTTCGAATACAACGACGTGGAGAACGTGCATATACAATCACAATAACGGGAGACGCCTTAAATAAAGTTTTAAAAGCAAAAGTTGTCGAAGAAGCACTTGAATTACTTTCAGCTACAAACGCTGCTGATATTGAAGAGGAGCTTAGTGATGTATTGGATGTAATATTTTCACTTGCAGAACGCATGGGTTTTACTAGGGAGGAATTAGAGAAGAAGATTGAGATTAAGAGAAAAGAAAGTGGCGGTTTCCGCGAAGGGTTAATACTAGCAGAAACTAAGGAAGTTCCATTGATTGATATAGATATAAATACATCGCAGTTTAAGGAAAAGGGAGAAAAATCTAGATTACCATTATCGGATCTGGAAGAAGGTATTGCTAAGATAACTACAAGACGCATTCCACAGTTCGAAGGTGATAACAAGATATTAATACCTCTTGTTCCCCCTGATATTCGAGAATCCGTTTTAGAAATAGGAGACATTGGAATCAAACTTAAAATTAGGTATGAAGATAAGGACATAATACTTAGCTGGGGCCGTGGAGCTCCAAGAATTCCTCGTGAACAACTCCCTCTGCCAGGTCTAGATATTTAATAAGTTATACGGGATTTAGAACCGATAAGGATACACCTCTTGTGTAGAATACTTAAGGATTCTTTACCAGAAGGATAATCGTAAGTACAAGAAGTCAGACATCCCAATGTTCGTCCTTGAAATATGCTCATTTTACGCATTAACAACAAACCTAAATGGAACGGTGTAATCGTACGCATGGCTGGACAGACATCCCGATGTTTGTTCAATGGTAATAAATTATAAGTGGACAGGATTAGCACATTGCTAGTAATGAATAGCTATTTTATATAAGTTTATATAAATATTTGATGTTTTTCTGTAAAAACAATAAAATCAGGGTGTCGGTTGACCTAGTGTTTTGACACCCTGATTCGGTAAAAATTCCTCAAAAGGGACGGTCTATTTAGCTTTAGTAGGCCGTACAGGTCTCGAACCTGTGACACCCTGATTAAAAGTCAGGTCAGAGACAAGCTGGCATTCGCTTGCTAGACCAACCGCTTGCCCCCTTTCTGACTTCTACTGTACGCTATGGATAGCCCGGTGTCAAGACTGTCTGTACTCACGGTTGTTTCAAATTGCCGTTGCACTTTCCGATGGTTTGTGTGATTCGCTCCCTTGAACCAAAGACTTGGAAGCTTCTGTTGCTAAATCCAGTATTCGAGGTTATTATAGGAGCGGAGAAAGGAGACTTTTCAGCTAGGGGCTGGGGCCTTTGCTCAAATAGAACTCTGGACAAAATGATGTACAGGAGTTATCGTGCGTTTAAATCAACCTCTATATGGGTCTTAATAGGGCTAAACTTACTACTTTTTATAGTTACCCTTATCGTGCCCACAATTGTTTTATTTCTTGGGTTAATACCAGCAGGCATACTGGATAGACCTTGGACGATAATAACCAGCATCTTCCTCCACGGCAGCATAGGGCACATCCTGGCTAACATGGTTACCCTCTACTTTTTTGGCAGATATTTATGCACATTGATTGGAGAGAAGAAATTTCTCATGGTTTACTTCACAGGGGGCATACTGGGGAGTATCTTGTACATACTTCTAGGGCCACCTCTTTCTATAGCTATTGGTGCCTCAGGAGCTGTTTTTGCTGTGGGAGGAGCACTGGTAGTGATGAGGCCAAAGCTAAGGGTTTTCGTATTCCCTATACCAGTCCCTCTACCCCTGTGGGCAGCAGTCATTGGAGGCTTCTTAATAATCTCTTTCTTTCCAAATGTGGCCTGGCAGGCTCATCTCGGCGGTCTGGCATTTGGTCTAACGATAGGCTCTTTCTTAAGAAAGAGGGAGCGGCTTTTCTTTTAGTCTGAGCCACAGATTATCACGCTGTTCTAGACGTTCTGGCTGATTGTGCAGCCAAATCAGTAATAGCATGGCTAGGGACACAACGGCCGCCAGGAGAAAGGCAAGCCTGGCTGGACGGATGTGGATAGCCACCGGAAACCCGTGGAGCGCAGCCCTGCGGGTCTGATAGAAGCGAGGGGCTTCGCCTCTTTCTTCTGCCCTTCATAAACGACCTGCTACGGAGACGGATAATTGTTTGGCGGACTAGACTTGACAAGCTACTCCCTTTGTGCTCTGATGCTTCTTAGAATAATCTAAGGGAGGGAAGAAAATGGAAGAATTTGAAAGGTATACTTGGGAAACCTGTCATTTTCGTCGTATCGGCAGAAAGCTACAGCGTCAGGCTTGCCTAACGGAACGAATCATGGGAATTCCGAATGACGCTCTTAACCCTTTGTCACGCCAATCTTTTGAAAATACTTTTAAGCGTATGGGTTTTCTACCACGACGACGTGCTTAACAATCCAGAGAAGTGAAACAAGAGGCAGCTTCTACAAAAGGGCTGCCTCTTTTTGTTTATGAGCTGATTGCTCTCAGCGGCGGTAAGAGAGGCTTAAGAAGATTAAGACAAGGGCGACGATAGTAATCGCAGCTATTAGCTTGCCGGTAATGGTCAGCAACAGGTCAAAGTTTGTTAGCCCTATTGTGACCAGCTACGACAGCGAGCGTCAGAATTAAAACCAAAACATATCGTATCACCCCCACACTCCCTAGTCTTTCAATCTTCCGTTTCTTTTGAAGTAGTCCTCGGCTTCGGGATAGGGCGAACACTCACTCTCACGACAGCATTGCTCATACACTCTCCGAGCTTCAGCCTCATTATCTGTCCATTTAGAGATTTGCTCCCACTTCATTTTCCTAGCTCCTGCATAGCAACGCCAGACGCCGAACTCACGCTTGAAGTTGTTCTCCAGCCCCCGCACTCTTTTCCACATTGTGCAGGTTGTTTGTTCGGAATTAGGAGAACTTCGCTCAACTACAATCTCATATGCGAGACCTTGCCTCGATATGTCTCCTTTCTCACATTCGAACGCATCCCTAACGCACATCTTGTCTCTCCTTTCTTTCTTTATCTTCATCCCTTAAACCAAAGGGATGAAGATAACTTAGACCCAACACTCTCACCGAAGGCAATTCTATCAATGACATTCAGGAACTGCAACTGGGCAGCACTTTGGCTTATCGTATGATGCTGTAAGAACCAAGCACACCAGAGATCGGTGTTATAGTTTTAAGCTCGTGTGGTTCAGCTGTCACTCTATGCCACTCGGCCATCTGCTTACCCGGGTCTTCAGAGTAAGAAATGCCGGGGAAAGAAAGCCCTTTTGAGTTAATAAGAATACACTGCACCATGCCACCAATAGTCTCATCTGAGCCAGAATCAATGACACTTTTCAACATAGCCGTCATAAGCATTGTCGCTTTTTCAGCTTCAAATTCTATTACTGGAAGCCAAGAAGCAGGGGGCACTTCAGGTTCATGTTGACGCGAACGACGATACCAGTTTGCATCTCCTAATCTTTTCTCAACTTCACTATTCAATAAGTTCTCGAATTGATCTTTGGTTTCTGGCCAAGCCACGATTTTGAGGCCAGTTACCTCTTCCGGTGTGAAGTTATCGTAATAGCCAAAATGGAATAATCGAGACTGCCCCTGCTTGTTACATGTACCAATTAGGATATAAAGTGGAGCCTCCGCTGGTGATAACCTGATATTTCTAGTATATGTTTCATGAAAAGTCTTTTGTGCTATTCCCCAAATGCTTGATAATATTTGTTCACTTCTCCTCGGTAATCTACTTCTTATACTCTCAATGCACAGTTCTCCAACTCTGCATATACCGGCGTATGCAGCCGCAGTATCTTCATTTAGAACGAATACCTTTGCGCCAACATCTGAATCCTTAACATAGCCGTTGGATTCTTTTCTACATATCCTACTATCAGACATTAGAATCACAGATTCACGCATAAATGTTCCAGGTGGTAGTATTCGACTAAAGCTACGCCACGGGTATCTCGATCCAAGTGCAATCGTCATATAATCTAACTTCCTTAATTATCCTAATAATATACTACCACGAAAAAAAGGTGCGCTGAATCTCATGCGTGAAGGCTAGGCGTGAGGCTGTAAGGTAAAAATGGAACCTTTATCAAGCGAAAGGAGGAGTAACTATGTATGCACAGTTATCCATCATAACGATTGGTCCCGAAATGCGTTCAACAGCGGAGAAAATTGGCGACCAGGGTTTCGCTGTCCTCAGGACATTGAAGGGGTTTAAAAACGCAACATTTTTTGGTGACGTGACAACAGGTGAGTATGGTTCCCTGAGTTTATGGGAATCAAAGGAAGATGCCGAAGCTGCTGCTGCAGTAATGGGCCCCAAAATGGAGCAAGTAGTTAGTGGAATTGCCAAAGCTCCACCGACCCGTCGATTCTATGAGGTATATGAGCCGAAGACGTAGATATTCATGTATTGTTAACCACTACCAGCAGCTGATGTTACGATAGAAACACAGACATCCCGATGTTTGTGCAGTGGTGATTTTCACTTTATAGAAAAGGCAAATGGTATCAAATATTTGTACGCCTGACTGGACAGACATCCCGATGTTTGCCCAGTGGTTAATAGGGTTCAAGGTTACAAGATAACGATGTGGACTGCGTTTGAAGGCTCATTGGCGGTTGGGTAACAATAAAGTATTTTGTTAAGTGAACCTCACCACACAAAGTAGCGGAAGGTTTAATCCGGTACCTCATTGGTAGTTTCCTACCTTGCTGGGAAATGATCGTCATTGTACAATACAGGTCGTGGAGGGAGTTCGAATCTTACGCGGGGAGAAGACTTGCTTTTCCTGAACCTGACCAGATACAAAACGACCCGAACTTACGGATTGTTGCAAATAGGAAAAGGAGTGGGATAATGCCGAAGGTCACAGGCGAGTTTGAAATAACACTGCGCACACCAATATGCATTTCCTTTGACTTTGACGTAAACAAGATAGCGGATTTGCATCTTGAGGTGGATGGGAATAATATTTTGATCCGTCCCCTTGAGCTGAGGCCACATGTTGCAAACGAGGAAGGCGATCTTATCGAGCCTCCGGCATTAGAGAGAATTTGCATTTGGATAACGAAAAACATCCCGGAACTAATCGGTACCATGCCTAAGCAACTGCCTTCAAAGGAACGCAAGCACTTTGAACCTATTGTTATTGAAGCGACAAGGCGATTCGTTAAAGCCATAGCGGCAAAAACTGGGAACTGGGAGCTTGATTATCGCCAACCGGTATATTGTTATGCGTCAAAATATTTTCTTCAAGACGAGAAACTCCCGGCGGAATTTCTCCAAGAGAGCACTCGTTTGATACCGGAAGAAAGTGCCAAAGGCCTAATTCTTTGGCACACCGATGAGTTTATAGGTGATTTGACGGAAGACATCTGGAAGGAGGTAGTGGCTGACATACAGGAGCCAGTGAAATTGAATCACTATGATGAAGCTATTTTTGATGCGATGAGATTTCGCCAACAACTACGCTATGACACAGCCGTCCTTTACGCGGCTTTTGCGGCAGAAACCATTCTTAAAGAGATGAGCATCGTTCTTCTGGGTAGAAGAAGCCTGACCACAGAGCAAATAGACATATTCTTGGATCATGCGAAGACGCCCTCATTAGTTAAGCTTATTGAAACTTTTTCTGAGGTTGCATTGCCTAAATTTGGCAAACACAAACCTGAAAAGCTGTTTGAAATTAGGAATGCTATAGCACACAAGAAGAAGGCATCGGCCACCGGTAGCGAAGCGAGTTCAGCAATTAGGGTAGCGCTCGAGCTAAAGAAACTCTTATGCAACTTGAAGTAACCTATAATCTATCTCAGAGCAGTGTTCTCTGCAGCGTTAGCCCGGGGAGCCAGATTGCTTTGCGCAAAACTGATACCTAGCTTACGTCTTGCTATTTGTCAAAACCATGATGAGCCAGACATCGCAAGAAGTTCGGATTTTCCGTCTTCGCGGAACCATATTGACTCGACTTCATGAGTCAATAATTTTGCATTTAGTTGAGCCGAACGTTGTAAGTAAAACTCACCTTGTGACCCAAATAAGTGGTTTGGGTTCAAGGTCCCCGGAGAGAACAAGAGGTGAAAGGTTCTGGTGTTTCGTTCGGAAGGCGAATCGAGGCACAAACCTAGTTTTGGCACTAGGGTGCTTTTGTGGCGCATCTGGTACCAGTATCAAGCAACGATTTGGTTGACTAGCTCTTAGTGCTTTGTTTTGTCGGGTTTTCCGTAGGTTTGACCCGGCTTGGGCGTTGGTGGAAATGGCTCTCCCTTCACTACAGTCCTTTCTTCGCCAGTTTTGCCTCCCCGTGGTCCAACAATTGGGTACTGTCCGGATTCCTTTGATCTTTCGCCAGACTTATGTCGTTCAGGCACTTTTTAGCCTCCTTACCCAAGCAGCTTTGGGTTAATTGTACTAGAACATCAGTTTGTATTCAAGATGTCGCGGTGCAGAAGGGTTAGGTTCCCCTTGACATAGAAGAACGTTGCCAGAACTCGGTTGAGGAAGGATGGTGCGCTTATCCTAATGCAGGACTGGAAAGCCATCTTTATTCGTGCCCAATCTTTCGGATTTCAGTTTTTCAATTTCGAGTTCCTGTTTTTCACGGTACAATCGCGCATCCCTGCCGCTGAGGTTTCTTATATCTGAATGCTGTTTCCACATTACTGTGGCCAATGAGACCCAGAAGACTGTGAAACCAATAATCGCCCACAGTTGCCAAGCCAACCCCCACACATCAACGTCCGCATAACTCGCCCACAGCGTTAGGTATGTGGCGACAAAGCCAGCAACACCGCCTATAGTCACAAGGATTCTTGAAGCTAACCTCATGATATCCTCCTTTTGCTGAGTTGTGCTCGAAGGATACCAATGCCCGAAGGCATTGTCAACATGTACACGGGAACACTTATGACCAGGAATTGACACGACAAGCGCATGGTCGAGTCGGTTGCATGCTAGAGAGACATTCTGTTAGCCTGCATCATCGAGGAGGCTTAGCGAATAGGGCGGGGTAATGACCTTGACCATTCGAGGGCACCGTCGAAGTAAACGGAATTGCTCAGTAGCTTCCAACTGCTTATCGTATGGCATACCATCATAGAGGCGTGTGGCAAGTTGTTCAATGTTGACACTCCCGGAATGTCTTGATTGTTCTTCGTCGAGGAGTCTAGCAGCGTGCGGAAAAGACATGAACCTGTCAACCAACTTGTTTGCGATGCCATTATCTTCATTCAACGGCGCTGATGGGTTAAAGGCACGGGTAAATCCCGCGCCCAGAATAAACACACTTTGTGGAGTTTGATTAGTGCCTCGTTGAACGGTGGGCTCGTGAGTCAATTCTACGCTCCCATTTCAAAGCACCCTCGCGGGTGGTCCTGTTTCCGACTTGTCGAATGTGTGAGTCTGGCCACCGATTACGGAGTTCTGAACTCCGACGGTTCAAATCATTGGTGATGCCTCGATGGATGACACGCCCACCTACTCTGAGTTCGTATTTGTAGGTATCGCGACGTGTAGTTGATGTTCTGCGTCTATCGGTAGTCATTTCTCTCGTATTCTACAGCAAAGAGTTGGGTGGCAGCAACAGGCAATTTTCGATTGGGGAGCCATCTTGACTGGCTAGTACACGTTATTAATCAGTATTAAGAACTGGACCCACTATCAACTGTCCATATTGCAGGTTGTCTGGGCAGGATGACAAAGTAGTATTTTGTTGAATATCAAGAATACAATTTAGGAGCACTTGAAATTCTGGCTTAAAAAAGAGTAAAATCAGGGTGTCGGTTTACTTAGCGACTTGACACCCTGATTCTTTCAAAACTCCCCAAAATGGTTCGGCCTTCTGAATCTGGTTGGCCGTGCAGGTCTCGAACCTGCGACACCCTGATTAAAAGTCATCATGTCTTCAATGTACCCATGTACTCGCGGATTACGTTGACTTGCCACCCAATCAGATATTGCGGTATGATTCTGGTTGAAACATGAAGATCCTCCAGACTGGAAACAGATAAAGGGAACTCCATGCGGATTTCACTTCCGAAATGTTTCCAACTCGGTAAGGAATGGTACCGCATGGGTCGGATTATCAGTTCGGCAGGGGGATACAGGGGGAGGGTTACCAAATAAAAACCTGAGAGGTAGGTTAACAGATAATCTCACAAACTGATTGTAAAAAATGCGGCTATCATCTATAGTTAATATTAGCCTATGAGAGACAAGAGCCCTTCAGGTGATACCATAATCTTTCTCGGCACCGGCGGTGCCAGGGTAATGGTTGCCAACCAAATTCTAGCTTCAGGTGGCTTGTGGTTAAGCTTAGGTGGCACCGAAATACTGATTGACCCCGGTCCAGGCTGTATCGTTCAATCGACTAAAAGGAAGCTTAGAGCTGAGAAGCTCAGCGCTATCATCCTATCACACCGCCACCTTGACCACTCAGGCGATGTCAATGTCATGGTTGAGGCAATGGCTCAGGGTGGACTTAAGAAGCCTCGCGGCTGGCTTTTTGCCCCGGCTGATGCCCTGGAAACTGAGCCAGTTATCTTCTCCTACCTTAAAGACTACCTTGAAGGTATTGAGATTCTCAAGGAGGGTAAGTCCTACTCTATAGGCAATGTCTCCTTTACCACCCCCGTTCGACACATACACCCGGTAGAAACCTACGGTATGCTCTTTAAAGCTGGTGGGCATACCTTCTCCTACATTGCCGATACCTTGTACTTTGAGGGCTTACCTCACAGCTACACCAGTGAACTCGTGATTATGAATGTAGTTTTTCTGGAGCCTAGACCTCTTATTGACCACCTATCGGTACCCGATGTCAAGCGCATTATTGTGGAAATAAAGCCCAAGGTAGCCATTTTAACCCACTTTGGTATGACGATGTGGCGGGCAAAGCCGTGGGAGATAGCCCAAAGGCTGTCTCAGGATACTGGCATCAGGGTAGTTGCCGCCCGGGATGGTATGAGGTTTGACCTATCACAGTTAGGTTAAGGGGTTAGGTTATGGATAGAGAAAGGTTTGAGCGGCTAGTGGCAAGGGCAGTTGAGGCTTTGCCTGAGGAGTTTATTACCAGGCTAGAAAATATTGATGTGGTGGTAGAGGACTACCCAACACAAAGCCAACTGACCAGCGTGGGGCTGAAGCGTAGGCAAACTCTGCTCGGTCTCTACGAAGGTGTGCCCCTAACCAGACGGGGTGCACACTACGGGCTGGTACCACCAGATAAAATAACTATATTCCAGAAGCCAATTGAGGCTAAATGTAGATACAATGCCGAGATTACGGCTGAGATACAACGGGTGGTAAGACATGAAATAGCCCATCACTTTGGCATTGGGGATGCCAGACTGGAGCAGATTGAAGAGGGATGAGATTAATCTGTGGAGTGTGAGAGATTATAGCTTCTTAACCATATAGTCTCCCTGAGAG
>Ga0209979_1000823_pt1 | contig 37739 bp, 38 predicted proteins | sample AnhtaG_FD_183114 | JGI IMG/M metagenome (GOLD analysis project Ga0209979, IMG submission 183114) | Deep subsurface microbial communities from Anholt, Denmark to uncover new lineages of life (NeLLi) - Anholt_01485 metaG (SPAdes) (version 2) | ecosystem: Environmental > Aquatic > Marine > Oceanic...
TAAAGCCCAAAATGAGCGCAAACGTCTTTGTCACAAAGGATTATGAGAATGAAACCGCCTTCCGGCTCCAAAAAAACAAACCCAAACAAACCCAATTTCAAACCCAGCGCCTCTCTAAGCTCTTTTTGGCTTTTACTTTTCTTTGCCCCAGCTATAATCTGGCAATGCAGACCTGGACGATACAAAAGCTCTTAAACTGGGTCACCGAATACCTCACGAGCAAGGGTATCGATTCGCCTCGCCTAAGCGCGGAGCTTCTGCTCTCCCAGGTACTGGGCTTAAAGCGGATTGAATTATATACGCAATTCGACAAGCCCGTCGCTAAGCAGCAATTAGACAGGCTGCATGATTTAGTAAAACGGGCAGGTCAAAACGAACCTATCCCTTATCTGGTCGGCAAAACCGAATTTTACTCACTTGAGCTAAATGTAACGCCGGATTGTATGATTCCTCGCCCGGAGACGGAATTGCTCGTAGAACGCGCCATCGAATTTTTACGAACCCGCACCGGCACTCAATTCGTTTGCGATCTGTGCACCGGCAACGGCTGTATCGCCGTGGCAATCGGCCGAAACTACCCGAACGCCCGTATAATCGCAACGGACATCTGCGATGCCGCCCTTGCCGTCGCCGCCGGAAACGTCGAAAAGCATCAGCTAAAAGACCGAATCACATTACTTTGCGGCGATTTATTCGATCCGATTATATCTGGCCTGGATGTTAATGAATTTGATTTGATTGTTTGCAATCCGCCCTATGTAAGTACTGCCGAGTATGAGAAGCTTGATAAAAACATAAAAGATTACGAGCCAAAAGTGGCCCTGTTCGCAGGAGTCGATGGCCTGGATATTTACCGCAGAATTATTGAAAAAGCCGACCGGTTCCTCAAGCCCGATGCAGCGTTGATGCTGGAAATCGGTTTCGCCCAGGGTCAGGCTGTTAGACAACTGCTTGAACAAACCGGCGTTTTCGTCAACATTAAAATCGAAAAAGACCTACACAACAACGACCGAATTACCACAGCAAAAAAACAAAAAGTTGGCACCAGAATTGAAAAATGACGCCTTTGTCACTCTTTCTAAAAAAAAAATCGCCTTTTAAACCTTTATTATAGCTACTGTTACGCAAAATCACTCTTTTTCCTACAAATAATATAGGAAAATCCCTTGACATAATAAGACTTGTGCTATACAATTCTTCCGTTAAGGCTCATGGAAACGGTAATGAAAAGATATTGGCGTTATAAATTTTACAGTTTTGGCCACACCTCCTCTCGCTCCCTAGTACCGTATTTCTCAAATTTCTCGGCTATATGCAGGTCATCAATCCTCCTGATGGCCTATTCGTCCAAAGCTTGCGCATGATTTGTCTCACTTGGCAATGTCGGGTTATTGATGAAATACGGTGCTAGTGGAGGCTAAGGGCTCATTTGTCCGAAGAATTGCCTTTTTCAGCACATCCTGATTTCTTTCGCATCTGTTCAAGCTCATCGGCAAGCTTGCCTACTTCCAGACGGAGTCTTACATTTTCTCTTTTATTTCGTAAAAGTAATCTGGCGAACAGAATTATCAAAAGAAATGGAACGCCGAAAACAATAAAAATAACAATCAACTCCCATGGCCCTGGCATCCAAAATGCTAAAATATCCCTTATCATTTCCTGTTCCTTTCTTGCATTCTCCTTTATGTGAGCTGTTTTGCACACAGCGGAAAAATGTCATTTTGATTCAGTCGAAGATTCTTGTTTTTTCCCGCCTTCCAATTCCTGCCGGATGAGGCTGACCTCCTCGGCGAGCTTGCCGAGTTCTAATCGAAAACGCTGTCTTTCCTCACGGCTGCGTTTGAGGTAACGAACAAGCCAGACGATACCCCAGATAATCAAACCCCACTTGACAACTGTTACCAATAATCCAACTAAGATGATAAAGACAAATCCAATGCTCATTTTCCTTTCCTTTCCCGTGTTTGTTTATGTATCCTCTAACGCTTGCACTCAACAAGAAACATTCTCACTACGCCGATGAGTCGCTGTTTTTATCGCCTTTCAGCTCTTGTCGTAAAAGGTGGACTTCTTCAGCAACCTTTCCTAATTCCATTCGGATTAGTTTTTGCTCCTTACCCGCAGTCCTGAAGTATCTTGAGACCCGGACCAGGCAAATGATAACCAGAGCAAATATGAAAGCATAGACAGCAAATACAACGAGTACCATTAAAGTTGATACTACGGGTGTTGCTGCGCCTGCCAAAATACCATCAATCATTTCTTTTTCCTTTCTTTTGGGTTGACCTTTTTGGATTCCAGCCAAGCGTCAACATCCGCCCGGTCAAACTTGATATTTTTAGCGCTTATCCGCATATACGGCGGGCAGTCACCGCTGGCGATGTACTTGTAGATTGTACGCTTCGAATCGCCCAGATAAGCCGCCAAATCTTCTATTGACATTAACTGCATACCGTGACATCCTTACTAATATGCAGCATTATGACACAATATATAACTAAATGCAACAATATTCCAAAAAAAATTTTTTTTTTAAGAAATAACTGTTTTGGCACACACTTTTTAGCTTTTCGGACAGGAATCGTCGCTAACCATAACTGGCGCCGATTGCTATTCTCGGTCTCGGAAGCTTGTTTTTGCTCAGAAAACGCAAAGGCGTGCAGGGGCAGGCCTATGTATGTGTTTAGCCAGACAACTGAATCAGCAGTTTCCTTATGTGGCATGGGATTCCAACCCGTGAAAACACGGCCAAGATGGCCGTGCCACCAATAAAACAACTGAGGCTAAACACATACAGGCCTATGTGCCTGCCCAGGGCAACGCTCCGTCGCCAAAGCTATGAAGCGTCGGCGACCACATCGGGTTGCCCGTCGTGGCGCGGCCACGCCGCGACAGGCCCCTACTCGTATGAAATGATTGATTTGACCTGATAGCTGGCTATCTTTTCTCTTCCGCGCAGCTCGGCAAGCTCTATAAGAAATACAATGCCCACAACCTGTCCCCCTATTTTTTCGATGAGTTTGCAGGCCGACGCCATTGTTCCGCCCGTCGCCAATAAATCGTCAACCATCAAAACTTTTGCCCGATTCTCTACGGCATCACTGTGCACCTCCAGAGTGTCGGTTCCGTATTCCAAATCGTAGCTGACGCTTTCAGTTCTGGAAGGCAGCTTGCCTTTCTTGCGTATAGGCACAAAGCCGGCTCCGAGCTTTTCTGCGACCGCCGCCCCAAATATAAACCCTCTGGCCTCCACAGCAGCGACGTATTCGATACCCGCCCCCGTAAAACCGGCGCACAAAGCATCTACCGCCGCTGCAAATGCCTTCGGGTCAGCCAATAATGGTGTGATATCACGAAATAAAATCCCCTTCTTTGGCCAGTCAGGTATGTTGCGAATATGTCTTTTCAGGTCAATCCCTTCGCTTGTCATTTGTTCTCCCTTGGTATCTGTCAAGCTTGAATCTGCCTGTAGCGCCGTGTCCGCGACACGGCGGGTAAGTTGTTATTCCCGCGGTTGGGTGGCAGCCTCAAAGCCGAAGGCTTTGGGGATGGTGATTGCAGGAGAAACCATCCCCAAGCTGCGCTTGAGGTTGCCGCTCTTCCAAGCTATCAAAATAAATTTGACAGACTAATAGAGTATCGGTCAGTTTGAGTATTATTAGTAGATTTCCAGCGAAATGCAAGTTTCATTGAGATGTTATTAAGGACTGCTCTTCGTTCATATATTCGTAAAGCTTGGCAAGGGCATCGCGACGAATCTGGCGAATTCTCTCTCGTGTCAGGCCTAATTTCTTAGCGATTTCTTTCAGCGGCATCGGCTCGTTTCCATCGAGACCGTAATGTAATCGCAGGATATTTGCTTCTCTCGGGTCTATTTCGTCTAACAACCTCAAGGCCTTTGTTTTTTCTTCAGCCGCAGCTAATGCATCTTCCGGCCTGCCGGCATTTGGGTCTTCCAAAATCGCCTCGAGCATTTGGTCCTCATCCGATACTTCACCGTTGTAAGGTTCACCTACAGAGCTAAGAACCTCGACGATACGATGTATGACTTTAGCTTTGCGCAGCGGTAGTTGCATAATATCAGCCATCTCTTCAACACTCAGCTTTCTGCCAAGTTCGCTCTCAAGTTCTGCTGTGGTATGCCGCCACTGATTTATCAACGCGACCATATAGGTGGGAATATGCACCGGCTGAACGTTCTCCAGCAGTGCGCGCTTGATGCTCTGTTTTATCCACCACGCTGAATAGGTGCTGAAGCGAACCCCACGGTCAGGGTCAAAGTAATCAACCGCTTTTATAAGGCCGAGATTACCCTCTTCAATCAAGTCGCCGAGACTCATCCCCCGGCTGCCGTACTTCTTTGCGATATTAACGACCAGCCTGAGATTACTTCGCACCAATTGTTCTCTTGCCCACTGGTCGTTTTCTTCGGCAACGAGTTTGCCTAACGAACGCTCCTCTTCTGCGCTCAGCAGCGATGCCTCGTCGATCTCTTTTAGATATTCCTTTATAGTGACATCAAATGCTATAGCTCACTCCCGCCCGGCGAAAAACTTTTCAGCTTCGGCCATAAGGGCAAATCGGAATTTGACCTTACCTCCTTATTTATAGGACGATTGGCCTCCTGCCAAAGACATACGTATTTGAGGTATCGGTTAAATATGCCTGAGGGTTTACACAGTTAAAAATTTTCCCTTCTTGCCCCTCACCAAGTGAGTCGCTGACTTCTAACCCCGCAATCCTTGTCCCCGCAAGCCGTTAGCGGGGATCCAGCCCCCAATAGTCAATAGCCAACAAAAAAGGGGCCTATACCGAATTTGTATAGGCCCCGAATTGCCTGCACTTGCGTAACCGCAGGTACAAGTGACACAAATCTCTTGCCCTCTCGTTTGTCATTGCGAGTCCGCCAAAGGCGGACGTGGCAATCTCAGACTTTGAGAGCTTCGTATCGGCCACGCCCCCATATCTTGCTTCGCAATCCGCAGTCCACAGGATGCCTTACGGCAGAAGCAATGGGGGCAACCTAAATTCCGGCTTACGGTGCCGGTTCCGGTTCCGGTGGTGCCGGCCGATACAGCCGAATGTCATCAAAAAAGACTAAACCTGAACCGCCGGGCTGCAGATTGTTCTTATCGCCGAAACCAATAGAAATCGTATTGACATTGGCAAGGTTCACGCCCTGAGCTGCAAACTCCTGCAGGTCGATAGTCCATTCCGTCCAGTCCTCTATCAACGCCGCGTCGGGATTACTGTGATAGACCACCGCGCTGCCGTTGAGAGCCACATACATCGGCTCAGCGGCGTTAGACGCATCGCCGTAGAACCACAGCGACAACACTCCAACACCTTCTTCTGTCCAATCACGCGCCGAGACCAACGTCAAAGTTGCCTCAGAGTACTTGAAATTGTTCTCGTAGAAATACGGCATCGACTGAGAGCCGCCGTGAACAACATCAACCTCAACGAAATGTTCTCCCTGGTCAAAATTGGGGTCAGGATAACCTACCGTCGAGCCATTTGTCGTGGTCCCCCATCCATCTATCCACGTCTCAAATATCCTGTCAGGTTCGTAGTCGTTGTAGTCCTCAAAATCCTCTATCACAATGTGGTCGGCTACCGTAAAGCTCCAGATTCTGCCTTCGCTGATTGTAGCGTCGGTATTATACTCGTCGATACGCCAGTAGTAAGGCCCGCCGCCCCATTCAACGCCTTCGGGTGGAGTATAGAAGGTAATACCCTGTCGGCCTCGATATATGCCGGTCGTATCGGATGCATTAGCATCGGCAACAGCGTCTCTATCGATGCCGAAGTAAACATCGTGCCCAGATGCGAAGTCTCCAGGCGACCAGTTGAGTGGCGTTGCATCTCTGATGTACGGTGTTGAGCCATTAGCTGGGTTCGGGTTCCAGGCAAGATCCGGCTCGCCTCTCATAACCTCCTTAATGTCGTCCGGGGTCAGCACTTTATTGTAGATGCGGACGTCATCGATCAGACCGTCCCATCCGGCAGTGGCACCCTCATCTTTAGAGCCCTTGCCGATAATCAACTTCGTGCAGCCCGAGACGGTGCCGGCGTTGTCCGGATCGTTGCGACCTGATGGCATGTCCTCTACACCGTTAACGTAGAACCTTATTAGGTCTCCGTCGCTCCATGTCATCGCAACGTGCTGCCACTCGGTGACCTGAAGGTTGCTGGAGCTTTCTAATTGCTGTTCACCACCAGGCGTTGATGTTACTGCCATTTTCAGCACGTTTGTGCCACCAAAACTTCCTCCATCAGAGTCGTAGCGCATAGTGACTACGTTGTCACCGCCATCGGGGTCCTCGCCGTTGATGAAGCCCTTATTCGTATTGATCACATCAGACTTGATCCACATACAGACCGTCAAGGCGTTCAGACCATTGAGGTAGCCTGCTCCATCCGGGTCAACGACGTGGTCGCCGTCACCGTCGAACTGCAGCGCCCCACCTACCTGGCCGGCCACCCATTGCGGGTCACCTTGGATAGTGCCGTGATTGTCATGGCCGGACCAATCAAGGGCAGTCGTGCCGGAACCCACATCAAACTTCCACCAGCAAAAAAGATTAGGGTCAGTAATGGGTATATCAGGTACTGTTGAGAAGCTCCAAACATCGCCTTTATACGTGACGGCGCCATCGAACTCATCGACCCGCCAGTAGTAAACCGCATCTTTTGCAAGGGTGCCGGGAGTATAAGTTGTCTCTGAATGAGGCAGACCCACAACGCCCTCGTTCACATCGTCAAAATTATCGCCGAAATACACATAGTGCAATTTTGCACCGAAACCTGCCGTCCAGCTAAGCTCCGCATCCAGGACCACAAATTTGGCACCATCAGGTGGGTCGGGCTCATAGGCCTTCTTGGGGGGAATCCAAAAGCTCCAGACATCGCCTTTCCACGGGCTATTCGGGTCCGCATCATTGACCTCGTCAATCCGCCAGTAATATGTCGTGCCCGGAACAAGACCATCCGGGTAAGGAAATCCGAGAAAGCCAACAATAAGCATGTTCGAACCCTGGTTGCCCTGGAACGTGCCTTCGGCGCCGTCGTTCACATCGTCAAAATTATCGCCCATATACACATCGTGCGAGACAGCGCTATCTCCCGGTGACCAACCAAGGCTCACCCACGTATCCTCATATAAGGCACCATCATCTGGGACGGGTTTATAGGCCTTTACGCGTTTCGAGGCGCTGAGCATATATCTTACCGCGTTGAGGAACAGTTGCTCGCCCTCAGCAGTGAGGTTGTAGCGACCATCGACATTACTTCCCTCGGCGCCACCGGCCGCGAAGTACATACGCATACCACCAGCGGTTTGACCTGATCCGGGATAGAACTCCACTCCCGTCTCCCACTCGGCGATCCACACACCGTCAGCGCCGGAGTCAGAACGCGTGGCGATTAGCGTATAATTATTGGTGGGATCTACGTTGTCGTCACCAACATTACTCGATGCAGCGAGGACGCTGACCTGGTTGCTCGCATCGAGCGTCACCCCCGCGAAAATAGGATGGTCAGGAAGCACAGCGAGTAAGTTGTCCGTCGTACTGGAGGTGCTGGTGGAGTCCATCCATAACCAACGGCTACTCCTATAAATATGCGCGATCTGCAGGATGATCGGCGTCTCGATGGAGTTCCATTGGGTCGGCTCATCACCGTCATCATAGTTGCCGCTGTCGGTATCGCGACTTATGATAATAAGGTCAGCGGCATTAAGGGCGTCTATTTTTGCAGCATCGAGGGTGCGCCCTTCCTGGTTACGGAAGTCGAGGTTGACGGTGTACCCCTGAGCTTCAAGCAGGTCAATCCACCCCTGGTCGGTGTCGTCGTTGCCCTTGTTGTCCGAGACCCAGATGATCGTCGCCGCATGAACCGACGACGCCAGGCAAAAGGCCAACACTAAAACCAAAAAAAACAATTTCTTAGACATAATAGTCCTCCTTCAAAAAATAAATATAGGTTGTTAATTGAAATGTAAAAACTTCACTGCGAAGCACAAAGTCGCCGTTAAAACTCTGTGCCTGACATAATACGTAATAACACCTCCTCTATCGAAAATCTACAAAAATTTCCCACGCCGGAGGACCAAAATCCACAGGCTTTATACTATATAATTTATACCAGATTAGATACATGCCCGTCAAGAAAAACATGGAGATTTTTCGGAAAATCGGTAGGATTATGTGAATTTCCTCTAAAAACGAGCATTTACCTCAAAAACTCTGATTGGGTAGGCTTTGAGTGGAGACACGAAGTGGCGGTAGCTAAATATTGTTTTGGCAGGGGGCTAATCTCCGGTATTGGAAAAATCCTCATATTCAGGCCTGGCCTGTGGAGGTTTCTTCTGTGTCTGGGGTGTTTTACGCTGTTCTTAATCTATCGCCCGCCAACAAATCGACAAGACTGTAAACGGCAAACCCAGCCACGGCCGCAAGGACAGTATAGAGCTGCCACTGACCCCGAAAAGTTTCTATCGTCTGCGGGATTCTATCAACTAAGGCACCCCCACGCTCGGTGAAACTTCCGGCAATACTTTGAAAAACCGCTGCAATAGCGCCCGGAAAGGCTGCCACCGCAACAATTGCAGCAGCGCCGAACACAATACATCCGGCCAGAGCGAGTCTTTCCTGCAGAATTACACGGGCTAAAATCTTCTGCTCTTCGGCTTGCCTAATCCGCCCTAACATCCTCTCGGTAAAATCGGTCGGCACGCTTGGCGAAGACGAACGCAAAGTTCGCCCTAACATTTCATCAAATTTATCATCTTTATTTAATCTATCCGCCAACATCAATATCTTCTCCAAAGGCCGGGGCCAGCGCCTTTTTCAATCTCTGGCGTGCTCTGAACAAATATGTCTTAATGGTATTTTCCTTCGCCTGCATTATCTTTGCAATATCAATTATACTCTTTTCTTCTCGATAGTACAATATAATTGCCATAGCCCAGAGTCTCGGCAGCCGATTGACTGCCTCCCAAACGATTTTTTCTGTCTCTTTGCCTTGTATTGCCGCCGCTGGTTCTTGCTCTTTACCGCCGGCAATCTGTTCATCCGGCTCAGCTTCGAGCTGCCAATGCCTTCGATTCTTGCGCAGGTAACTTACCGCCCGACGGTATGCTATACTCCACAGCCAGGTACTCAGTTCAGCCCGGCCTCTATATCGGCTTAATCCGTTGTATGCCGCCAGGAATGTCTCGCTTGCCACGTCCTCAACCTCATCTTCCCTTAGCCCTAACCTTCGGCAGCACAAAAAAACCGTTTCTTTGTACTTATCAATGAGCTGGGCAAACGCCCCGTGGTCACCGCTGCGAAGCAGCCGTAACCAGTTATCTTTCTGTTGTTGTTCCCATATCTTATCTACCAAAAATCTCCCTTTCTTCTTATATTAGTCGCAGCCGGCGCTCAACAAGTTTCAGATTTTTAAAACCTATTTCACAAAAACAGTTAATAATTTAGGTTCAACTGCAAAAAAGTTGGTTGATTAACACATGATTATAAAAGGATTTATCGCTTTTTGGGCACCAGCATAATGTCATAAGTGGGCGGCACCGTTGAAGATACCGCCCGGAGTTTATCCCTGCAAAAGCAGGGGCTGTATGCCACCATCAGGGCGCTCGGGTCGCTTCCCAGCGTTGCCCTATCCTCCCCGATGGCGGTGGCATTATACCCATTCATGCTGTTGCCTTGAAGCGTTAAATCCAAAAGAGTTACAGGGTTTATTTTCTTATCAACCCACCAACTTTTTTGCAGTTGAGCCATATTTTTTTGAAACCTGATGAACAGAATCAGCGACCAATTTACAAAAGACAACAAAAAACTTAAAAAGGAAAGAATTCAACAATTAAGGAAAACGAACAATGGAAACGAACCGCTATCTGAAACCAGCCTGGACGCATAACGGCTCTGTAAGAACCGACCTTCCCTTAACGGTAGTCGCAAAGGCAAACAAGAGGAAACTTGCAGAAGCAATACACCCGGGCCAGCTCTTTTGTGTTGGTAAGGTCTATCTGAGGACCCACAACGGCTCAATAAGAATAAAATAATAACCAGCCATAAATTGAAAGGACAAAAAATGGAGAATGGTTTGCTAAAAAAGGTATCACTGGGTTCTTTACTGTGCTTGCTGATTACCGCAGCGGGTTGTTGCTTCAATATAGGAAGCTGCGCTATACGGGCAAAATACCAAAGAACAGTCCAGTTGTCAGCGCCTCTATCGCCCGGTTCGAGCTTCGCAGCCCAGACCCACAACGGCTCAATCACAATCACCGGTGCTGATGTTACTGACTGCAATCTTACAGCGACTATTATCGCCCGGGCGATAACCGAAGAAGACGCCAAAAAATTAGCAGAGCGAATAAAAATAAAACTGGAACCCTTGGGGGACAAGCTAACCGCCAAAATTGACAAGCCCACCTTTACGAGAAACCAATCTGTTTCTGTCAGTCTCGACGTAACGGTCCCAAATCGTAGCGACCTGGAGCTTACCACCCACAATGGGGCAGTAAGAATTACAAATATCACCGGGCGGCTCAACGCTACGACGCACAATGGAAAGGTTACTGCCGAGCAGATTTCCGGCACCACCGAGCTTCGGACACATAACGGCTCTGTCATTTGCAGGGAAATTTCAGGTGATACACAACTAAAAACGCACAACGGTAATGTTAAGCTCTATTACTCAGAAGCTGCTCCATCTGTCTGCAATATATCGCTAATCACATACAACGGCGGCATAGACCTCACGACCCCATCGAACTTCTCCGGTGAAGTTGACGCCTCGACACATAACGGGTCGATAAGAACAGACCTTCCCATAACGGTAGTAGGAAAGGTAAGCAAGAGTAAACTCACCGGGAAAATCGGCACAGGTCAGGGCAAACTGCACCTTGAGACGCACAACGGCTCTATAAGAATAAAATAGACAAGTAAACAAAAAATAAATCGGGAGAACCGAAAATGAAAAAATATTGCACAGTTCTAACTCTTGGCTTTTGCCTTTGTCTGCTGTTGATTGTGACGGGCTGCGATATTCAAATAGGCGATTGGTCGAGAGCCAAATATGAGAGAACAGTTCAGCGGCAGGCCCCTCTTGCCCCCGGCTCAACTGTCGTTGCCCAAACCAGCTTTGGTTCGGTTACGATTACCGGTGCCGACGTTACCGATTGCAATGTAGTCGCTCAAATCCGTGTTCAAGCGCCCACTGAACAGGAGGCCCGGGAAATAGCTGAACAGGTGAAAATAAAACTTGAGCCGGTCGGCCAAACGTTAACGGTCAAGGCTGAAAAACCTCCTAAAAAACGTGGACGCTCGATAAGCATAAGCTACAATATAACCGTCCCCAGGCAAACCAACGTCGAATGCGCCAGCTCGTATGGCGCGATTAAACTGACCGATATCGATGGAAACGTAAAGGGAAAAACCAGCAGCGGCTCAATCACCGCAGAGGATATTCAAGGCTCGGCACAACTGGATACGTCCTATGGTCCTGTAACTTGCAGGAACATCTCAGGTAACAATATCAAATTAAAGTCCAGCAGTGGCTCGATTAGAGCAGAGAATATCAAAGGTTCAGCCGAACTGGATACATCTTATGGCTCTATCACCTGCAAAGATATTTCAGGCGGCGATATCAAACTCAAAACAAGCAGCGGTAACGTTAAGCTCTCAAAGGCTTCCTGCGGGGATTGCGATGTGCATACATCTTATGGTTCCATCACCACCGACAATCTTAAGGGCGACTCACTTAAACTGCATTCGGGCAGCGGTAGTATTAATGTTACAGAAGCTTCTGCGGACTCAGCCGATATATCCACATCCTACGGACGCATTTCCTGCCGGCAGCTCACAACTGCCGACCTTACCGCTAAGTCGGGCAGCGGCAATATCGATGTCGTCTGTTCTGATTCGACTCCTACCGAAATCACCGCAAACGTAGTTACCTCATACGGGAGTATCGATTTTGTAACGCCGCCTGACTTCACCGGCCAGATCGATTTGTCAACCGGCTTCGGCTCAATAAGAACCGATTTGCCCATAACGATAACCGGCCAAATAAGCAAAAAGAATCTTACAGGAACAATCGGCCAGGGCAACGGAAAGCTGTACCTGAAAACCAGCAGCGGCTCAATAAAAATAAGATAGTAAAGAAAGTTCAATGTTAACTTAAAATCGAAAGGAGAAAGAAAATGTCACCAATGGAAGCCTTTGGAGTAGCCCTGATACTAATCGCTTGTGCTGTCCCCGTGATTGTTATAGGCGTGGTTTACTATCTCAAAAAGAAGTTCGAACACAAACAGATTATGGAAGCCCTCGAGAAAGGCACCCCGCTATCGGAACTAAGATCTGCTAAGCCCAAACCAATCGGGCCAATATGGATAAAGTACCTTTCGAGTGGGGTCTTAATACTTGCCATCGGATTGGCATTCATAGTAGCAGGACCAAGGATGGGTTCTCCAACGATGTTTGTAGGTATTATTTTGTGCGGAGTAGGTATTGCCTCGCTGATTCGCGCCCTGTTGTATCGAAAATACCAGCCGCAAATCCACCCTTTGGCTAAAAGCAACGCTGCTGAAAACAGAAACACGCCTGGTGTTTCTACCCCAGAAACCTTGCAGCCGACAAACGAATAGTCTGGACTACCAGGCTAAGGGAATGTAGTATAAAGGCAGTAAACGATGTGGCTTGTGTACAGTATAAGCCACATCGTTTTTGGAGAGTTTGACAGTGAAACGCATAACGATACTTCTAATTTCCGCCTTTGCCTTTGGCATAGTTGTGTATGGAAGCGAAACATCGAAGCAGATTTTGATACCGCAAATTGACGGCCAATGGTGGCAGGTTGCCGGCAGTCCGATGGACCACAAATACGCCACCCTAAGGCAGCAGCCGGTTGATTTTGCCGTCTGGCAGGCTGCCGATGGCTCCTGGCAGCTATGGTCCTGTATTCGCAACACAACTGCCGGCGGTCGAGAGGGTAAGACACGATTCTTCTATCGCTGGGAAGGAAAGAACCTGACGGACACCAACTGGAAACCAATGGGCATTGCAATGGAAGCTGACCCTTCATTGGGCGAAACACCCGGCGGGCTGCAAGCACCGCATGTGATAAAGCTCGGCAAGACCTATCACATGTTCTATGGCGACTGGGTCAACATCTGCCACGCCACCAGCAAAGACGGCAAAAATTTCCGGCGGCAGATCCGCGACAACGGCAAGACCGGGATGTTCAACGAAGGGGATGGGGAACACGCCCGCGATCCGATGCTCCTGCAAGTTGGCGACCGGTACTACTGCTACTACACGGCACACTCGATGCGGTCTCCGGCCTCGAATCATCGCGGCGTGAACTACTGCCGAATCTCTACCGATTTGCGAAACTGGGGTCCGTCAAAGGTCGTCGCCGAAGGGAGCGCCTATGGCAAAGGGCCGTACTGTGCCGAGTGTCCCCACGTCGTCTATCTTCCCGAATCGAAGCACTACTACCTGTTCAACACGCAAAGGTATGGGCGTCGCCAACATGCGACCGTTTTTCGCTCTGCCGATCCACTCCGTTTCGGCATCAACGATAATCGTCTCGAGGTTGCAACGCTACAAGTGGCGGCTCCGGAAATCATCCTCCACGATGGCCGGTACTACATCGCCTCCTTGATGCCGAGCTTGAAAGGCATCCACATCGCCCGGCTAAAGTGGATTCCGAAGTCCAACTGAGCAACGGCCGCAATCCCTGGATTTTTTATGATTACGCTCATCGAATGTCTCTCAAAGTAAGCTTCAGGCCCCAATCTGTATTGGACCTTGTCGATTTGTCCGGGAAATTCGGCAATACAATTCTGCCGGCAGAATCGGCACTCAAAACACCTGCACCGATCCAATCACCACTGCGCGGGTTGAACCACAGGGTTTTGTATTTGCTTCTCGGCAGCGCACCGGACAAGCTCGCTTTAGGGCAGTCTTTTTCAAAGTATAAAACAAACAAGTCCTTCTCTGCCGTCTGTGCACAATAGGCCCACCCGAGACACGATTTTTCCTTACCCGTTCTGTTTGGCTGGACCATCTCGGCGCTTGGAACAAGCTGCTGGTATCTGCTCCCCTCGGACAGAACAAAGCTCCTCAAATGCCGCATCTGGTCTGCCGACCGCCATTTTATGACCTCCCAGATAGGAGTTGGCGATTCATCTTCAACCTCCCCGCTCCAAAGTCCTCCCTGCCAGCCGCCCGCGCCATATATATGTCCCCCAAGCCCCCCCGACAGCACGCTGCCGTACATTGCCGAACGGCAGTACATGGCCGACTTCTCCGTCCCGCCGTCGGCATCCAACATTCCTGCATAATATGGTTCGCCGTTAATGCCGGGCACAGGTGGCGAGGCGTTGAAAATCTCTGTCAGATAGGGATACAAATCGTGTGTCCGCCTGTTGCCTATCTGATGAAACGTCAGCCACTTGGCCTTATCGGTATGACCAAAGTTGCGCAGCGTCGAAGGGTTCGAGTTCGTTCCCGCCAGTGTCCCGAACGGCGGATGCCCGTATCTTTCGATGACCTTATTGGCCGCTTCGTTCCATTCCTCCGGCTTTATGGTGGCCCCCGTCGTGTCCAGATGGATCGGACTAAACAAACAGATGTTCGCCTGGTACCGGCTCCAGACATACTGAATATAACGCGTGTACGACCCCGGCCATTCATAATACTTCTTCCACGCCTGCCCGATGTCACGCCGCGAGACCTCGATAAACGGAACAAACCCCTGCGAATTCAAATAGTCAATCTTCTTATCGAGATTGCGAAAATACGCAGGATTGATTCGCTCCACGTCCGGGAAGTATTTCTCATAGCCGGGTACTTTACCGGGGAAGAAAAACGCCCGATTTCCATCCTCATCGTGCATGTCCTTGGCGCTTTGCGTCCCGGCCTGTTTCCACGCCGAACGCAGCACCGTCCCGTCGGGCATCTTCAGCCCTGATGGCTTATCATCATTAGCCCAGTTCCCAAGCGCCGCAATCATCGCAATGCAGTTGAACCCCTGCTTCCTGCGAAATCTCAGGTAATCTTTAATACCGGCACCCGGACCAATCGGCCGTTCTTTATTATCGTCGTACCAGCGATACCGAAAGGTCGCCACCGGCCACCACGTATCGCCCAACAGGAAGAACGGCGTCCCGTCAGCCCATTCAAACGCATGACCATTTGCCGAAGCCTTAACCATCCCCCTTCGACAGGGATTTGTTTCTTTCTCGGCCTCGGACCACCCGACAGACTCGAAACTTCCGCTCTTGCCGTTAAGCCCGGTGTCCTGCTGATTCGACCCGCTCTTCCAGTTCCACGTCCCCGGTGTACTTGCCAGAACACGAACCCGAAATACATTGTCACCATCCCAAAATCCGTAGCATCGTTTCTCGAACCCCGGCCCTTTCAGGTCAACCCAGACCTCTACTTCCTTGTAAGGATTTTCATACGGTTTCTCAGCATACAGGCTAATCTCCATCTTTTCCCACACTTGAGCGGCACCGGCTTTTCCTAAGCCAAATGTTCCCAACAAAAAAGCGGCAGCCGCAAACAAAGTCAGGAGAAACCTGTTATCAGAGTACCAGGTTACCAGGTTATCAGGATATAAGCTTGACTTTATCTTTTCTTGATTTCCTGATGGCCTGATTTCCTGATGACCTGATTTCCTTTGATAATCGTCCATTGCTCTTTACCTCCTTCCCGACAAGTCGGGATACGCTAAATACCCCCATTTTTGCTTTCGCACCTGTCGTAATCCTAACATACAAAAAAAATATGTCAAAACAAAGTAGTAGTAGGGTGGGGCTTGCCCCACCAAGATGATGTGGTTAGTTCGGTGGGCTAAAGCCCGCCCTACATAATTATTTCATTTACGCGCGGGGTGGTATTTTAATTTGCCCAAATCTACGAAACAAGCTACAATTTTAGTGTGATTAAAAGAAGAAAAACAAAGACCGTCAAAATCGCCTCAGTTAAAATCGGCTCGGCTGCACCGATTGTTATCCAGTCGATGACGAAGGTCCCGACGGTTGATATTGCTCGCTGTGTAAGGCAGGTCAATCAGCTTGTCAGAGCCGGCTGCCGGCTGGTCAGAATAGCCGTGCCCAGACGTGCGGACACTGCTGCTTTTGCAAAAATCGTTCAAAAAGTGAATGTCCCTCTAATCGCTGACGTTCACTTCAGTCCCAACCGGGCCATTGAAGCGATAGAGGCCGGAGCCGCCAAAATAAGACTGAATCCCGGCAATATAAAGAAACGAAAAGATATCCTGCGAATAATAGATGCCGCCAAGATGCACATGGTCGCCATCCGCGTCGGCGTCAATGAAGCAAGCATAAGAGACCTCAAGGGCCAGCCTGTACCAACCGGAAAACGCACCGCTTTGATGCTTAGGGAAATGAAAAAATACGTCCGGCTCTTTGAAAATCGCAACTTAACCCAACTTGTTCTCAGCGCAAAAAGCAGCGACACACTAAGAACCATCGAAATCAACCGCCGTATTGCGGAAGCCTTCGACTATCCTATTCACCTCGGCCTCACGCACGCCGGCCTGCCCGAAGACGCCCGGATACCCTCAGCCGTTACTTTGGGTGCTCTACTTGCGGAAGGTATTGGTGACACCATCAGAGTAAGCGCCGCCGGTAATCCTCTTGAAGAAACTAACATTGCAAAACAGATTTTAATCTCACTCGGTCTTTACGAACGCTCTTGCCCCGAGTTGATAGTTTGTCCGACCTGCGCCCGTGCTGAAATCGACGTGATAAAGTTAGCCCGACGAGTTGAAAAGGCTATACGCAACATCGACAAACCACTTCGTGTCGCTGTGATGGGCTGCGTCGTCAACGGCCCAGGCGAAGCCGCCGACGCCGACATCGCCCTTTGTGCCGCAAAGAACAAGGCATACATCTATCGTAACGGCCGAAGAGTCTCAATAGTCCCCGAAGCTAAAGCCATCCCGGCACTGTTGAAAGAGCTGCAAAAATTATAATACTATGTGCTCGCTAAAGAAATTAGCAGATGAATCTACGGAACCACTAAAGACAACAATAAAACGATTCTGCATCGTTGTCATTTTCAGTATTGCCTTTGGATATATTGAAGCCGCTGTTGTTGTTTATCTGAGGGAAATTTTCTACCCTGACGGATTCACCTTCCCGCTGACCATATTCGGTATCGACCCTCTCTGGAGGCGGTTCCTTTTAACTGAAATCGGCAGGGAAGCTGCTACAATAGTTTTAATCTTCACCGGCGCCTGGCTGTTCGGCCGAAACCGCCGGCAGCGTTTTGCTTATCTCTTGACCATCTTCGCAATCTGGGACATTTTCTATTACGTCTGGCTAAAAGTCCTTCTCGACTGGCCCGGCTCTATTATGGACTGGGACATACTCTTTTTAATACCAGTCACCTGGGCCTCAGCAGTCCTTTATCCGGTCCTTATCTCAATCACAATGCTCATATTTGCCGCAGCTATACTCTATAGAGACGCTCGCGGCAGAGTCATCAAAGTAAAACAGGCCGATTGGCTTGCCTTTTTTATTGCTGCGATTATTGTGGTGGTTTCTTTTTGCACCCCTGGCCCACATGTCGCCGAACCGGACTACAAATCATACTTCTATTGGCCGTTGTTCGCTGCCGGTCTCTTATTAGCTATCGGGATGTTCCTCAAATGCCTCTTGAAGTCTAAGTGCAGACCGTAAAAAACACAAAGGAAATTAAAAAGTGCCTAAAGTGAGCTAAAGTGCCTAAAGTGACAGCAAAACTGTCATTCTGAGCGAAAAGAGCCTTTAGCCCTGAGCGGAGTCGAAAGGGAAGAATCTCATCATTCGCAGGCCAGATCCTTCGGCTTCGCCTCAGAGCTTGTCCTGAGCTTGCCGAAGGGATGACACGTAAGTGTCACTTTAGGCACTCCAAACTTTAGCTCACTTTAGGCACTTTTAGTTTTTGTTGTCCCCGGAGGTATGTGTTCTGGCCGGCCTTTTCTGTAGTCTGCGCCGAGCGTTTCCGTTCGTCTCCTGCACAAAGCCCTCGAACTTGCCGAAAATCATCTTACCGGCCGAGGTCTGAAGCGAGCTGGTTATGCTAATAAGCAATTGGCGCCCAATCTTGTTGCGGGCGCCTTCTACGACAACCATCGTCCCGTCGTCCAGATAACCGATGCCCTGCTCGACCTCTTCCCCGGGCTTTATTATCTTAACCTCCATCGTCTCGCCGGGCAAAGCAACCACTTTCAGCGAATTTGCCAAATCGTTTATATTCACCACATCGACTTCACGCACTTGTGCAACCTTACTTAGGTTATAGTCGGTTGTTGCTAATCGCCCGTTACAGGCCTTGGAAAACATCACCAGTTTCTGGTCAACACCTTTGACCTCCTCGACCTCCGCGATCATAGTGTCATCAATCTCCACTTCAATAACGGAATTCGACTGCATCTTGTTGAGTATATCAAGTCCACGCCTGCCGCGGTTACGCTTGAGCTTGTCGGCCGAATCCGCTATAAGCTGCAGCTCATTGAGCACAAAACGCGGAACAACTACTGGAGCGTCGAAAAGCTTACTCTGACACAAATCCGCAATCCGTCCGTCAATGATTGCCGAGGTATCCAAAATCAACGGCCGCGAACCCTTGGTCTGCTTGGCAAATTCCACGTAAGGAATCACAAAACGCACATCATCCTTGGTCCGCATCACAGTGCTAATCGTAAGATAACATATACATATCCCTAACATCCATTTGATTGCTGCAATCGCCTCTGGAATCAGGTTGATTTTATACGAACCGGCGATCATATCTATTGGTAGAGCTAACACCCCACTGATAATTATCCCGACTATCAGGCCGAAGAAAACCCCAGCCAGGGCGCTGAGTTTTTTCTTGGGCGTAAGAATGTCCAGCAGAAAAACAAACAACGCCATTCCTGCACCGCTCAAAACTACCGCCCACCAACTGGGTGAATCCTTCGCATCCGTAAAGTTCTCGGAACTTGCATTAACAAAAAGAACCGCCAAAACAACGACAACAAAAATACTTCTGAAAATCCAAAGTAACATAATTATAAATCTCCAAATTATGACATAATTTTGTTATTTATAAATCCAGGCTATTATATCTTGCTTACAAACCATTATCAATAATTACATTATGTTCCAAAAACAATTTCTTTTGGTCTCCTGAGCGAATCGATGAAAGCCCCGAACTGCCTGGGAAACAATCATAGCCCCCTGCCCAACCACTTATCGGCTATACGTCGTAGGATACTTTACCCCCATTGCAGAAGAAAAACGGAATTAACCCCACAAATAATGAATTGTTAATATATCAGAGCCGACGTCTCGTGGCGGAATAAATTGTCTCCCAGCAAAGCTTTTTAGTTGCTTATCCTCCCGAAGCGTGACCAGTCCTTGGCCGGCCAATAGAGATAATCAGCTCTGCCTTTTACTGTCCCCAACGGAATGGGGCCGAAATGTCTGCTGTCGTAAGAATTAATACGATTATCGCCCAGAACGAAACAGTGATGCTCCGGGACCGTTATCTTTGCAAAATCAAATGATGTGTAGTTTTGAGGGGGCCTGGCTAAGAAGATTTTGTATTTAGCATTACCATTGGTCTCTTCAAAAACATCTCCTTCTAACGGCTCACCCCTGACTTCGATTCTTATATTGTCCAGCGTTGACTGAGCAAGCTTATGTCGTTGGAGTTTTTCATCATTTATGTAGAGTTGGCCATCTTTGATTTCCACCGTATCCCCGGCAATGGCTACGACTCTCTTAATATAGTTTATTCGCCTGTCTTCAGGATTAAGAAAAACTATAAGGTCGCCTCTTTTGGGATCACTTTTTTTGTAGGCAATTTTGTTTGCAAGCAATCTGTCATTCGGATCTATCGTTGGATAATTGGAAGCAGACGGAACCCTGAATGCCTCAAGAAGAGTCGACCTGACGTTAAAAGCAATTTGAGTCGAACCGCCCGTACCCATCAGTACCAAAAGTACATACACATACCACCGGTTATAATCTTTGAGTGTGTAACTGTCGGCTGTGTGCCTCGCTGTGTACCAGGAATCAATAATTGCGACCAGCCATACCGCCGAAGATGCAAATAATGCTGCGATTATAACTGCGATCCGAACCGAAGAATGGCTTACCGACAATGTCCCGAAAAGCACAGGAACGAATATACATGTCAGAAATGCCAATACAAGGCCCTTTACGAATCTTCCACAGTATATGTGTCCCAGCCCGGCCATAATCAACGAAAGTACCACAGCCAACCAGGGCAGCCTTCTATTGTTAATATTTTCTGCTGCTTCTGCCATTTCATATCTCCTTCATTCAGCACGCCAAAAAGGCGTAAACCACAAACATAATTCTAACAAGGCCGGCCACAGCACCTGCTGTAACCACTCCTGCTTTTACAAACCGGTGTGCCGATATTAGTTCGATGACTCGATGCCCATCGAACAACGGTTTTCTTTTCTTTTGTTCATATCGATATATCTGATTCATCAGTTCATCTGCGAAGTTTTCCCGAATGTCGATTTGACTTCTTCGCTCTTTCCAGGCGTTGTAAATTTCTTCACTTTTCATACCGTATCTCTTTCAGGGCCTTTGCCAGTTCCTTTTTTGCTCTGTTGATTCTTGACTTGACTGTTCCTATTCTTACTCCCTCAATTTGTGCAATCTCTGCGTATGATAATTCCTCGAATTCCGCCAGGACAAATGCTCTTTTCTGGGCCGAAGGCAAAGCCTCCAGTCTGACGTCTAACTCGTCAAAGAACTCCCTTTCGGCAAGCTCGTCGGATGGATTATGTGCATCGCTGTTTTGAGGCAATTCACTCATCGAAAGTGGTCTTTTCTTTTTCATCGCATTTATGCTTTTGTTCCTGGCGATGGTAAACAGCCACGTTGAGAAATTGCTTCGTGCCGGGTCAAAAGATGACAGCTTCCTATAGGCTGTAAAGAACACATCCTGTGCGATGTCCTCGCAGAATTCTCCGTTATTGGTTATATTTCTTATCATCCGGACAATCGGCCTTTCGTACCTTTCTACTATGAGTCTGAAAGATTCGATATCACCTTGCAGTACCTGACCTATAACCTTTGTTTCCTGCGTCATTGCTCAGTTGATCATTGTCATTCCTGCGGAAGCAGGAATCCAGTTTTGTCCAAAGGTTTGTATCCCGCATCAAGGCCTGCCCTGAGCAAAGCCGAATGGGTGCAGAATAACAAATTATCAAATCACTACTTATCTAACACAAAGAACTTCCACTTTGTTATACAGCCAAAAACCGCTAAAGTTCCACACAATTTCAACACCGATTTCCCCCAAAGGACGCTCAGAAAGGGCCTATTCTCGCTAAATTTCTTCCTGACCCGGAATAATCTTGACAAATAGTAACGCAGGGACTAATATTCTTAATGTGCCGAGCGATGAAAAGCCACGTTGTGTTGACGCCGGATATCAGATTGTTAACTGGGTATTGTTGCATTTTTTGTCGGTTTTCGAAACAAACTCGACTCTATTATGCAATCAACGTCCGATGGGTCATAGTTTTTTTGAGAAGATATAGTTGTACTAAATTGGAGGAGACAATATGTCCAAAGAAAATCAAACAAAAAAAGAAAAGAATAACCAGACCGTTGCCCGGGATACCAGCCGTTTGAGTTCGCCACTTGTAGGCCCCATTGGCTTTTTACTCACGGCTGTGTATTTGATACTGTTATCAATTATCCTGGTGGTCGCCATGGTTCAGTGCTGGGCGCTTTCGATTTCGGATGAGGGACGCCTGCTTCTTATTGTGGTACTTGCCGGTGCGCTCGGCGGACAGGTGCGCTCTCTCCGCTCGTTTGCCTGGTATGTTGGTAATAAAGAATTGAAGAGGAGCTGGCTGACACAATATATCCTAACACCATTCGTTGGAGCAATCCTCGCGATTATCTCCCACTTCATTATCCGTGGAGCCTTCTGTCCAGACTCAACCGTACAACAGATAAATATATATGGATTTGCAGGCTTAGCCACTCTCGTGGGAATTGCCTCCGAGCCTATAGCGCTAAAGCTCAAACAAGTGGCTAATACCTTATTCACAAAGCCGATACAGGGAAAGGATTCCAAACCTCAGGAATAACCTGACCCGTATCGGCCCGCTCCGGCCCTGCTACGGCCTCGGCCTTCGCCAAGACGAGCGAAGAGACGAGTCGCCAAGCCGAGTGGTTAAGCAGGTATAAATAGAAAATCCTATTGAGCTTTGCGTTACGCCTGTTAGAAGTCCGTCGATGCGGCCTGTCCGGCGGCCAGACGGAGCGCCGGATGACGCACGTATGTATCCATATTAATGGAATGCAGGGTGGCACCCTCAAACTTGTTTGGGGGTGGTCTTGCCTATGAATTTTTAGTTTCATTTGTTTTGCAAGGACCAATAAATTATAAATCTAAACAGCGTCCTTCAAAAAGGTTATTGAGGAACTATTGGCTGTGAAGAAGAACGTTGACCGTCGTCGATTCCTCAAAAACGCGTGTGTGTTTGCCGGCGCTTGTGCTGTCCCCTGGCTGACAAGCTCCAGCGAGGCGGATAACAGGAAGAAGCCCAACATTATCTTCTTTTTTATCGACGACATGGGATGGCAGGACACGTCCGAGCCGTTCTATGAGCAGGTAACCGAACTAAACAAGCGCTATCATACCCCTCACATGGAGCGGCTGGCCGATCAGGGGATGAAGTTCACGCAGGCCTATGCCTGCGCCGTCTGTTCACCGTCTCGGATCAGTCTGATGACGGGACTGAACGCCGCGCGGCATGGAGTGACCAACTGGACGCTCAGAAAAGACAAATCTCCCGACTGGAAGCACGCGAAGGTGCAGCCGCCGGACTGGAATGTGAACGGGCTCAGTCCGGTGCCCGACATTGAGGGAACGGTTCATGCCGTGACCTTGCCCATGTTGCTGAAAAAGGCCGGCTATCGAACCATACACGTAGGCAAGGCTCACTTTGGAGCCAAGGGAACACCCGGCGAGGATCCGAGGAATCTGGGCTTCGATATTAATATTGCGGGCCATGCCGCCGGTGGGCCAGGTAGCTACCACGGCAAGAACAATTTCAGCGCCGCGTGGCGCAAGGGCGACCGCATCTGGGACGTCCCCGGCCTGGACAAATATCACGGCCAGGATATTAATCTCACCGAGGTCTTGACGATTGAGGCCAACAAGGCGGTGGATCGGGCCGTGGCCGATGGCCAGCCGTTCTACCTGTACATGTCTCACTACGCCATTCATGCCCCTTGGGAGAAGGATGATCGTTTCTATCAGAAGTACGTCAACGCGGGATTAAATGAGTTCCATGCGACGTATGCCTCGATGATTGAGGGCATGGACAAATCCCTCGGCGATATCACGGCCAACGTGAAGCGCCTTGGAATAGAGCGCGATACAATTGTTGTGTTCATGTCCGACAACGGCCAGCCCAGTCAGGCCGCCCGCAATGTGCCTTTGCGAGGACACAAGCTGACACCTTACGAAGGCGGGACGCACGTACCCATGATTGTGAAATGGCCGGGCGTTACGGCGCCGGGCTCTTTGTGCGATGACTATGTCATCATCGAAGACATTTTCCCCTCGTTCCTGGAGATGGCTGGCATAAACGACTATCGCCAGATCGGGGGGACCATTGACGGTGTCAGCTTTGTTCCCCTGCTGAAACAGGAGGCCGGGCAGCCCAAGGGGGATCGCGCCATATTCTGGCATTTTCCACATACCTACGATCAGCCGCCGTACAGTTCCGTGCGCAAAGGCGATTGGAAGCTGATCTACCATCATGCAGACGGAAGGCTCGAATTGTTCAATCTGAGAGAGGATATCAGCGAGCAGAATGAGCTTTCGAACAAGGAGACCAGGAAGCTGCGGGAGATGGCCGGGGTTCTCTCGGATTTCTTGCGCGAAACAAGAGCGCGTTTGCCGATCGACAAGGCAACCGGCAAGAAGATAGCCTATCCGGTTGAGCTGCTCGGGCGGACACGTTCTCGGCAAGCGAAGTAAGAAACGGTGGCCGGCAAACCTCATTTAAGCGACAACCTTGAACAGCCTAACCTTCCCCTTCACCATCACCGCACCCAAGCCGAGCAGTATAGAACGACCGTTCTAAAATCATCAAATGCTGTTGTTTTGCTTAGGTGAATTTAGAGACTTTGAATTTTGGTGGTGCATGTTCTTTCGGAGATAATTCTTTGAGGTTCTTGAGCAAGCCATTGTACTTGAGGTGTAATTTCTTTTCAGTAAATAGGTCAATGGCATAACCGGCAATATATCCCGCACTATCGTTCTTTAAATTACTTGTAATCCTCTGCCAGTGGTGAATTCTTTCAAAAGCACTGTAGATTTCACTTAGTTTTGACACTGTACGCGGTTCTGGGCACATAATACAAAAATCAGAGAATAGAGCATCTCGTACGAAAAAGGATAATATACCGGCTGACATGCCCCCTTTATTGGCTATTTTGACGATAGTATTGCAACGCTCAAGATTTTGATGTACCTCGAACAGCAAAGAAGAAAATATTCTGCAATATAATTCCTGTGCTTCTTTTTTGTTCAAAGTGCCCTCGCGACGTTTTTGTACGAGGTCAAGACCTTTAAGAATGAGGCTTGTTGCAATAGACGCTACGACCATAATAATTTACCTCCTTACAACTTTCTGCGTCTGCATAGCCAAGTGACACAACCTATGCCGATGCTGCCTAGAACAACAGCACTGGGGGTGGGGATGGGAGTTATGGCAAGGCCATGAACTGAACCAGACGCGATGCTAATGAAGTTATTACCCGCTGGCACGTCTGTCTGGCCGTAGGCATTCCAACCCCATGCCACAAGGGAACCATCGGTTCTAAGAGCAAGACTAAGAGCATTCCCAGCAGCAATAGCCACAAAATCATTACCAGGGGGAATATTTAACGAACCCCAGCTATTTTCACCCCATCCAACAATTGAACCATCTACCTTTAGAGCAAGATTGTGATAGCTGCCACTGGCAATAGCAATAAAATCGTTACCAGAAGGCACATCACATTGGCCGTATTGATTTTTCCCCCATGCTACGAGCGAACCGTTATCTTTGATGGCAAGACTGTGGAATCCACCTACTGCAATGTCAACAAAATCGTTTCCGGTTGGCACACTACTTTGACCATCACTATTGTAACCCCATGCCGCGAGTGAACCATCAGCTTTGAGTGCAAGACCGTGGTAGGCCTTAGGACCATCTGCAATATCAATAAAATCTTTGCCTGTTGGCACATCAGTTTGGCCGAGGTTGTTACGTCCCCATGCTACTAAGGAACCATCGTCTCTAAGAGCAAGGCTGTGCCAGGCCCCAGCAGCAATATCGACAAAATCATAACCTGATGGTATATCGGACAGACCCCAATCTGTGTCACCCCAACCTATCAACGAACCGTCTGTTTTTATTGCAAGGCTGTGGCCCCCTCCAGCAGCAATAGACAAAAAATCGCTTCCAGTGGGTATATTACTGACTTCGCCGTGGTCGTCATAGCCCCAGGCTACAATGTATCCGGTCGTTGGCTCACCCGAAGTCTTAGTCGTAAGTGCAGACAAGACTACCATTGCCAACACAAGTATTGATTGCCGTTTCATTATGACACCTCCATCAGTGTTTTGGAACTCCTCACGCCTAATACATGATTATATACACGTGGAGGCCTTGAACACAAGAGAAATTTCCATAAATGAGAATTTTTTGCAGGAACCAGGAATAGGCCCTAAATCCTAAACAAGCACAAACGAACAAAATCCTAATGTTCTCCCTGGGGGACGCCTTACGGTGAAAACCGGCAGGCCAACGGCCCGTGTTTGCTGTCTTTTGTCATTTGAGCTTTGGATTTGTTGAGAGCTTCGGATTTAGTGCTTATCTTCTATCCACCCTCCGTCTTCTGTCCTCCGTCGTCTCGAATCCAGCATCCAGCTTTATAACATGAAAAAGCTCGTAGTCCTTTTGACTAATCAAAAGGACTACATAATTTATCCCGCTCATACAACAGGCCGCCTTACGGTACTGCACCCTGATTTTCTGTTCTCCTGTCCTCCGTCCTCCGTCTTCCGTCTTTTGTCGTCCGTCGTCTCGCATCCAGCAATCAGTGGGGAGTCTCGGAGATTTTTTAGGATTTCACTCGAAATCTAATCTGTTTTATGGTATAATGTATCCAACTATGGATGGTTCATAGTTCGTTGTTCATAGACAACAGACATTAGACATCGGACATCTGACATCAGGGGGTTCCTAATGGCTAACGAAGCCCAAATCCTCCCAAACCGCCGTAACACCCCAAAAATCGAGCTCTGCTCGACCCTGAACTTGTCGAAGGGCCTGCCCTGCGAAGCCGGATCCTCTCTCGGTCCTCTACATCTATCGAGAACCCTCTACAAATCAGCTACTTTTTATGCAAAACAAACCCAATTTCCCAAAAAGTCAAATGAACGTAAGTATCTTTTCACAAACGGATTATGAAAATAAATCCAATTGGACACTTGGTGAAAACAAACCCAATTCAAACCCAATCAAAGCCAATTTGCCAAAGGGTAAAATTGATGCAAAGTGTGTATTTACAAAGGATTATGAAGAAAAATGCGGATAAGGGCTATGAAAAAACAAACCCAATTCAAACCCAATTTCCGAAAGGCCAAAAATGAACGCAAATGTCTTTATCACAAAGGATTATGAGAATGAAACCACCTTCAGGCCCCAAAAAAACAAACCCAAACAAACCCAATTTCAAACCCGACAACGGTTTTTCTCCGCAAGGAGTCCCTGGGACTGCTTATTACACAAGAGATTGCCACGGCCCTCAACTTTCTTGCTTGCCTCTGCGACTCTCGTCGCAAGACGAGGCAGCAGGCGAAAGCAAGACAGGGGCCTCGCAATGGCATTTTTGGGAGCTTTCCTGCAAAGAGTCGCTGCCCGGCCTGAGAAAAACGTTGGCACTATGAACTTATTAGCGATAAAATCGTATAGAATTTACTTAAATTGTGTGCTATGATTGTCGAATTAATGATGTTTGCTGTTGTCTTGTTTAGTTATTGAATTGGAGGTCAAAATGCAGATTAGTAGCTTACAACGGAACAAAACTCGCTCCTGGCCCCTGCGTCGCCCGACGCAAGTCGGGGCAGCGGGACGTTATATTGTAATTTCAACTCTTTTTCTACTGTTGTTTATCGCTCCCTTATCGGTCTTTGCGCAGGACCCGGACAGTATTGCCACTCTTCGCCAGATGGGTAAAGCTTTTGCTTCTATTGCCAAGAAGGCCTCACCGGCTGTGGTCGCGCTCAGGTCCGAAAGAACCATCACACGGGAATACCCATCAATGCGGGATTGGCCTTTCGGCGAGCCTTTTTCTGACCCATTCGAGTTTTTCTTCCGCCGCCGCTCTCCTCAGCAGCGCTCACCACAGCGCCAACAACCGAGAAGATACCGCGAGCCGCGAACGGCCCAGGGCTCCGGCTTTATCATCTCGCCAGATGGCTATATCCTCACGAACAATCACATGGTAGCGGAATCTGAAAAAGTTGAGATAGAGCTCACAGACGGCCGAAAGTTTACTGCCAAAATTATCGGAGCAGACTCGGATTCCGATGTCGCCGTCGTAAAAATAGATGCCAGTGACCTGCCTTATCTCGAATTGGCCGACTCTGATGCCCTCGAAGTCGGCGAATGGGTCCTTGCTATCGGCAATCCGCTCGGCCTGAGCCATACCGTTACCGCAGGCATCGTGAGCGCTAAAGGCAGAAGTGGCTTCAATTTGGCAACTTTGGAGAATTTCATTCAGACTGATGCCGCGATAAACTTTGGCAATTCGGGCGGACCTCTGATAAATCTTGACGGAAAAGTAGTAGCTATTAACACCGCCATTGCCGGCTCTACCGGCAATATAGGAATCGGCTTTGCAATACCAATAAATATTGCCAAACACGCTTATAAACAGCTCCGCGAGGGCGGTGCTGTTGTCAGAGGGCACATTGGGATCTGGTTCGATGAATTAGGTCCCGAAAAAGCAGGTGCTCTCGGCTTAGAAAAAGATACCAGGGGCGTTATTATAACCGACGTTATTGAGGATTCACCTGCAGAAAAAGCTGGACTGAAGCGATATGATGTTATTGTTGAATTCGAGGGCCAGCCTGTTGAAAAAAGCAATGAGTTCCTTAACCGTGTGGCAATGCAGAGTCCGGGGACCAATGTAGAAATAGTTGTCCTGCGAGACGGAAAACGAAGAAAATTTACTGTTAAGCTCGGCAAACGGCCACCGACGGAAGAACTTACCGGTGGTCTATCGGAAGAGACGCGCGAAGAATTAGGTTTTTCAGTGCAAAACCTAACTGATGATTTGGCCGAGCGCTACGGCTATGAAGGTCAGAGCGGTGTCATCGTCAGCAGCGTTGAGCCTGGCTCACAAGCTGAGCGGCTTAACCTGGCGCCGGGGGCGCTGATTAAAGAAGTCAATCGGCAGGAAATCAGAAATACAAGAGAATTTAACGAGGCAATAAAGCAAGCTAAGAAAAAAGGAGGAGCTTTGATGTGGGTAAAGCGGGACCGCTATACGTTCTTGGCATTTCTGAAACTGTCCGAAAAATAGAAATATACACAAGCTCTTTCATATTAACCCTTTAGCCCCGCCTGAACGGTTACAAAAATTGAAAGAAATGCCAAAAAAGCGAAAAAATGCTAATTTCTAAATTTGACTACCTTTGCACTTATGCTCTTGTAACGTAAGCACTTATGTAAATTTTTGGCTAAAGTCTGAATTAACCAAGTGTTCAATTGCACCCCCAAAATCCTCGTTTTTGACCCAAAAACCAACATCCGCACGGAAATGAACCTAAAAAACCTGAAAAATCCCCCAATTTTACCCAATTCCGTCTAATTTTCGCAGTTTCTTTCAACAGAAATGTTAAGTTCGGTAAGGAGCGATTCTAAAAGTTCCATCGGCAGGCCCATCACATTTGTCAAGCTGCCCTCAATTCTTTCAATAAATTCATCACCGTTCTCTTTTATCGCATAAGCACCTGCCTTGTCCCGCCAGGCTCCGCTTTTGACGTGCTCGGCAATTTGTTCAGAGGTCAGTCTCTTAGGATAAATGGTCGTTGTATCGCTTTCGCTCAATTCGATGCCATCGCTCAGCCTGACAATTGCAATACCCGTTATCACCTTATGAAGGCCGCTAAACAGCTTTTTGGTTATCTGCTCAGCCTCTTTTGCATCAGCGGGCTTGCCGATAATTTCCCCCTTAAAATCCACAACGGTATCGGCCCCGATGACCAGAAAGTCCGGATGCTTTTCAGCGACATTTTTCGCCTTGGCCAAAGCCTGTCGTTCGGCATATTCACAGGTCTTGATTCTCTCAGCGGCAAAAGCCGACTCGTCAATATCAGGCCGAACAACCATAAATTTATAGCCGGCTTCAGCTAATAACTGTTTTCGTCGGGGCGATGCCGATGCGAGAATAACAGAGTATTGGGATTGTTCAGACATAAATCTTCGGTCTTGGCTCTTCAGCCTTGGGTCTTTAATCCTGTGCTTTGTCTTGCGTCTTTAGTCTTGAGTCTTAATGATTTGATTGCAAAAGTCAAGATACTCCTGCTCGATTTGGTCAAAATCATCGCCGATATATTCTTCAAATAACTGCAGGCCGACAATTCGGTTCCACAGGACAGTCCTCGGGAGGTTTCTATCTGTTGCTATCCTTTTGCTCACCTCGTCAAGTGCCCACGTTCCTCTTAAGCCGTCTGCGAGCAACTGACGATAAACACCCAGCCGTCTGCCGTAACCTGCTTCCTGCAGAAATCGCACTAACGCGTATGATTGGCTGTAAAAAGCCATCACCGCTTCGGTCTCGTCCGTAGCAAGCACATCGCCGGGGTTCATAGCTATCAATTCTTTCAGCGGTATCATCTTGTTTTTGCTCAGCGTTTTTTTCAGCGCATCTAATCGATACGCATTCTCAGCCGGCTCAAAATAAAACATTCCATTCGAACTTCCATACGTCTCGAAGAGCATTGCCACCCCCTCGTCAAGCCAGCTTGGCAGACGAAACCTGAAATGTTTGTCGTTAAATTGATGCCATCCCTCATGCCCGAGAGCAGAAAAGGTCCGCTTTTTGCCGATATTATATGCCACGCAGGCCCCATTATGGCAATACGCACCAGCCTTTATTTTGCGGAACATCTGGGCCTGCTTGCCTGCAAAGCTCTTCGTAAAATCCTCCCACTGACCGCGGTCGGCAAAAAGATAAATGGTAAATTTGGTTTTTGTCTCAATAGGTTCGGACAATAGACTATTATAGGCTCGATAGGCCGATTCAATAAATCCGCTGATTCGGCAAAGCACCGAAGGCTCTAAAAGCGTTGTGAAAATCTCATAGTGAGTGGTAGTTAATTTCAGCCCCGGCCCATACTCATTTTTCCAGACCTCCACAGATTCCAGAACCGGCAGACTCTGGCCCCGCAAATACGCCGCCATCCCCGCACAGGTATTGAGCCGTTGAGCACTGCCGGCACTCTTGCTCTCGATTTTATCGGCTCCGGAACAACCTGCCAGACAAACAATGATTATACAAATTAGCGAGAACTTCCTCACTCCAATCCTTCCTCCGAAATAGGTCATCAGGTACCAGGTTATCAGGTAGTGGGCATCAGGTTATCAGAACATCAGGTTGCTTTTCCCTGATATCCTAATATACTGGTAATCTGCATCCTGATTTCCTGATATGCTGATATCCATTCTTTACTCAACTTTGCAAAACTTCAGAGGCATACTTCAAAAACCCTGAACTCCACGCTATCTTTTTACCATCGGCTGCAAATGATAAGAAATCCATTATATTTTGTCCACACATGCGTTATTTTTCGTCTAAACTTATGGCCGGCCCGATAAGACAAATGCTGTACAATAGGGAACACTTATGAACACCCGAATAAAAACCCTGTGCAGACGTGCTAAAAAGGCAGACAAAGATGCAGCGTGCGAGCTGTTGAAGATTTACTACGCAGATATCTATTCGTATCTGAGACGTCTCTGTGGCAGCAGACACGATGCCGAAGATCTGACACAACAGACTTTCCTTAAAGCGTGGTCTTCCCTTGACGGTTTCGCAGGCCGCAGCAAGTTTTCGACCTGGCTCTACAGGATTACCCACAATACTTTCTTAGATTGGCTGCGCAAAAATACTGCCGGCGCTCAATCCCACACAGACCAATGGTGGCAGGAGTGCATAGACCAAAATATGGGTCCCTTTGCAGATCTCGCTGAACGCCAATTGGCGCAGCGCCTGTACGAAGCCGTGGGCCGGCTCGATGAGGATAAAAAACACGTTGTGCACTTGCATTACTACCAGGGATTATCTCTACGGGAAACCGCCAAAGTTTTAGATATCGCTACGAGTACCGTAAAGTACAGACTTCGCGAAGTCTTTAAAATTCTTAGAACAAAGATAGGTGTTGAAGAAAATGGCTTTAACCAAAAACAAACAATTCCAATCGCAAAAGGAGAATCGTTATGAATACGCAAAAGAAAATCGAAAAATATCTCAAAATCGCCCCAAAGCCACCGGCACCGGATGACTTGCTGGATAAACTGCAAAAAGATGTAGCTCTCGGAGAAGTTAAAACACCGCGGTCGGCTCTGCGCAGGTGGTTTGCCCCTACGGGCCGGTCAATATCACCTTGGCGAGTAGCCGCAGCAGCAGCCATTGCAATTGCAGTTCTGCTGCCCTTGAGTTACGGCGCCACCAAAGTAGTGAAAAAATATTTCGTAACTTTTGAAGCCGAGTTTGAGTACCCAGAGGACAACACAGTTTATAGAACAATTCAAACGACAGTTATGGCAGGCGATGACATAAAGAGCGAGGAAGATGCGAAGAAAGTTTTAGAGGAATTTGGAAGGCTCTACAGAGAAGGTAAAGCCGAAGAAATTAGACCCGGAGTATGGCAGGTTGTTCTTTCCAACGGTGAAAAATTCAACTACGGCGGAGACCCCAAAATACTTGGTCTCTCGGAGGCAGAGCGAAAAAAGCTGTTGAAAAAACAGTTCGATGAGATTCACGAGTTAAAAAAGGCAGGCAAGTACGAGAAAACCTATAAGCCAGAGCATGATTACGTAGTCAATGGAATAAAATACAGGTACTTCGAAGCCCGCTATGTCCTGTCCGACGGTACGGTCAAAACCCTGGGTGACTCTGAGCCTGTCATTGAAGAAGATGAACGTAAGGATTAGTTCGACAAAAACAGCAAGTGGGGCCGGATGGTCCCGCTTGCTGTTCAATTATAAACCCCCGCGGTAATTAGGTCCGCCGATGGCGAAAATCAATAATTGGTGACATGTCCTTTTTCCTTCGGCACCGGTTTGTCCATCGCCCAGAATACTGCGTTGATAAGCATCCGGCGAAACTGCGCATTTCGAAAATCGTCCGGATGCCCCAGCGATGTGTAGAAAATGCGGGACTTCTTATATCTATTGGTCCAGGCCACCGGCTCAGGCTCCTTGTCGGGAATCGTGCCAATCAACAGCCGTTTTGTTGACTTGGTCAGCGGCCTTACCTCGTATAGTGAGCCGTTGCTGGTGAACGGCATCTGCACGCCGGCAAGTATCGGATGAGCTTCGGCACCGGCGGCGGTTGTAATGGTACACTTGGGTCCGCTGCCGTGATGGCCGTGATAGTTTCCGCCTAATACCTCGGGATCCAGCTTCTGCAATTCGGCATAACCATCGGGCGCATTGCCGCGAGTGTCGAACGCATGGCTTGCAGTCCGCAGCCCTACTAATGGTCTGCCGCTGTCCAAGTAGTTACGAAAATATTTCATTTGCTGTGCTGGCAGCGCTCTTCGCCGAACGAATAGCACCGCTAAATCCGCATTCGTCAGCGCCTCCATACCCGCAATGTAGTTGCGGTCTTTGCTGTCCCTCTTTATGCTGCCTTGAAGTATCTCACAGCACAGGCCGTATTTTGTTTCCAGCTCGTGCGCAAACTCGGGCAGTGACTGTTCGGCTTTATATTCGCTTTCAGCGGAAATGAGTACCACGCGCGGACGCTTGTCGTTTCTGAAACAAAACTGCGGCTGACCCGTAAATACCGTTGAGGTAATCGTCGGGCAGACATACTTTTCTAAATGTTCGACTATTAGGTCGGTGCCGGTAAAATGGCTGACAAAGGGCCGCATCCGCGAGTTGTACATCGTATCGGTCATATCGCGCATCAGCACCACGTTTTTGCCGTACCTGGCCATATTCCTTAGCCCGAAGGGCCGACCGAGAACGCACATATTGGTATGCACGCCCATAACGATAACGTTGTCGATACCTCTCTGCTCGAGCAGGTTCCAGACCTCCACGCCCGAATCACTTATGGCGTCTTCATTGCGAATCTCGATTGTCTCTACCTGCCTGCGCCAGGGCGAGCCCTGTTTACATTTCGGCTGACAATCGCAGCCGCCGTCCGAATCGTCGATAGGGTACCCTGTGGTTTTTTCCTTTTCATCAATCCATCGGCACCATTTAGCAATATCTTTGGGCAGGTTTGCTGCCTTTGGGGCGTTCTGAGCACGCTTACGGGCCGGATGGTTCTCGTAAAAATTGACTGTACCGCTGGGCGCATGCACTATCAGCACATCTTTGTTACGCGCTTTAGAAACAATCTCATTCATCCGCGGCGCAAGCTCCGCAACCCGGCTGGTCGCACCCTTACACCAGTGCTGGTTCCACATATCGCAAATGATGATAGCGGTTTGCTTAGGGTCCCATTCTAACTTCTTCTGCACGACCCTGAATCGACCCGTGCCATCGGACAACGGTGCACGACTGCGTGCGTCAAGGACCAGCTTTTGTTGAGAGCTGCCAGCATATTCGGCCCGGGTCGGAGTATGAAGGGAAAGTAGTGAGCCCGATAATAGTATGCAAACAACGGCCAATATCCTGAATCGACGAGTCTTCATAATAACTGCCTCCTAAAATTTGAGTAGCGAATCTTCACAGCAGGTAGCGCCACTCTGCTGCCTGGAAATACCTGGATTTGTTATTTTCTATCCGGCGGTATGATAGCACAGAAGCAAGCGAAGGACAAGCTTATTCCTCACTCACCAGAGTGTTGTGTGTATCCGAGCACGGCGATAGGTCTCGTTGGATTTGCCATCCCTATTATTTAGATTTGAGTTTGCTTTGTAGAAAACATCAGGCCGGAGACCGTCATTGCGAGCGGAGCGAAGCAATCTCAAACACAACGATAGCTTTTTTTGCCTATCACGTGAGAGATTGCCACGGCCCTTCGGGCCTCGCAATGACATTTTGCAAAGGTTTTCTACAAAGCACTTTGAGTTATTAATGGAATACAGGGTGGCACCCTCAAACTTGTTTGGGGGTGGTCTTATCCTCTTCTACAAATTTTGAGTTTCATTTATTTTGCCATGCTTGTTAGGTGCCGTTCACCGGGAATATACGGACGAAAACGACGCCGTGTCTTGGGACCTTGGCTTTGAACTGGTTCTTGTACGTGCCTAAGTCTTTTTGGCGCCATAGGTCGCGGACCCGGTGCGGGCCTGTTATGCCAAGGTCTTTCCAGGAGACTGTTATGTCAGTTTGGATTTCAGCGGTGTTGAATAGGCCGAGGGCTTTCGAGCCGTCTTCCATGTCCTTGGCCATAATAAAATACTCTTTTGTTTTTTCAATGATAGGGGCCTGCCTGCCGAGCGGGTCCTGGTTGACCTCGATGGCCTCGGCATTGCAAAGGATATTGAGTGTGAACTCATCGAGCTTTTCCATATCACCCGAGAATATCAACGGAGCGGCCATCAGGCACCACATCGACATATAAGAATACTGCTCGTTGGGCGTAAGAGTGGTGGGTGTCCCTACGGCCTGTTTGCGAGCATTGCCAACCCAGCCGATAAGGATATAGTCCGGGTCGTTCCATTGGCCCGGTTTGGCGTGCTGCCAATGCTGGGCGTTGCTCAGGCCAATGTGGTAAAATCCCGGCAGCTCGGAATCTTTTGCCAGGCCCAAATCACCCGTTGTTCGCCAGCAGTTTCCGCCGACCGAACCGGCCCATTCCCAGACCTTCCCCATACCATATTGGCAGAGGTTGAAAACAATATCACGGTCGAGCTTTGCGAGGATATCACCCATTTTTCGATAAGGCTTCTGCATCCGCTCAAGGCCTTCACCGTCTGCGACACGGCCGTAAGAGCACCAATCGTATTTCAGGAAGTCAAAGTCCCACTCGGCAAACTTTTCCGCATCAATTTGCTCGTGTTGATATGTGCCTGTGTATCGCTGACAGGTTAGCGGCCCCGGTGAGGTGTAGAGTCCGGCCTTGAGTCCTTTGGTGTGGATATAGTCCGCAAGGGCCTTCATATCAGGAAAGTGCCCGTTAGATTTAATCGCACCATCAGCGTCGCGCGGTTCGCCGCCTATCATCGGGTCCTCGGAGTTCGGCTCTACCATCCAGCAGTCGTCGATGTTGACGTATTGGTAGCCGAAGTCGGCCATACCAGATTCAACCATCGCATCGGCTGCCCGCCGCATGCGCCCATCTGTTACCCGGCTGTAGTGGATGTACCAGCTATTCCAGCCCATCGGGGGAGTCAGAGCCAATGTGTCCCCTACAACTATTGTGAAAGCCCGCTGCATTGAGCCGCGGCTATTGGTGGCTTTGAAGGTGGCAAGGTATTCGCCGCGTTGCAGGGGAGCAGTGCCTGTAATGATGCCGGTAGCTGCGTCCAGCTTTAGCGTTTGAGGCAGATTCTCTGCACTGAAGTTTATTGGTCTTTTTCCTGTACATGGTATGCGATAAATGAACGACCGACCGGGACGACAGCCATAGACCTTTGGCCCATTTATCCGCGGCCTGGGACCGGGCCTGGGCGTCAGGATTAACTTTTTCTCTTTGACAACCGGCTGAGCCGACTCGACGGTTGAGGTGCAAGCTGAGAGGTGTGCAAGAAAAACGGCACAGATAACAAGCCGGATACAGAGTAATCCGGCACCTTGTTGACGAATTCTATTCATTGTATTTATCCTTAACAATTTGTGCGTGGTTCCTTGGGCATGGTCATGGAGCTTTAAAGCATTGCCAGCCAGCCGCCATCGACATATATGATTTGTCCGGTGATAAAGTCACCCGCTTTTGATGCGAGCAAAACAGCCGTGCCCACGAGGTCTTCAGGCTGACCCCATCGAGCAAGTGGGGTTTTTGAAAGGACCCACTTGTTGAATTCCTCATTATCCAACAACGGTTTGGTAAGCTCTGTTGCAATATAGCCCGGCCCGATGGCGTTTACATTGATATTGTATTTCGCCCACTCCACCGCTAACGTTTTTGTCAGCATAAGCAGACCGCCCTTGCTGCTGGCGTAAGCTGCGGTGGTCGGCCTGGCACCGTGACATGTCAGTGAGCCGATATTAATAATCCTGCCGGCTTTCTCAGCCTGTCTTCGATGACGACAGAACGCCTGCGACATTACGAACACAGCGGTCAGATTTACCTCGATGACCTGGCTCCAGGTCTTCAGGTCAACATCTTCACTCGGCCCGCGAATGGTCGTCCCGGCACAATTGACAAGAATATCTACGCCCTTCGTTTCGGAAACTATATTCTCGAAGAGACCCTCTATCGCCTTTATATTTTTAAGGTCAAAGGGGAATGTCCACACCTTTTTATCGGTATTGGTTTGAATTTGCCGGCTGGCGGCTTCAAGCTGCTCTTTAGTACGAGCGACAATTGCAACGTCAGCTCCGTGTTCGGCCAGACCTTTTGCCACCGCAAGGCCGATACCTCTGTTGCCGCCGGTAACCAACGCCGTCTTCCCCGATAAGCTAAAAAGTCCGCTTCTCATAACTCCGTAATAAAACAGAAAAGCTACCAAATAGCAAGACACAAAGCGATGATTCAATAATCAATTATCGACATCGCATATCCGCCGTCTTTGGGCGGAGTCATTTATAAAAGGGGCCTATACCAATTTACTCGGCATAGGCCCCGAATTGACGCAAATCTGCTGCCCTCTCGTTTGTCATTGCGAATCCGCCAAAGGCGGACGCGGCAATCTCAGACTTTGAGAGATTCGTACCAGCCACGCCCCCATATCTTGCTTCGCCTGCCCCCGCCCCCGTTTCTGCTTTCGCAGAAAGCACGGGGGCGAGTCGGGGCGGCGGGCAAGAAGCAATGGGGGCCACCTAAATTCCGGCTTACGGTGCCGGTGGTCGATACAGCCGAATATCGTCAAAGAACACTAAACCTGAACCGCCGGGCTGCAGATTATTCTTATCGCCGAAACCAATAGAAATCGTATTGACATTGGCAAGGTTCACGCCCTGGGCTGCAAACTCCTGCAGGTCGATAGTCCATTCCGTCCACTCCTCTATCAACGCCGCATCGGGATTATCGTGATAGACCACCGCACTGCCATTAAGAGCCACATACATCGGCTCAGCAGCATTAGACGCATCACCGTAGAACCACAGCGACAGTACACCAACACCTTCTTCTGTCCAATCACGCACCGAGACCAACGTCATGGTTGCCTCAGAGTATTTGAAATTGTTCTCGTAGAACAATGGCATCGACTGAGAGCCACCGTGAACAATGTCAGTCTCAACGAAATGTTCTCCCTGGTCAAAATTGGGGTCAGGATAACCTGCCGTCGAACCGTTTGTCGTGGTCCCCCATCCGT
>Ga0209979_1000824_pt1 | contig 37650 bp, 35 predicted proteins | sample AnhtaG_FD_183114 | JGI IMG/M metagenome (GOLD analysis project Ga0209979, IMG submission 183114) | Deep subsurface microbial communities from Anholt, Denmark to uncover new lineages of life (NeLLi) - Anholt_01485 metaG (SPAdes) (version 2) | ecosystem: Environmental > Aquatic > Marine > Oceanic...
AGCCCATCTCTGTGTCCAGGAGGGCTTCGGCGCTGGTAGCCTCGACATCGAAGACCAGGAAGTCGGCCCCCGCCTCCTTAAGAGCGGCCACAGTCTTGCCGCTGGCAGCCATCACCTGGGCGCCGCAGGGCACATCGCCCGCCTCCTTGGCCCATCTGGCGAGCTGTTTCATGTCTGCCTGGGGATTGGAGAGGGACAGGAGGACAGCGTCCACGCCCCGCCCTGCCAGGTCGTCGGGGGGCCGCATGCTCGAGGCTGGCCCCTGCACCATCAGGAGCATCGACGGGGCGCGGGGACGAGTAGCCATCGTCCTAAAGCCGATAGGTTCCGACTCCGGGCGGCTGGCCTTACGGATCTTGTCGCCGAGCTTGCTCATCTCCTCGCCTGAAAACAGCTACCTGCCTACCCAAGACATTATGCCTCGTCCGCTATCGAGCGACAAGGACATTGACCGTGGCTAGCGGCTGATCCCCCCCATGACCCTTCTAGAGCCCGACAATCTAAATCAGTCGGAACTCTGCCAGTGTACTGCGGTTGTCACAACTGCTGGCGCAACCCATGGTCTCGCCCGTCACCAGCCTAGCACGTCGGGGGATTAAAGCGCTCGCTGGATTCACACTTCCTTCACGCAACGTTGACGCATGAAGCCCGAATATGTGTTTTCTCGCCTTGGCATGTCCGCGTTATCTTTGACAGGTAATCTGCTCCGAGGGCTGGCAAGCTAGCAGACTAAGGATGCAGCGGGGCAAGTGCCTGCTGGGCCTTGGGCCGTCAAGGTGATCCAGGCCCGGTGTTAAGGCAAGCCTTGGCCGGAACTTTGGGAGTCGAGATCTGAGTACAGCCACTAGTTGCCAGGCGACGCCAGTCAGAGAAGCAGCCGTCGCCTGTTCCGAGGTGAGCCAGATTCGGAAAGACCGACGGAGGATGGGGGCATGTCTGGCATCTCAGGCAGGCCCCCGTACCATATTGCGGGCTGGCTTAAGGCGGCCAGCTCGGAAGTTAGGCCCGCGAGGCCGCAGATCGATGCGGTGGGAGTTTTCCCGCAGGCCTGACGAAAGGAGGACTCACATAATGAGCGAGCTGTCGCGGAAGGTCCTACCGGCGATTGTTTTGGCCACCGTTGGGCTTCTCGTCGCCCTGATCGTCCTGACCATTGCCGGAGGGACAGCATCGGCCCAATACCCCCCTCCGGTGGGGAGCGTCACGACCAGCCTCAGCGACACGACTCCAGCGACGGGGACTTCAGTCACCTGCACATGTACAGTGCTGGACACGGTAGGAAATCCCGTGGCTGGTGAGGTGTGTGAATTCACCATCACTTCCCAGCCGGGGACCGACGCCTCCCTGAGCTCGGTCACTGCGGTCACCAATGCCCAGGGCATTGCCACGGTCACCCTGTTCACGGGGAGCACCTCGGGCACGATCGTCGTGGAGGCAGAGGCAAGGAGTATTGAGTCCCAGGCAACCGCGATCGCCGAGGCGGCAACGCCCACGGTTCCCGCTACCCCCGGTGCGGCTCCTCCAACCGGTGTCGGGCAGGGTGACGGCGGCATGCCGGCTGCACTCTGGATCGTGGCCATAGGCGCCGCGGGCGCCCTGGGCTTGGCCTCCCTTCTTGTCGTCGTGCGGTCGGCGGCTGGGCGACCGAGGAATCGCTAGCTGACGCAGTGGCGGTGCCAGCAGCGCCATCTGAGCGGGGAGAGTGGTGCCAGCGAGCCTAGTCGCGAAACCGATATGAGATGGTTGTAGATGCCCAAGACGTGGCTCTCACTGCGGCGGCGCCGGCTCGTCGTCGGCGTGGCAGTCGCAATAGTCGTGGTGCTTGTCACTCTGGGCGCTGCGCGGTACGTGCGTCTGTACGATGACCTAACCGATGGGAAGGACATCCTGGTAGCAGCAGCCACACTGATGGAGGACGGGGGCCTGAATATCGAAAGCAACGAACTGGACGACGTGGAGGTGTCTTTTCAGCGAGCTCAAGACAAGCTGGAAAGCGCCGCTAACACCCTGGACTCTGACCCGTTGCTTTTCGTCGCCCGCCATCTGCCCTGGCTGGGCGATCAGGTAGAGGCGAGCCGTGACTTGGTAGAGATCGGAGCGGGCGGCTCAGATATAGGGATGGAGGCCGTCAGGGCGATGCGCTCGTACCACAATGTGCGGGACAGCCAAGGTGGCGCCCTATCCGAGAAGGTGACCCTCGTTTTGGATGCGGTCGAGCCGCATGTGGGGATCATCGAGGAGGAACTGGCGGCCGTCGACAGGCGACGCCAGTCGATGCCTGAGGACGGCCTCCTGGGCCCCCTCGATTCGGCCCTGGGCGATCTGGACTACCACATCGAAGAGCTGCATGCCAGGTTGGAGGACTACCGTCGCGGTGCTCGCCTGGCACCCGACCTGTTGGGCTATGACGGTCGCAAGACCTACCTTGTCCTGGCTCACGACAACACCGAGATGCTGGGTTCCGGCGGATTCATCCTGGTCTACGGCCTCCTCACCATTGACCACGGCAGACTAGAACGGCTCTCCTTCGACGACGTACACGGTATCTACCACGATTGGCGAGAAAGGACCGGCGAGTACATCGAGCCGCCACGCCCCCTCAAGGCCTACCTCCTGCGCGACTGGTCTATGGGCCTCGCAGAGGCCAGCTGGTGGCCCGACTTCCCCACCGTTGCCGAAGAAGCTATCGAGCTCTATCGACGAGAGACAGGCAGCGAAGAGCCGATACATGGCGTGATCGGCATCAACTTCCTCACCCTGGAAAAGCTGCTGGAAGTCACCGGCCCGGTGACGGTGGAGGACTACGGGGTCACAGTCGATAGCCAGAACGTCACTGAACAGACCCTGATCATCTCCCACCCGGACGCCTTGCGACCGTGGGAGTCAGACCGCTATGACTTCACGGGCTACCTGGCAGAGGACGTCATCGACCGGTCACTGACTATCGACTCTTCTCGCTGGGCTCCCATGCTCACTGCACTGCACACGCTGGGCCAGGAAAGGAACCTGCTCATGTACTCCCGCGACGAGGAGGTGCAGGAGGTCATCGCCGAGCAGGGTTGGGACGGCAGGGTGATGCCCGCAAGCGGCGACTACCTGATGGTGGTCGACTCCAGCCTCAACAGCACCAAGCTCAATCTGGTAGTGCAGCCGAACATTAAGGTGGATATTTCCCTTGATGACCCGGGCAACGCCCGCAACACCGTCACCATTACCTACGCCAACGACTACACCACCTGGGCGCAGGGCGTGGACCCCCACCTGGCCAGCCTGGTGGTGGGGGCCGGCACCCTCACCGTGTACGGCAACTATCTGCGCCTGCTGGTTCCAGAGGGAAGCACGGTCCAGGACGTTCGCGAGCAGGGCGCTCCGGTGGGCGCCGAAGCAGTGTGGCAGGAGCACGGAAAGACCGTCCTAGGCCGCTACTTCGCCCTGCCCCAGGACACCACAAAGACGCTCTCTTTCACATACGTTGTCCCCTCGGCGCTGGACACCAGCCAAAACCCTTTCACCTACCGCCTGCTCGTCCAGAAGCAGCCGGGCACGGTGGCCATCCCGCTCGAGATAAGGGTTGAGCCACCCAGTTGGGCGAAAACGGTATCGCTGGAGCTAGACGGAGCATTGATGGAATCCGGCTCCCTGGAAGTGAACACCGACCTGCGGGTCGACCGTACGCTGACGGTCACCCTTGTCCCCCAGTGGAGCGATATTCCTCGCCGGAGCGAACAGTAGGAGAGAGGCAGCGTGCAAATGGTGATTCTGGCGGGTGGACTGGGCACGCGGCTCCGCTCCCTCACCACCGAGGTGCCCAAGGCCCTGATCCCCGTCGGCGGCAAGCCCTTTCTCCACCACCAGATCGACCTGCTTAAGCGGCGGGGCATACGCGACATCGTCCTCTGCGTCGGCCACCTGGGAGACAGGGTGAAGGACTACTTCGGTGACGGCCGTTGGCTGGGCGTACGCATCAGGTATAGCCAGGAAGAAGGCCCCCTACTGGGGACGGCCGGCGCCATCAAGAACGCCGAGTCACTCCTCGGCGATGACTTCTTCCTCATGTACGGGGACTCCTACCTGATGATCGACTACCGAATGGTCACGCGCTACTTTCGTCGCTTCGACAGGCTGGGCCTCATGGTGGTCTGGAGGAACGTCGACCGTTTCGAGCGCAGCAACGTCATGGTCGAGGGCAATCTGGTCACCGCCTACAACAAGGACCAGAAAAGCCCCGACATGGTCTATATCAACTATGGCCTCTCTGTCCTCAGGAAAGAGGCCCTTGCCTTCATACCGGCGGGAAGGCCCTTCTCCCAGGAAGACTTCTACCAGATCCTCATCGACCAGGGGGAATTGCTGACCTTCGAGGTGGAGCAACGCTTCTACGAAATAGGCTCGCCCAAGGGCCTGGAGGAGTTCGGAATGCTGATAGCATCGGGAGGTGTTGCCCGATGATCGTCACTCGCACGCCGACACGCATCCCCCTGGGAGGCGGCGGCACGGACATTCGCTCCTACGCCTCGCGCTACGGTGGCTTCCTCATCAGCGCTGCCATCAACAAGTACGTGTACATCACCGTCAACAGTCGCTTCGAGGACAGCATCCGCGTCAGCTACTCCAAGACAGAGATAGCCGACATCGTGGACGAGATCGAGCACCCCATCGTCAGAGAGGCGCTTCGCCTTCTGGGGGTGGAGGGCGGCCTGGAGATCGTCTCCATAGCGGATGTCCCGGCGAACACCGGCTTGGGCAGTTCCGGCGCGTTCACCGTCGGCCTGCTGAACGCCCTCCACACGTTCAAACGAGAGAACGTCCCTGCCGAAATCTTGGCTGAAGAGGCGTCCACCATCCTGATGGACGTTTTGGGCGAGCCCATCGGCGTGCATGACCAGTACCTTGCCGCCCTGGGCGGCATGACCTGCCTGGCCATCGACCAAGACGGCACCGTCCTGGCCAGCCCCTTGGCGACATGTGATGGCATCGTCGAGGAGTTAGAGGCCAGCCTTCTGGTGTTCTACACCGGCGTGAAGAGGAGCGCCTCGGAGGTTCTGGCCGACGAGAGCCGAGCCATTTCCCACGGACAGGACGGCGTCACGGCAGCGCTTCACACGGTGAAGGAGATAGGCTGGCAGGTCAAGGATGCTCTAGAGGCAGGAAACTTGCACCGCTTTGGCGAGCTCCTCGACCATCACTGGCAGTCCAAGAAGAGGCTATCCACAAAAGTTAGCTCGGACGGCATCGACCGCTGCTACGAGCTGGCCAAGAGGAACGGAGCTCTGGGGGGCAAGATCATGGGAGCCGGCGGCGGTGGTTTCTTCATGTTCTACTGCGAGAACCACGACAAGGCCCATTTGAGGGAGGCCATGGCCGCCGAGGGCCTGAAAGAGATGCGCTTCGCCATCGACTTCGAGGGTTCGAAGGTGCTGGTGAACTTCTGATGGTAGGCACGAAAACGCTCAGGGCTGTGAGTAGCCTAAACGTCATCGACGCTTATCTGGACGCTGTCCAAGACATAGGACCGGCGCTGCCGCGCGAGGACATCCAGCGCGTGGTCGACGTACTATACGAAGCTTGGCAGCAGGGTAAGGCCGTGTTCACCATGGGTAACGGCGGCTCGGCGTCGACCGCCACCCACCTGGCCTGCGACCTGGCCAAGTGCACCATAGTGCCCCGCCGCCGGCGACTGAGGGTGATGGCTCTGGTGGACAACATACCCCTGGTGAGCGCCTGGACTAATGACTCGGGCTTCGGGAGCATCTTTGCCGAGCAGCTCGAGCCCTGGCTCAACGAAGGGGACGTCCTTATCGGTCTATCCGTCCATGGCGGCTCCGGCGCTGGCGACGCTGGCCCCTGGTCCCAGAACCTGGTGCGAGCCGTCAGGCTGGCCAGGGAGCGGGGGGCTAAGGTTATCGGGTTCAGCGGATTCGATGGGGGTGCTCTCGGAGAGATGGCCGACGTGTGCCTTGTCATCCCCATCGACGAGGAGCCTCTGGGCACTCCCCTGGTGGAGTCCTATCATGTGTTGCTTCATCACCTGATCTGCACCGCGCTCAGGCTGCGCATCACGGAGAATAGTGATGAATAGGGCAATATTCTTGGATCGGGACGGTGTCATCAACGCCGCACTCCACAACCCGGTGGAGGGCAAACCGGATACGCCCTACATGCTGGAGGACTTCAGGCTCCTGCCCGGCGTCGCCCAGGCGATACAGGCCATCAACGAGATGGGCCTTCTGGCAGTGGTAGTCTCTAACCAGCCAGGGGTGGCTAAAGGCAAGTGTGACTACGCCTTTCTGGAGACGGTGAACGCTGAACTCACTGCCCGCCTGGCCAGGCGGAAGGCACATCTGGACGCCATCTACTACTGCCCCCATCACCCCGATGCTGTTGACGAAAGCCTCCGCGTCGACTGCGATTGCCGTAAGCCCAAGCCTGGGCTGCTGCTGCGAGCGGCCCAGGAGATGGACATCGACCTGGCCGGCTCCTTTATGTTGGGGGACAGCCCCAGGGATATCGAGGCCGGTCTAGCCGCTGGCTGCCGGACCATTCTTGTGGATGGCCACCGGGCCTATTTCCGTCTGGGAGAAGCGGACCGTATGCGACCGCACTGGACGGCGCAGAATCTACCAGCAGCCGTGGAGATAGTCCGTTGTATGCAAGGGGGAGGACCATGGAGATCTTCATAGACTCTGCGAACCTGGACGAGATCCGTCGCTGGCTGGAATACGGGGTGGTAGACGGCGTCACCACCAATCCATCCATCTTGCTCAAGGATGAGGGATACGACATGGAGAAGCGAGCCAAGGAGATCGCTGCCCTCATCTACCCTCGCCCCGTGAGCGTGGAGGTGACCACCAATCACCACGAGCAGATGATCGACGAGGCGAGGGGACTCGCCAGTTGGGCTCCCAACATCGTGGTGAAGATCCCGGTGATAAACGAGTACGGCGAGCCCTGCCTGGGTGTGGTGAAGGCCTTGGTGGAGGAGGGCATCAAGATCAACATGACCGCCTGCCTCTCATTCGGCCAGGTGGTCTTGGGGGCTAAGGCCGGTGCCACTTACATAAGCATCTTCGCCGGCCGGGTGGCCGACGAAGGTCACGACGCCACCAAGCTCATCCGGGAGTCCGCCGAATGGCTGGCGGGCTGGGAGTACCACAGCAAGATCATCGCCGGCAGCATCAGGGAGGTCATCAACATTCAGGACGCGGCTCTCGCAGGAGCCCACGTCATCACCGTGCCTCCCCAGTTCATGAGCAAGATGATCGACCACCACTACAGTCGGGCCACAGTGCAGCAGTTCAACCAGGACGCCCAGAAGGCGCTGGCTAAGATGGCGGAGCTGCGGGAACAGGTCCGCGCATAGTCACAGAGGCGGGATACGTATGGCCAGACTGGTCATCCTTGACCGAGACGGAACTATCAACGTCGAGAAGCACTACCTGTCCGACCCCGGCCAGGTGGAACTGATCGACAGCGCTGCCGAGGGTGTCCGTCTCCTGCGCGAGATGGGTCTCAAGACGGTGGTGGTGACCAACCAGTCCGCTGTAGATAGAGGGTACTTCGACCTGCAGGCTCTGGACGGCATCCATCGGCGGCTGTCCGAGCTGCTCCGAATGCAGGGAACTGAAATCGACGCCATATACTTCTGCCCCCATCGGCCCGACGAGAACTGCCGCTGCCGCAAGCCAGGCGTCGAACTGCTAGAGCAGGCCGCCCGCGACTTTGGTGCCGACCTGAGGGAGGCCTTTGTCGTCGGCGACAAGAGCTGCGATATCGAAATGGGACGGCGAGTGGGGGCCACTACCCTCCTGGTTGAGACAGGATACGGCCGTCGCACTCTGGCCGAGCACGATATCAACGCGGACTACGTGGTAGAGGATCTGCTGGAGGCAGCGCGGGTCATCGAGAATGTCCTCAATGGCGCGGCCAGCGCCGTCCGCCAACAAGCTGCTCCGCCATTCGATACCTGCAACCGGGACTACTGGGGCCGACAGATACAGGACCAGCTGCGGGAGAGCGCCTGGGTGAAGCATCAGATCGAACATGCGTGCACCGACATCGTACTGACGGTCGCTCAGACCGTCGCCTGCAGCCTTGCCAACGGCGGAAAGGTGCTGCTGTGCGGCAACGGCGGCAGCGCCGCCGATTGCCAGCACGTCGCTGCTGAGTTCGTTGGCCGCATGGGTAACCCTGACCGACCAGCCCTGCCCGCCTTCGCCCTGACCACCGACACATCCTGCCTCACCGCCATCGGCAATGACTACGGCTTCGAGGACATTTTCCAGCGCCAGGTGGAGGTGCTCGGGCGCAGCGGCGATGTGCTTGTAGCCATCAGCACCAGCGGTAACTCCCCCAACCTTATCCGAGCGGTGACGACAGCGAGGGAGCGGGGGATCACAACCATCGGCCTCCTAGGTGGTGGTGGCGGCGCCCTGGCCAGCCTTGTCCATCTGGCCATCGTCGTCCCCAGCGACAACACCCAGCGCATTCAGGAAGGACATATCACCGTGGGGCACATTATTTGTGACCTGGTGGAGCGCATGCTCTCCCCAGACAAGGAGGTGTTGCCATGACCTTCTGGAGCGACAAGCGAACCCTGGTCACCGGCGGGACCGGGTTCCTCGGTTCCCATTTGGTGGAAGCCCTGAGGGAAGAAGGCTGCCTGGAGATCATTGCTGTCGGCAGCCGCGACTACGATCTGACCAAGGAAGAGAACGCCGTCCGTCTCCTGCAAGACACCCGCCCCCACATCGTGATTCACCTGGCGGGCCTGGTGGGGGGTATCTTGGCCAATAAGGAGCGGCCCGCCGAATTCTTCTACCACAATCTGACCATGGGCACCTTCATGCTTCACCACTCATGGCGTTGCGGGGTCCAGAAGTTCGTGGCGGCCGGTGCCGGATGCGGCTATCCCGAGCGGGCTCCCATGCCCCTGAAAGAGAGCGATTTCTGGAGTGGGTTCCCCCAACAAGAGAGCGCTCCCTACTCCTTGGCTAAGCGTCTCCTGAGTGTTCAGTCGATGGCCTACTACAGACAATATGGTTTCGTCTCGATCATCACGATCCCCGGCAACATCTATGGCCCACACGACAACTTCGACCTGGAAGCGTCGCACGTGGTTCCTGCCCTGGTGAGGAAGTTCGTGGACGCCGCCGAGCGAGGCGACGAGCAGGTGGATGTCTGGGGCACAGGCCGCCCCACGCGGGACTTCGTGTACGCTGGCGACGTGGCCGGCGGCATGCTTAGGGCCGCCGAGTTGTACAACCGACCGGAACTAGTAAACCTCTCGTCTGGCGTGGAGACGACTATCCGTGAGCTAGTTGACACCCTGGTAGAGCTGACCGAATTCAGAGGGCGACTTGTCTGGGATACTAGCCGGCCGGACGGCCAGCTGCGCCGCTGCTTCGACGTGAGCAAGGCAGAACAGGAACTGGGCTTCGAGCCGCAGGTCGACCTACGAGAAGGACTTCGTCGCACGGTGGTCTGGTACAAGGAAAACAAGGCGGTGGCGCGGCTCACCGTTTAGAGCTTGGAGAGAGCCCGATGAAGGTTCTGGTCACAGGCGGCGCTGGCTACATCGGTTGTGTTCTGGTACCCCTGCTCCTGGAGGCGGGGCACCAGGTGCGGGTCTTGGATAGCTTCAGGAAGGGGGGCCTAGGGCTCCTCCCCTGGGCGGGCAATCCCAACCTGGAGGTGCTACGGGAGGACATTAGGGACGCCGGGGCGGTGAAAGAGGCGGTACAGGATGTGGACGTTATCATGCATTTGGCGGCCATCGTAGGATATCCCGCCTGTCAGAAGGACCCCTGGCTGGCCCGCACCACGAACGTGGATGGCACGGTCAATCTGATCAAACAGCGCAGCCCACAACAGCTCATAATCTTCCCCTCCAGCTTGAGCAATTACGGCACCGTCGTGGGTGAAGTCTGCACCGAGGAGATGGAGCCAAAGCCCGGCACCCTTTATGGCATGACCAAACTGGAGGCAGAGAAACACCTACTGGAGGCAGGCAACGTCATCGTCTATCGACCTGCCACCGCCTTTGGCCTCTCGTCTCAGATGCGCCTCGACCTGCTTTTCAACGAGTTCGTGTACAAGGCCCTTAAGGAACGGTACCTGGCCGTCTATGAGCCGCACTTCATGCGTGCCTTCGTCCATGTGCGGGACTTTGCTCGCGCCTTCCTGTTCGCTATTGAGAACAACGGTCGAATGGTCGACCAGATCTACAACCTGGGCTCTGAATCACTGAACCTCACCAAAGGGGAGCTGGCTCAGCGCATCCGAGAGAAGATCGAGTTCGTCCTTCACATCTCGGAGGTGGGCGAGGATCCCGACAAACGAAACTACACGGTGACGTTCTCCAAGCTGAGCTCCCTGGGATTTCGGGTGGAGATAGACATTGATCGGGGGATTGAGGAGCTGGTGCGAGGGTTTCAGGTGATTGACGTCGTAAACCCCTTTAGCAACATGGCCTGCGTGTAGGAAGTGAAGCTGGCGATGATCATCCGGGCCAAGGCTCCCCTGCGCATAAGCTTTGCTGGCGGCACCACTGACATGCCCTCCTACTACATGCAGCACGGCGGCGCTGTCCTGGTGAGCACCATCAACCGCTACGCTTTCGTCACCCTCAGTCCCCGGAACGACGCCCACATCCAGATCCAGTCCCTGGACTTCGACTTCAACGTGAAATACCGAATCGATGAGGAGCCGATCTTCGACGGCGTTCTGGACCTGGCCAAGGCAGCGGTTCGCCGCCTAAGCTCCCAGGCTAACCACGCCGGACTCGACCTTTACCTCCAGAGTGATGCCCCTGCCGGCAGCGGCCTGGGGGGCTCGGCCTCTCTTGCTACGGCCATATTGGGCGCCCTAGCCGACTACATTAACATTCGCCTGGACAGATATGAAATGGCGGAGCTGGCCTACGCTATCGAGAGACTGGACCTGGGCATTAGCGGCGGCAAACAGGATCAGTATGCTTGTGTCTTTGGAGGGTTCAACCTCATCGAGTTTTCCAGGGATGGTGTCCTAGTCAATCCCCTTCGCATACCACATCAAGTCCTCAACGACTTGGAGTACCATCTGATGCTCTGCTACACGGGCAAGACTCGGCTATCGGCCGGCCTCATAGACAGGCAGGAACAACACTATCGAGAGGGGCGGACTGAGACCGTTGAGGGGCTCCACTCCCTACACGCACTCAGCTACGCGATGAAGGACGCCCTTCTGCGGGGCAGGTTAGGGGAGTTCGCAGAGCTCCTTGATGCAGCTTGGGTCAGTAAACTCAAGGTCAGCCCCGAGATCACCGATAGCCACATTGACGAGATGTATGAGACCGCGCGGCGGAATGGCGCCGTCGGCGGCAAGCTTCTGGGTGCCGGCGGCGGGGGCTACCTACTCCTTTTCTGCGAAGGCGGCAAGAAGCGACGGGTGCGGGAGAAGCTTGAGGAGCTGTCCGGCCAGTTCGCTGATTTCTCCTTCGTGGATGAGGGCGTCCAGGTCTGGCAGAGCGGATGCCTCTAGGCGGTGAAGGGATGTCCTTTTGGACTGACAAGCGAGTCGTCGTTACCGGGGGCGCCGGTTTCACCGGTGTCCACGTAGTGGAAGCTCTCCAGAGGCGACATTGTCAGGAGATGATCGTAGTCCGCAGCAAGGAGCACGACCTTACCCAAGAGGCGCACGTCAGACGCCTGTTCGAGGATACCCGCCCGGACATAGTCATTCACCTGGCCGGTCTCGTAGGAAGCATAGCATCAACCAACGAAAGGCCGGCGGACTCCTTCTACAGGAATCTCATCATGGGCACCTACGTCCTCCACTATTCCTGGCTCTACGGGGTGAGGAAGTTCGTCGCCACTATCGCCGGATGCGACTACCCCGATACAGCCAGACTGCCGTTTAAGGAATCATCCCTCTGGGACGGCTACCCCCAGCGGGAGACCGCCGCCTACAGCCTGGCAAAGCGCATCCTCCACGTCCAAGCCCAGGCCTACTACAAGCAGCACAACTTCTCCTCCGTCATCCTAATCCCCGGCAACATCTACGGCCCTCACGACAATTTCGACCTTTACCAGGCAAGGGTCGTCGCCGCCTTAGTGCGGAAGTATGTGGAGGCCGTCGAGAACGAGGACACTGAGGTGATTGTATGGGGTACAGGGCTGGCGACCAGAGACTTCATCTACGCCACTGATGCGGCTCACGGAGTCCTCTTGGCTGTCGAGCGAGGAGGAGAGGCAGAGGTCTTTAACATCTCCAGCGGGACAGAGACCAGCATCGCTGAACTGGCAGACATCCTGGCAGAGCTTACTGGCTTCCAGGGCTGCACTGTGTGGGACGCAAGCCGTCCCGAGGGACAGGCACGGCGTTGTATGGATCCGACCAAAGCACGGGATAGCCTGGGGTTCGAGGCCGCCGTGAGTCTCAGAGATGGGCTGAGGCAGACCATACAGTGGTACCGAGCCCACAGATGCGCGCTCGCGACCGCGAGCGGAGCGTAGAACCGTGAGCCACTGGGAGACCCGCAAGGTACTGGTTACCGGGGGTGCAGGGTTCATAGGCCAGAATCTGGCACTACGTCTGGCTGAACTGGGCGCCCAGGTTAGGACTGTGGACAACCTATTCAGAGACCGGCTGGGCAGCGGCAGGCAGCCGAAGGGGATCGAATTTCTGAAGAAGAACCTACTTGATCCGCTGGAATGCCAAGAGGCATGTCAGGGAGTGGAGGTCGTATTCCACATGGCCTCGCGCGTCGGCCCCAGCAGCTACTACGCACAACGCCCCATGGAAGTGCTGTCCTGCAACCTGATGATCGACACGCAGGTAATCCAGGCCGCTGTCAAATCCGGTGTCCGGCGCTGTTTCTACCCCAGCAGCGTCTTCGTCTATCCGGCAGAGCGCCAAGCAAGTCCTGATGCCCCACCCCTCCGGGAGGACGAGGCCGCTCCAGCCAATCCCCCTTTGTCCTACGGATGGGCTAAGGTCATCGGCGAGAAAATGGTGGAGTATGCCGTCGCCGAGAACCCCAGTTTCAGAGCAGCCATAGGCCGGCTCATCGGAATCTACGGCCCAGGCCAGGACATAGACCTGGAGCGCGGCTCTATCATTCCGGTGCTCCTCAGAAGGGCACATGAGTATCCTCAAGGAGGGCCCTTCTTCATTAAGGGCACGGGGAAGGAGACGCGCTCCTTTTGCTACATCGATGACGCTGTGGACGCCATTGTGAGGTCCGTGGAAGCGCTGGAAGACAACCCTCTCATCGGCCCCATCAACATCGGAAACGAAGGTCATATCACAATCCTCGATCTGGCCCGGGAAGTTGTGTCGGCATCAGGGAAGGACATAGAAGTCCATCTGGAGCCGGGTAAGACAGCCGTCTGGGGCCAGTCAGTGGACTGCCATCAGGCCAGACAACTCCTAGGCGGATGGCGGCCCAAAGTCTCCCTTAGGGAGGGCCTTCAAAGGACGTACGAGTACACGGTGGCGAGATTGCGGCGGCAACCGGTGCCGTCGAATAGCGCCCGGAGGAGGTAGCGCCATGCAGACACAAGCGGGGACGGCCTATCACGAATACCAGAAAAAGATCGGTGCCGAGAAAATCCCTTACTACGAGCCATGGATCGACGAAGAGGAGCTCGCTCAGGTCACCGAGGTAATCAAGGCCAACTGGGTATCTGAAGGTGGCAAGACCCGGGAGTTTGAGGACCGGATTGCGGCCCTATTTGGAGTGAAGCATGCCCTGGCCGTATCCAACTGCACCGCCGGCCTAATCATCACCATGAAGGCGCTCGGCATAGGTGCAGGCGACGAGGTGATAGCCCCCGCCTTCACGTTCATCGCAAGCGTGAGCACCATCAAGCTGGCGGCGGCCACACCGGTCCTGGTAGACGTGGATGCGAGGACCTTCAACATTGACCCAGAGCTTGTTGAGCGAGCAATAACCCCAAGAACAAAGGCGATAATACCTGTCCATCTATACGGCCAGGCCGCGGACATTGAAGCCATCACGGCCATCGCTCGCAGACACAACCTGTTCGTAATCGAAGACGCCGCCCAGGGCATGGGCGTGAAGTTTAACGGCACGCCGGTTGGAACGTCCGGGAACGCTGGCTGTCTTTCGTTCTTCGCTGACAAGTCAATAACTCTCGGCGAGGGCGGTGTAGTGATGACCAACTCCGATGAACTGGCGTCCGAGCTCCTGATGCTAAAGAATGACGGTCGCCCAGAGCGAGGAATATACTATCACGACCGCATAGGTTACAACTTCCGCATCACTGAGCTGCAAGCTGCTCTGGGCCTTGCCCAGTTATCCAAGCTCGACGCGATAGTCGAGCGGAAACGTCGCAACGAAAGCCTCTACCGCGATCTTCTCGCCGATGTTGAAGGGGTGGAGCTCACCTACCGGGACCCGCGGTCCTTCACAGTCCCCCACAGAATAAACGTGCTGGTGGACGACCCCGAGGGACTCGAGGAGGCTCTGGCCAGAGACGGTATCGGGTGCAGGCGGTTCTTCTATCCCATCCACAAGCAGCCAGCCTTCAGCATGTCCGCCAGCTTCCCCATCGCCGAATCGCTCTTTCGGCGAGGCTTCTCCTTCCCATCGTCACCGCTCCTCACCGAAGAGCAGATCCGGTTCATCTGCGCGAGGACCAAAGCTTGCCTGGACGATCGTCGGAGATAGGTACGCCAAACCTACCAAGAAGCACGATGTTGAAGATCATCCAGGTTAACGCGGGTGGCATCTATCCCGCTGACCTTGCCCCCGGAAACGAGTCCAGGCCCAATGTTAGTGAGGAGGGATTCTGGACCAGAGAAAGGGGGCAGTTGGAATGGCCAGGCAACGTCACACGGCGGAGGAGATCATCAACAAGCTCAGGGAAACGGAAGTCGGGCTGGCGAATGGCCTGGCGGTGCCTGAGGTCTGCCGGAAGCTGGGCGTGACCGAGCGACGTACTACCACTGGCGGAGGGAGTACGGCGGCCTGATGAGGGACCAGACCAAGCGGCTGAGGGAACTGGAACAGGAGAATGCCCGGCTCAAGAAAGGAGGGGTCCTCTCTATGGCACAGAATAATGAGGTCTACTTCGTCACCGGTGCTGCTGGCTTCATTGGCAGCCACATGGTGGAGCGTCTCCTGGCTGACGGGCACTCTGTCACTGGCTACGACAACCTCTCTTTGGGAAGAAAGGAGTGGATAGAACACCTGCAAAGTGACCCTCGCTTCACCTTCATCCAGGCGGACCTTCTGGAGTTGGAAACGCTCATACAGACCATGGAGGGCCACGACGTAGTTATTCACCTTGGGGCCAACACCGACATCCGGCGAGGAAACAGCGATTACAGAATTGACTTGGAGGACTGCATCCTGGCCACCTACAACGTCTTGGAGGCCATGCGATCGAACAACATCAGCGAGCTGCTATTCGCTTCAAGCGCCACAGTATATGGCGACCAATGGGAGGAGCCCCTGGATGAAGCGAAAGGGCCGCTACTTCCCATATCGCTCTATGGGGCGGCAAAGCTTTCCTGCGAATCGATCATCAGCGCATATTGTCACCTGAACGATATTCGCGCCTGGATCTTCCGCTTTGGCAACGTGGTGGGTGCACGCATGGGCCATGGCGTGCTCTACGACTTCATTGCCAAGCTCAGACGGAACCCACAGGAGCTTGAGGTCCTGGGAGACGGAGAGCAGCAAAAGAACTATTTCATGGTCGAGGACTGTATAGAGGGCATGCTCTACGCTTTCCGAAACGTCAAGGAAAAATCATGTGACGTTTTCAACCTGGGAACAGAGACCAATACTCAGGTTGCGGCGATAGGTCATATCGTGGCCGAGGAGATGGGCCTAAAAGGCACTAAGTTTCGGTACACCGGTGGCCGAAGAGGCTGGCCGGGAGACCAAACAAGGATATACTACGACACCAAGAAGATGAAGCGGCTGGGCTGGCAGGCGAAACATTCGTCCACGGAGGCGGTGCGTATCGCCACCAACAGACTTCTGCAAGGTGATGATGGCTTCAGAAAGCCTGGAGGCGCGCATGAGAGCGCCTAAGAGGGTCTGCGTCGTTGGCATATGGCATCTCGGCGCGGTTACTTCAGCCTGTCTGGCCGACTTTAGGGTACTCTGTGGTCGGGTGTATGTCGTCAGCAACTTTCGGACTTTCCCGGCCATTTTCTAATGGACACTTCTGACCTTGCCCCCGGAAACGAGTCCAGGCCCAATGTTAGTGAGGAGGGGTTCTGGACCAGAGAAAGGGGGCAGTTGGAATGGCCAGGCAACGTCACACGGCGGAGGAGATCATCAACAAGCTCAGGGAAACGGAAGTCGGGCTGGCGAATGGCCTGGCGGTGCCTGAGGTCTGCCGGAAGCTGGGCGTGACCGAGCGACGTACTACCGCTGGCGGAGGGAGTACGGCGGCCTGACGAGGGACCAGACCAAGCGGCTGAGGGAACTGGAGCAGGAGAATGCCCGGCTCAAGAAGCTGGTGGCCGAGCTGTCCCTGGACAACGCCATCTTGAAGGAGGCGGCTCAGGGAAACTTCTGAGCCCGGCGAAGAGACGGCAGGCGGTGGCGTGGGTGCGAGATGCCCTGGGCCACGCGGTCGTCTCCGAGCGCCGGGCACGTCGAGTCCTAGGGCAGGCGCGGTCCACCCAGAGGAGAACGTGGCGTTCTCCGGATGATGAACCGAGGCTGCTCAGGCGAATGGTAGAACTGGCGACCCAGTACGGGCGCTACAGCTACCGACGGATCACGGCCATACTGCATGAGGAGGGCTTTCAGGTGAACCACAAGCGGGTGGAACGGCTGTGGCGACGGGAAGGGCTGAAGGTGCCGGCACGCCAGCCCAAGCGGAAGCGGCTCTGGCTCACCGACGGCTCCTGCGTCAGGCTCAGGCCGGCCGAGCGCAACCACGTGTGGAGCTACGACTTCCTGCTGACGCGGACGAGCGACGGCCGTCCCCTGCGGCTGTTGACGGTACTCGACGAGTTCACGAGGGAGTGCCTGGCCATCGACGTGGCGAGGCGCATCACTAGCGACGACGTGCTGGGGCGGCTCACCCAGCTCTTCGTCCAGCGCGGGGCGCCCCAATACCTACGCTCGGACAACGGGCCGGAGTTCACGGCGCGGGCGGTCCGGGACTGGCTCGAGCGAGTAGGCGTGCAGACCCTGTACATCGAGCCCGGGAGCCCGTGGGAGAACGGCTACATCGAATCGGTCAATGGGAGGCTACGGGATGAGCTACTGAACGGAGAGGTGTTCCAGACGGTGCTGGAGGCGCGGGTTCTCTGCGAACGGTGGCGCCGCCACTACAATGCGGTGCGTCCCCACAGCTCGTTGGGCTACCGCCCGCCGGCGCCGGAAGCGATCGTGCCATGGCTAAGCTCCGCTGCGCTCAGCCGGGAGGCCATGGCAATCCTAACATAGGAAGTGGCGCCGTTATTCGGGGCAGGTCAGAGTTGCGTGGGATGTATCAGTGCAAAGTGCAGAATAGGGGTAACATTTGAAGAAGATTTACTTTGAACCTGTGGGAAGGGTGCACACGATTCACAGGAATCTCCTTGCTCATCCACCTCACGGCTATCGATTCGTAACCGATGTTACACGCTGGGACGCTCTGCTAGCGCCCATACTGCGCAGCAACCTCCTCTACTTCCACATTCACGCCCTGGTGCGTCGTCTCTTTCCGATCCACCTGATCAAGTCACGGCTCGAGCGCCGTATGAGAAGGCCACCTCCAGACGTGGCGATGACCTACAGTTGGGGCCACCTCGTGTCCCGCAGGGAGCCCTGGGTGCTGGAGATGGAGTGGATACATCAGCTCACAGACTATCGGATCAAAGACTTTTTCCGATACAAGCAACTCATAGAGGAGGCTCTGGCCTCGCTGCCTTGCAAGAAGATCATTTGTTGGAGCGAGTTCAACCGCCGCCACATTGAGGCGAATCTGGACACCAAGGGCTTCGCTGACAGGCTGGCCGTAGTTCATTGGGCGGTTCCTGCCAAGAAATTCGCCAAGCAGTTTGACGACGGCCCTGTCAAGCTGCTTTTCGTAGGCTCCGCCAATGTGCCGGGGGAGTTCGATGAGAAGGGGGGAGGCACCCTCGTTGAAGCGTTCAAACTCCTTCGTCAACGGTACCCTGACCTCCATCTAACAATCCGATCTGACGTGTCAGAGGAGATCAGACGTGCTTGCCACCAAATCCCCGGCATCCGCCTATTGGAAAAGATCCTGCCCCCTGAAGAACTGGAGCGCGAATTCATGTCGGCAGACGTGTTTGTCCTGCCTGGCCACACCTACTACACTGCGTTCGTTGAGGCGATGTCCTACGAACTCCCTATCGCCACCACCAACATCCACGCCAACAGCGAGTTCGTCGAAGACGGGGTCCGGGGACTGCTCATCCGACCAAGCAAACGGGTTCAGTACTACGTGAGAGATCTTCTCCCAGACTTTGACGCCCCGACCTACAGTCGTGCCATCCAACACCCGGACCCCGCCATGGTCCAGGACCTGACCGAAAAGCTCAGCACTCTTATCGATAACCAAGACCTACGCCGCTCTCTGGGCCGCGCGGGGCGTTGGGAAGTGGAGTACGGGAAGTTCTCTGTTGAGAGGAGAAACGAAAAGCTGAAGAGGATCTTCGATGAAGCCACTGGTAGCCCAGCCAGGGCTTGAAGGGAGCAATAGACTGCCTTTATGATAAACGGAAACCTCAGGATTGCTCTCTGGTTTCTGCTGATACTGCTCACCCTGTCCATTTTGGTGTTCCCCACGCATCTGGTCTTCGAATATCGTCCCGTCCAATCCCCGCATATTTTCGACAATTTACCTCTTTTTGCAGTCCTGTTTTGTATGTGGCTGGTGGTGCTTCTCCTCCTCCTTTTCTCCAGGAGAGGTGAAGGGGAGAGCGACTGGGAAAAGCTGGCGCTGGTATGCGTATTTTCTGCCGTATTCTTGGGTTTCTGGACAATCGTGACTCATAATGGGCTTTCTGGCGAAGGGGCACACAATGCTGCCCATGTCAGATACCTCAATGACGTGGGGAAGATTCCAGCAGGTCACAGAGCCCTCGGTTATTTCGACTTCCCCGGCCTTCACCTTATAGGTTCGTTTGTTTCCCAAACCACTGGATTGGACGCTATTGGCGCCGCGGCCTCCATTGTATTCTTTCAGGCGCTTCTCCTGGCCGCCCTGCTTTACGTCTTATTCCGACGGCTCCTGAACAGCGCTTACCTCGCCCCCCTTGCCGTGCTTTTGGTGATACAGGCAAACATATCGCTTGACAAATTGAACTTTTTCCACCCCAGGAATTTGGGGGTTCTCCTGCTGGTCGTTTTTCTGGTGCTGCTAAGCAGGCATAAGCTATCTGGGACGGCACGGGATAGGTCTATTATGATTCTTCTGCTTGCCGCGGCCACGATGACGCACGCTGTAACCGCTTTCTTGCTCTTCTTCATCATGCTGGGCATGTACGTGGTGCAAAAGTTGGACAGGACGAATGCGGAAAATGATCCGCCTGTCATTATTTTTTTTGTGTTCCCTCTGGCCTGGGCAACGTACTGGGCCACCATAACATTTGAAGGCGTGTTTAGTGTTTTACCAAAAGTCCTGGCGGATTTGGGCGAGGGAGAGAATCCCCTATGGTATCTTGGCCTGATGCAAGAGGCTAATGTGGGGGAGAGGCTGCCACTATGGGCAAACATACCTCGACTTTCCTGGTGGGTGCTGATATACGGTTTTGGATCCATTCTGGGGCTATGGAACATGCTTCGGCTCAAGAAATTGAGTCCAATGGAGAAAAGGGTGACCGGGGTGCTGCTCGGCGTTATTATGATAAGCGCCGTTAGTACCTTGGCCTCCCCCGGCGGAGCGCGATTCGATACCTACATCCTGTATGCCGCTTTCGCCGCTGTTCCGATCTTGCTGTGGTTCTTGCTCAGCCTCAGAAACCATATCAAAAAGTATGCCTTGGGTTCCTTGGTCGCTCTGTTCTTTGTCTTATCTTTTCCTACCTTCTTGTCCCATAACAATATGATTGAGTTTGACGCCTGGTACCCTTACGAACATGCTTCAGGGAAATTCATGAAGTCTACGTGGTCTGAGGGTGAAGGGCTGCAAATCTTTGGCGGTGACTGGATAATCCTGCTGACGCCGTACTATGTTCCCGAAGCCGGGCGTGTTGCAACGCGTTCAGTTTTGGAGATGAAGGATGAGGCTGGTCTTTGGGCAGAGATGAACAGCTTAGCCACCGGCTTCGAGGAACAAACAGGCCATCCAGAAGACTTTGTATTCGTATGGTCCAGGAGGCTAATGCTACCTTATCAGCATTTTTTTGAAATTGCCCCGGAGCATCCTAACTGGCAGGAGGTAAGGGATAGGCTCTCGTCCCAGAATGGAATCTATGATAATGGAAACGTTGAACTGTTCGGCCTAGTGCGAGAGGGGACGTAAGGGCCTTCTCTCCTTAGCCCTCCTGTCCGTAGGTACCTCACATCCCCGGCCTTGACCGGCCACACGAGGACCAACTCGCCATTGCCAGGGAGCAGGTGCTCCTCCACACTCACGATGCCCCCGGCCACGGTGATGAGGCGCCGGGATATCAGAGGTCTACGGCATCATCTATCCCAGTCGTCTCGTCGGCTCCGTACACCAGCCCCAGGGCCGTCGTGAATGTCACCCCAATGGATCGGATCCCGCCCGTCACCAAGGACCGCCCAACCCCCGTCACCTCCCCGAGCGCACCCACCGCGTACGTGGTGACGACAACCGACAAGCAGTGGGCTCACTCGCGGCCGATCCTCTTGACAGCCACCATGTTCCCTGCCCACTCTGCCTTCCGGCTGGTCACCAGACCTGCTGCCACCCAAAGGAAGTCCACCACCGGCCGGAGAGGTCGGGGCAGGGGAGACTGGACACCGGAAAGTCCGCCTAGGTTGCGCAGCCCGTGGCCGTGGACTCGGTAGCCCAGAGCCCGTAGCTCCTGCGGTCCCCAGATATGTCGGTGCTCCTGCCACGGATTGCTGTCATATTCGTGCTGTTCGTGCTGACCCACGGGCGTACTAATGAAGACTTGCCGCCGCGCGATCTGCTCCATGGTCTTGATCAATACCAGTCCCTCCGCCCTTTCCAGATGCTCTAAGACCTCCAGCAGGAGCACCACGTCGAAAGAGCAGGTGCGGAAGGGAAGGTGCCGTACATCCCCTTGGACAAGAGCATCGTAGGCGGCCAAGGCTTCCGCTTCCAGAAGATAGGGACGGAAGACGTCGATTCCCACGGCGAAAAAGGCGTGCTGCCGGTTCAAGAACGCCATGGGCTGCCCCTTGCCACAGCCCACGTCCAGAATGCTCTTGCTCTCCTTGTCCAGACGCCGCCACACTGTGTTCAACGCTGTGAATGGAATTCGCGGCCGAATCACCTGGCCAATCCCTTCCCACGAGAGTCGCGTCTGCCTCCTTTTGCTCTTTGGGATCGCTGACTTGGTCGACAACACGACGCTAGCTTCCGTCTGAGGTCACGGAACCGCCACTCCCGAAGCCCTCACCCGCTCGTCCACCCAGCGGAACGTCCGCTCCAAGCCCTCGTCCAGGCTGACCCGTGGCTCCCAGCCCAAAAGAGCCTTGGCCCTGCCTACATCGGCACTCCTGCTCAAGGGGCCCACAGGCTTCGAAGGATCATAAGCGGGCTCGATGTCTTTGCCCGAAATCTCTATTGTCTTTTCGACCAGTGCCTTGACCGACAAGGGCTCGCCGGAGCCGATGTTGACCACCACAGCGGGATTGGCAGCCTTCCCCTCAAGCCTGAGCAGTGCTTCCACGGCATCGGCAACATAGAGAAGGTCTCTGGTCTGCTTCCCATCTCCCCAGACTCGAAACTCCTCTCGGGGATAGACGATAGCTTTGCGAATGAGAGCCGGGACGACGTGGGCATTCTCGTCAGGCTCTTCGTTTTCGCCATAAACGTTGAAGATGCGGGCTATGCCAGTGTTCAAGTCCCGCATCCACTGGACCTGCAATTCTCCCAGGAGCTTTGCCCAACCGTAGCCGCCCTCAGGGTTGATGTACCGCACGTCGTCTTCCCCGAAGACGACATCGTGACGTTGCTGCGTGTCTATAGGATAAACGGAGACGCTGGAAGCGTAAACCAGCGTCTTGACTCCCCTCTCCAGGCAGGCTCTGAAAACGTTGGCATCGATCACTAAGTTGGTTTGCAGGGCCAGAAGCTCCGCCATGTCGCTTCCGTGTAGGAACTCGATGCTCCCTACCCGAGCCGCTAGGTGGAAGACGGTTTCGGTCCGCTCGAGAAGCGCCAGGACTCTTGGATAGTCCCGCAAGTCCACAGGACGGGGCTCCATCTGGACACCCACGTCCAGCAGGTGGTGCACCCCTCCCCTGGAGAAGTCGTCAGCCACCACCACCTCCCTCCCCTCCTCCACCAGGCGCTTCACCAAATGGCTGCCAATGAAGCCAGCCCCGCCAGTAACTACGGTCTTCAAGTCCTGCCTCCTGAGCTGCTATCTGCTGTGATTCGGCGCAAGGTGTACAGGTCAGAATTCATGATCTGCTGAAACCGAAGAGGGAAGGTGCGCCAGCTGTCCCATACCGCGCTGATGAGACGGCCCGTGAGGCCAGCGGACTCCTCCGACGCAAGGAAGACCGCCAGTTCTGTCGCCGCCTGGGCTTGTGTTCCTTTCTGCTTCGTTCGCCGGGCCTCCCCGAGCGCCCGCTCACCGGCAGCGGTACCAGCCGCCAGCACCTGCTCCGTCATCCTGGTGCTTACTGGCCCCGGGGCAATGGCGTTGACTTGGATGTTGTGCTCCTTCACCTCCTGGGCCAGGGTCTCAGTCAGACGCACGACCGCAGCTTTGGAGGCAGCATAGGCGGAGAAGTAGGGCCGAGCCGAAGTCGCCCCACCGCCCGAGAGGTTGATGATCTTCCCCCCGCCCTGGCGGATCATGACCGGCACCACGGCGCGGCAGCACAAGAACACGCCGCCCAGATTGATGAGGATAGTCCTCACCCACTCATCGGGATCGCTCTCCCACAGAGGACCAATAGGGGGCTGTACGGCAGCATTGTTGACAAGGATGTCTATCCTCCCGAACTCGGCGAGGATAGAGGCGACAGTAGCCTCCACCTCCTGTCTCCGGGACACGTCCATACCGACAGCCAGGACCTGCCCACCCAGATCCCGAACGTTGGTCGCCGTCTCCTCAACTTCAGACAATGTCCGAGCAACAAGCGCAAGATAGACCCCTTCCTTTGCGAAGGCGAGGGCGATGGCCTTGCCGATGCCCTGCCCGGCCCCGGTCACGAAGGCGACTCTGCCCTGGAGGCTCATAGTTTCCTCAGAACCAGAATCACCCGATTGGCCAACCCCGGGAATCTGGCGAAAAACCTATCCAGAAACCTCACTAGGGCGGCCAGCTTGTGCGTTGACTTGAGTGTGACAGCGCAGCCTCTGACCGTATGAATGCCAAAGCCATGCAATCTGACCAACTCCTTGAGGGCCGTCAGAGTGAACACCCGTATGTGACCCCACTGACCTTCTTCTCCCCTGACCAGCAGCTTCCCAACTCCTTCATGGTTGGGGCTCACCGCCATCGAGTAAGGTTGAAAACCCAGAAGGAGGGCGAAGCGATTAGGCCATCCTGCCAAGTTGGGCGTCGTCAACACGCAGCGCCCCCCCAATTTCAGGACACGTTTCACCTCACCGAGCAGATGGTCCGGATCGAACACGTGCTCAATGACCTCCCCGCAGTAGACGACGTCAAACTGGCCATCCTCAAAGGGCAGATCCTGGTTGTCCAGGTCTACGGAGAAGGCTTTGATGCCCTTTTCCTTAGCAGCTGCCACAGCGTCGGCTGCAATATCGACACCGAAGGTCTCGGTTGCTCCCGCAGCCTCCGCCAACCGGACAGTAATAGCGCCGTCAGCGCAGCCTATATCGAGGAACCGGTGGCCTCGAAAGCCCCGAAATAGCTGGAGGCATGCACGCACCCGCTCTTCTTCTACACCTCCAACGTTGAATCGCCTCCCATACAATTGCTCCCGCCCCGTCATCATCTCCACCCCGCCCTCAAACGCTGCCCTGCCCCAGGGAGGCCCGCCAGTAATCCAGCATGTCCCTTAACGTCTGCTCGAAAGGTATCTGGGGCTCCCAGCCGAGGGCCCGCAGCTTGGAGTTGTCTCCTACATAGATAGGGTCATCGTAAGGTCGCATCTTGTCTGCCGTGACTTGATACCGAACCTCGTTTCCCGATAGGTGTATGAGCTTCTCGATGACCTCCTGCATCTTGTAGGCTCTGCCCGAGCAGAGATTGTAAACCTCCTCGGACACGCCCTTCTCCGCCAGGAACCACAGGGCTCTGGCGGCATCCCGACCGTCGGTGAAGTCCCTGACGGTCTCCAGGTTCCCCACCTCCAGAACCTGCCTCAGCCCCTTCTCTATCTCCACAATGCCCTTGGAAAAATCGGAGCAGGCGTCACCGGTCTTCCTGGGGCCGGTCATGTTGAAGGGTCGAACCCGAATAACCTTCATCCCGTAGACCCGCCAGTAGAAGTGGCCCAGCATGTCCTCAGCGACCTTGCTGACGGCATACATGCTGGTGGGCTGGAAATCATAGCTCTCCTTCAATGGCATCTCTGCCTCGGCACGGGGCCCGTGGACGGAGCTTGACCCTACGACAACGATGGACGGCTCCAGCGAGGCCTTCCTGAGAGCGTCTAGTAGATAGAACGTACCCAGGACGTTGGTCTTTAGAGTCTCCTCCGGGTCCTCCCAAGAAGCGGTGACGAAGCTCTGGGCTGCCAGGTGGAAGACGATGTCCGGCCTCGCCTGGCCGATGATGACCTCCACCCGTCCCTTGTCCTTCAGGTCTCCCTCCAGGATGGCGATGCGTCCTCTTAGGTGCTCGATGTTGGCCGTGTCGCCGTACACCATCCCATGGATATCGAGGCCCTTGGCAATTAGGAGATCCGCCAGATGGGAGCCGATGAATCCCTCACAGCCGGTGATCAGGCACCTGATGTCTCACCTCTCTTGGAGCCCCTAAGTGCCACGACTCTATTTCGGCCGGGCAGTATGTGCGAGTAGTACCCCAGCGCAACGAAAGCGAGCGCCCAAAAGGTGATAGACAAACGCCTCCAAGCCAAGGATGGGGTTCTCAGAAGTCCTGCCAGATCCCTTGGGATGCGCCGCGTGATGATTCGGCCGAGTAGGTCTCGTTCAGGGCTAAGCAGGTCCCCGCCACTGTTGCCAGCCGCATAGACGCGGGAGAGGTTTCGCCGAGAGCGCCCTATCCAGTAGGCTCTTTCCCGAACAAAGGACCAGGTTAGCCTGTACCGGTGAACCCTGTGCCAGACCTTTGCGTCAGGGACATAGAGAATGCGCTTCCCCGTCTCTGAACGGATACGTAGCGAGAACTCGTTGTCCTCAGCAAAAGGACCCACATGGTAGCCGGTGGCATTGTGAAACAGGCCGGCGATAGAGAAGGCCTCCCTCCTGAATGCCATGTTCATTCCCCAAGCGTTACGCACCTCTCGCAGTTGGCCTAAACCGCTCCAAGCGGTGCAAGATATGATCCAGTACAGCTCCTTGGGAAACCACGCCATGCTGGGGTCCTCCCACAAGGGCAGCGCAGGCCCGGTTAGGCCGATGGCGTCAGTCTCCGCGAAGGTCCTAACCATCGCCTCTGCCCAGTCGGGGAACGCCACCACGTCGTCGTCCAGAAAGGCGATGATCTCTCCCTTCGCCCTGGGAATTGCAACGTTTCGGCCCGCCGATAGGCCCGGTTCCCCGTCGTTGAACAGAGTGGTCACGTTGTGCATTTCTAGCCGTTCTGCGTACTCCCTAATCCGCTCGGAGAGCTCTGGGGTTCGTTCGGCCACAAAGAGCATCTCAATGTGGGGGTAGGTTTGGTCCTTCACACTCGCCAGCAGGTCGAACAGATCCGGCAGGCGGTCCTCGGAATAGCTAGTGACGATCACGGAGAGGAAGGGCCGTGCATCACCCACGAAACCGTTCCCCGATAATCACAAACCAGTCGACAAATCCCTGTCTGATCCCACTAGTCTTGCTCGTCCCGGCGATCCTTCCATCACTCGAATGAACCACTTCTTCTACCTTTAGCCCGGCCCTATGAGCCCTGGCCAGTAGCTGTTGCTCCATCTGAAAGGTGTCGTAGGTCAATGGAACCTGGAGGAAGGCACGTTTCCAAAACGCGTTGTAACCAGAGCAAATGTCCGTATAGTGCGTCCCGTAGAGAAGGTTAAAGGTTATGGCCAAGACCTTGTTGCCAAGCCATCGGTAACGGGGCATTCGAATTGGTCTGCCATGGGCCAGGCGGGAGCCCTTAGCGAAATCATACCCATTGAGAAGAGGCTTAATGAAGCGTAGCATTTCTTCAGGGTCGGTTTCACCGTCTGCGTCTAGAGTGACAACGATGTCTCCGCTAGCCTCCCGCACGCCGCACTTCAGCGCGTCTCCTTTGCCGTGACCCGACTGGGTGACGACTCGAACGTCGGGTCGCAATTCTTTGGCCAGGGCCACTGTGTTATCCGTCGAGTGACCATCCACTAACAGTACCTCATCGGCCCAGTCCGGAATTCTGGGCAAGACATGGGGCAAACTCTGTTCCTCATTAAGGGCGCACATGAGGACTGTAGTTCTCAGCTTTCTGTCCGCTTTGGGCTTGAGGACAGCGCTTGCCTTCTGGTCGTCAGGTTCCGCGCCCTCGCAGTGTTGCTCTTGCATTGCCACTACTCCGTCCCGACTGGTGCCCTTCGATCTAGGAGCGCCCGGCGAAAGCCACCAGAAGCCAGCGCATCCTCTGCGGCATTGTCCCCTCGACGGTCGTTACCAGCCTGCTCAGCACGATGGCCAAGCCAAGCCCCTGCCCGATGCCGAGGCCGACGCCTGCCCCCGCCAAGCCCATCACTGGTAGAAGCGCACAACTCAGCGCCACCGTCGTCACAGCCACTACGCTGGCGATAGCTACTAGCTCGCCCACCCGCTTCGTGACCCTCAAAGCCCCGAGGTAGACGTTCACCACTGCGGCGGGAAGAGCGGCTAGGGCCACGAGGCGGAGAAGCGTCGCGCCTTCGGTAGCGTAGTCGGGCCCAAAGGCCAGAAGCAGTTTGTCACCCAGCAAGAGCAGGAACGCGGCGCCCACGGTAGCCACCGCCAGTCCGCCCGCCACAGCGTTGCGTGAGAGAACGCGTAGTGCCGCAGGGTCGTGAGAACCCTCCGCAAATAAGGACAGGGCTAGGTACATCGAGGCCGATGTAAGGAGGAATCCCAAGAACCACGCCATATAGAAGTAGGCTGCCTCTGTGGATCCCAACAAACCTAGCACCACCAGTGGTAGAATCAGGCCAGGCGTCAGCAGCAGCGAATCTGCAACGTAATTCGCCACGGAAAAGGGGAAAAGCTTGAACACAGAGGCTGGGTCAACCACTCCCGTTGGTCGATAACCCGGCAACCCCCTTGCCAGCAGGGCAAACCCAATGACTGCTCCCAGTGCCGCCGCTATGCCCCCCGACGCGACTATGCCGAAGGCGCCGAAGAAGGCTGCCATGAGCGCTGGCAGGGCTAGGCGACTGAGATGGACGAACACGGCTTGGATCAGAACGTACTTCGCCTTTCGTATCGCGATAAAGGTGTGCGTCTGTACAACATACAAAGTGCTGGCTACCACAAACGAGACGAAAGCCACCGCGTACAATGGGTGCTCGAGCAGGAAGTCGAGGCGGGGTGCCCACAAGGGCACCCCGACGAGAAACCCGATCGACAAGACCACGGCGCCGACAGCACTAGTTGTGAATACAGCGTTCGCCAGCCGTGGCCCGCGGGCACCGGACTCCGGCAGGAAGCGGATAAGCCCCAGGCCCAAGCCTAGGTGGGAGAACATACCCAGCAGGGTGAGGGTCGACAGGGTCGCCGCTCCTAACCCCACCTCGTCTGCGTTGTAGAAGCGGGCTACCAGCGCCCAGAAGGCGAACCCAGCGACTGCTGCCCCTGCCGCGCTGGCCCAGAGGTAGAAAGCGTTGGTGAAAAGCGGTGTCCGGAGGAGATGGACAGCTCCGCGGCCCTGCGTGAGCACGTCCGCTGGGCTGATGCTACGTTCCCCCGCGCTGAGTCTTGCCACAGCCTTCCTTCGGTGCGTGTCGAGAGCCTGAGGGAACCACGAAGACTTGCCCCGCGAGCCGGACAAAGCCCATGTTACCTCCGCCTACCTCCCCAAGCCTGGCTCACAAGGCACCGGGCAATGGACACTCTGACAAGTTACGCCGCCGAATTCCCGTTCGGCTCTGTCTGGAGCCGGGATCTAACGAACGGCACAACTCCCCCACGGCCGGGGAAACTCACCTGCAGAGCGGCCCCTACCGCTTGCCTCTCGTCCATTCCGCCCAGGTCGAGCTCATAGGGCCTTTCGACTCACAAGCGAAACCGTTAGCCAATTGGTAACGCGCGCAATCCCTCAAGGAAAGCCGATGCGTGGCAGCAGTGCATGAAGGTCTCGTGAAGATTGAGTGAATCCGCCGGCCTGGAGCGATGACCTCGAAGGTCGCGAGGACGTTGCCAGATCTAGACGCTTCCGACCGCTATCAGCCGTCGGAGGCGCGGCCATTGGTAGAGCTTCGCCCTCACGGCCAGAACCACCAAAGCTGCTAAGCCGCCGGCGTCGATGAGAAAGGATCGGACGCTCGCTCCGCCGTATGTACCGAGGATGTCCTCGATCCGGTCTGCCAGTCGGTCTGCGTATGGTTGTCCTGCGGTCTCTCCTAAGCCGCCGGGCATTTCAACGTTGCTCAAGTCGGCGCCCAAGAACGGCCAGAAGAACTGCTCCGGCGACAGGCTCTCCAGATCGAGCAGCAGATGAACAAGTGGCAGCACCCCGTATATCCATAGGTCCCTGCGGATGGCCACCAGCACGGCCAGGAGCACCAGGTTGAACAGGAGCGTGTGGGCGAAGAGTCTGCCGCCCTCGGCGCCGGGTATGACGAAGGCATACAGGGTCCGGTCTATGACATCGGGCAGGATCGCCATGAGGACGACGAGCCGATAGTCGAGGGGCCGCCGAAGAGCGAACTTCTGCGATAACCTGACGGCGCCTGTGGTATAGCCAATGTGCGCTAGTAGCAGCAACTCGATCCTTCATTAGGTCGTCTTGGTGACCAGCAGCAGAATCGCCCTGCCGCGCGAAGGCCCGGTTCGACAGTGCATTACTGAAAGACCTGTCTACCCACGATAAGCACGGGGTCCAACAGGTTCAGCGTGGGGGTCTCGCTGGCGCTCGCCTCCCAATGAATCGTCGACTGCCGATGACCAGCGCCTACGCCCGCTAGCTGCGCTGACAGTGCCTCCGGCGACTAGGCTGTCGTCCTCCTGTTGCCTTGCGCCATCGCCCATGGCCTCTACAAACGCCTTCACCACTCGCTGGTCGAACTGGGTTCCGGCGTTGCGGAGCAGCTCCTTAAAGGCTTGGTCTCGCGATAGTGGGTCCCTGTAGGGACGGCGCGAGGTCATGGCGTCGAAAGCATCGATGACGGCGAAGATGCGGGCCGCGAATGGGATCTCGTCACCAGCCAGTCCCCTTGGATAGCCTGCTCCGTCGTACCTCTCGTGATGAGCGACGACGATCTCTGCCGCCTCTTTGAGGAAATCGAACCCTCTCAGCAGTTCGTAGCCGAGTTCCGGGTGGCGGCGTATCTCTTTCCACTCTTTTTCGTCCAGGCCGGCAGGCTTGGACAGAACGCTGTCGGCTACGCCTATCTTGCCGATGTCGTGCAAGACGGCGGCGTTCGCCAACTGGGTGATGTCTGATTCGCCCAGTCCCAAGCGTCGACACATGGCGATGGCCATTCTGGCCACACGCTGCGAGTGCCGGTGGGTGAGCTTGTCTCGAATGTCGAGGGCTGCACATAGGACGCCAACCACCCCCGAAGCGAACTGCGAGTCGCCTCGCCCGAAGAATCCTTTGGCTATTCCCTTGCGAGCAAGCTTGTTCGCGTACAGGTCGGCGTCTGCCCAGTGCACCAATGCCTGCGGTTCATCACCGTTCCGGGGGAAGCCCGAGACGCCGATCGACACTCCAAGATAGATATCGGCGTCGGGCGTTCGGTGGATGGGGTTGTTGTCGAGCTCCTGCCAGAGGCGGCTCGCCAGGGCGCTGGCGCCGCGACGATCCGTGTTCGGCATGATAATCGCGAACTCGTCGCCACCCAGGCGGGCGACGGTATCCCTTGGTCTAGCGCACCTGGCCATAAGCTTAGCGAGATCAACAAGTGCAGCGTCTCCCGTATGATGTCCAAATTCATCGTTTATCGCCTTGAGAGCGTCGACGTCGATCATCAGAATAGTCATGGGGCGCTTGGTTTCGGCGGACGTTTGTAGCTCTTCTTGCAGCCGAGCATAGAAGAAGCGTCGGTTCCCCAGCTGGGTGAGGTCGTCGCGGTTAGCGATCTCGTCAAGTTCAGCTTCCCGCTTCGATAGGTCTGCCGCCAACCTCTGCGCTAATCGGGCCAGCGCTCTTCGGTCCACGTAAACAAGTCCAGAGGCAACGAGAGCGAGACCCAATAGGAGCAGCCCCTGGGCCACGTATCCGACCAGGGTTTGGAGAACGAACTGTACGGCAAAGGTCGCAGCGATGATGAAGAGAAACGCCAGCCCTCCTGCCAGGTGCACCACGGCGAGACGCGCTCCGACAGCCGCGCCTGCGTGCAAGGCAGGGCCGCCGTCCTGCCAGCCGGGCCGGGCCGGGCTTGGTCCGGCGACTACGTCTTGACGGCTGTTGCCCAACTGGCCCTCCAAGATCGCACTCCCTGCCTCCTTGTCATAACGAGAGTCCTCCCTACCTTAGTAAAGACACCGGGATAGCTCAATCGCTACGAGCGGCGTTAACAGCATCTAGGTGAAGAATGGGTGAACACCTGGCAAATGGGAACATGCGGAAGCCCCTGGGGCGTGGGAAGGGCTAAAATGGATAGGTTGGAGCAGTTGCAGAGAGCTCGGGTCACGGCTCGCGGCGTCAGGGTGGTGAAGCTCGCTGGCTAGGATCGCCACCTGGCCAGGAGCCGGACCTACGAGCCGGGGAGCTACTTCGAGCTGTGGGTGAGCTCTTGGGGACACGTGCGCTGCACTTGCCCAGGATTCACCTATCGAGGGGTCTGCAAGTGCGCTGAGGCCCTGAGGATTAGGCTCCGGCGGTCTGCTAGATGCGTGGTATGATCGCATGTGTCACCTAACGGATGGCTTGCTGATGTCACGAAGACGAACTGCTAGAGGGTGCGGTCCGCATGCTCGGCTCACCGCCATCGTATTGGTCGCAGTTCTGGCGGCCCTCCCATCCGCCTGCGCCGGCGAAAAGGGAGTATCGGGATCGGGTGGCACGGTCACTCCGGTCGCCTCGTCTGCTCTCGCCGTGCCAGCACCCCTCGCCGTCGATACCGGCAGCAACCGCATATACGTAGCCAGCGAGTCACCTGACGCCATATCCGTCCTGGACGGCACCAGCAACTCCGTCGTCGCCACGTTGCCCGCTGGCCTCTTCCCCCAGGCCATCGCCGTCGACCCCAGCAGCAACCGAATCTACGTGGCCAGTCGCCGCTCCGAGCTCTGGGTCATCGACGGCACGACCAACAGCGTTGATGCTTCCATTGCTCTTGACCACAGTCCCATGGCCCTGGCCACCAACCCCAACAGCGGCCGCGTCTACGTGGCCGACTTCGAGGGCACGCTATCGGTCATCGATGCCGAGAGCAACGCCGTGGTCGCCACCCTGTCCGTCGGCCAGAACCCGGTCGCGATGGTGGTCAACCCCGCCACCAATCGCATCTACGTGGCTACCTATGGCAGCCCCGAGATCTCGGTGATCGACGGGGAGAGCAACACCGTTGTCGCCAGGGTGAGCGTGGGAGAGCTGCCAATCGCTGTAGCGCTGAGCCCGGAGACGAACCGCGTCTATGTAGCCGACGGAGCGGCCGGCAATGTCGCCGTCATCGACGCCTCAACGAACGCCCTGATCGCCAGCGTCAAGCTGGGTGGCATGCCGAGCAGCCTGGCCCTGAACCCAGCCACCGAACGTATCTATGTGGCGGGGGCCGACGTCATTTCCGTCCTGGACGGCGCCAGCAATGCTGTGATTGCAACCGTGGCTGTTGGCACTACCTCTCGGGGCCTGGCGGTCAATGCGGTCACCAACCGCGTTTACGTCGCCCGTTCGCTGACCGCTGATGTGCTGGTGATTGATGGCGTCACCCACGCTGTCATCGCCACCGTTGCGCTGGCCAATGCCATCGAGTAGTTAGCGTCAGAGTTCAGGAAGAACCATCGGCCTTCTGGGCCCGCCGCCGCAGCCAGGCCCTGGGGAATCTAAGAGGGGCACGAATAAAGGCGGCCAGGCTGGGGGCAGCCTTGAAAAGCTCCGACAATAGCCGAGAGGGGAAGTCGATATCTCCGTAGCTGTTGATTAGTCCTGCCAACCTCTCACTCCTGAGCTTTGCCAGCAGTCGCTCCAGGTGGGCGTTGCTGAGGGCGGCAAACAGCCGCTGGAGGTCTGCCCCTCGCTTCAGCTCGTCGCCTGCATCGGCCATGAATGCCTTCTGATAGCGGGAGAGGAAGGTCGCCGAGAAATCGTCTCGCTGCAGGGCTTCCACACTCACTCTAGCAGCATGTCTGGCGCCCACCAGCCCCATATAGACCCCTCCCCCGGTTGTGGGCTTGACCTGGCGGGCAGCATCGCCCACCAGCAGGACGTTGTCGCTATACAGCCTCATGGGGCTCCACAAGGGTATGTGGCCGCCCGCCAGCCCCAGCAGGGCATCGCCGCGGAAGTATTGAGGGAGCCTGGCCCGGAGACGACGAAGCGAATCCATGGGCCTTAGACCGTTAGCGCTCCCGGTTCCCACCCTGAGACGCCCGTCGGCCAGGGGAATGACCCAGGCAAACCAGCCGGGGGCCACGTCTTTGTCCACCAGGATCGTCACTTGGTCTCCGGCCGCCTCTTTGGCTCTCACTTCCGCCGCTAAACCGAAGACTGTCCTGTGGGGCCTGTGCACGCCTAGCTGCTTAGCCACCTTCGACTGGGCACCATCGGCGCCAATGAGCAGCTTGGTCAGAACCCTCGTGCGCCGACCCTGCCTCTCCATCGAGGCTCTCACCAGGCCGTTGGTCCGCTCCAGCCCCAGGAATCTGGCATCCAAGACGAGCTCTGCCCCGCTCTCCTGCGCTTGGCCGGCCATCGCCTGGTCCAGGCGCACGCGGTCGATGGCGAGGGCATACACCTTGTCGCCACCGATCGAAAGCTGCTTGCCCAGAGGGGACTGTATGATGGCCCCCCGGATCTCGTTCTGGACGACCTGCTCACCTACCTTGGCCAGAGCGAGAGCGCGGGGCGTCACCAAGCCGGAGCAGTGCAGAGGCTGGCCAATTACGCTGTGCTCCTCTAGGAGCAGGACGCTGAAGCCACGGCCAGCGATATCCCTAGCCACCGCTGACCCGGCTGGGCCAGCTCCCACTACTACTGCGTCATAGCACTGCTTCATGCCTGACCCCCTCGCCTTGTGCTTGCGCCGCGCGCTGGTGGGTGGGAGGTTCCGGGAGGCGTCTGACCGCGCCGTCCCCGACTGAGGATATCCCCTGCCGACTGGGGCTGTCTATGGGGCCGCACCAGGAATTGCCACCTCCCGCCCGGCATAGATCGTACTTGCGTCCGCGATCCCGTTGGCCTCCATTATCGCCGCTGGCGTAACGCCGAAGGCGGCGGCGATGGAGGTCAGGGTGTCGCCTGCCTGCACTACGTAGGTGGTACCCGGGATTATCAACTCTTCGCCAGCCAAAATAGGGCCAAGCTCAGGCATACCGTTGGCGGCGGCTATCGCCTCCGGGCTGACGCCGAAGCGCTCCCCGACCGTGATCAGTGTATCAGCGGCTTCAACCAGGTAGATCAGCCCACCAGGGCCTGCTGTAAGGACGGGAGGGGGTGGTGGGGGCAGCGGCGTGGGGCTGGGGGTCGGCGTGGGAGTAGGCTCTGGTGTGGCTTCCTCAGCGAGCGCTAGCGTGGGAGGATCTTCCACAGCAACCCATAGATGGACAGCCCTGTAGGCCTCGTCCACTCCGTCCATCTCCTCCTTATAGAGCAGAAACTCCACCTTTTGACTGTTCCCTGCCTGGTTGGGAACCAGAGTTACCAATTCTTCCCAGCGTTCCCCGTCCTTGAGCCTCACGCTGTCAATGAGGGCGGCTACCTGTCCGTCTACTGTCGCTTCCATTTCGTAACTTGCGTCGCCTCCCTCGTGATTCACCACGCCCAGGATGACCGTCAGGCCGTCCCCTAGCTCCAGTGTTTGTGGGTAGCCTTCGGCTCTGCCCTCCGGGTCCAGGATGTAGAACTCGGTGAAGCTCTCCGAACTGCCTCGCGATGTCGCCAGGAAGGCCGCTGCTGCGCCAAACCCTATCAAGCAGAGCACCACGACCACGGCCTGGGCCACCGTAGCCAAGCGAACTTGAGACCACCTTGGCAAGGGGACGACGATGGCGAAGGCTTCCTCCGGCGGAAGGGCCTGCCTTCTGTACATGGCAGCACCCGCGCCCATCACGATGAACAGGCTCACGAAAGCCAGAATTGGATTGAGCCGTATGCCCCACGGCGAATAGTTGAGGGCCAGGCCGATGAGGGGGACGATGGCGATGCTCAGGCCGAAGCTCAGGGCCACTCTCTCGACGGAATCGAGATCCTCCTTGCGGGGATACAGGGCGGCCACCAACACATAGCCGGGGAGCAAGAGAACGAAAGGCAAGCCGAGAACGATACGAATCGGCTCCAGCGAGGGAAGGAGGAGCACGACCGCAACGGTCACCAGAGCGCAGGCCGTTGCAATGACGAGGTCGATGTTCCTCGTAAACATCAGCCCTTCCGCTCCTGAACGCTGGTCAGAGGGTAGTGCATTACCAGGCGAGTTGTTCTATAATCTGACGTTAATATTCCGTGCGTCCTCGGGGGTAGCTCTTTCCACGAGCGGGAGCCGCGCAGAGCGGCGCGGCTTCCAAGGGTAAGACCGGCCCGGCTGGTGCGGCAGTCAATGCCGGCGGGAAGGGTTGCATCCCGAGGATTTTCGATCTTGACCCTTGGGGTCGGAAGGCTGAGCCACATGCGCAGTGGTGGCCACCAGGCCGAGGCAACTGTTATCAGCCGTCCGTTTCCCATCTTTGGTGCCCTGGCTATTCGCGTCAGGGCCGTGCCTATAATGCCCATTCTGGCCATCCTCTACCTTGTCCTCATTACTGTTGCCGAGCTTCTCACCGTACTGACCGATGCCCGCTGGGGCCTCGCCCTGCACATCGGCATTCTTACAGCGCTTCTCGTGCAGTCCTCCCTCGTACTAGACCAGCCCTACCACAAGCTGCTGCTGGCCCTGGCACTTGCCCCTCTCATTCGCATTCTCAGCCTGGCCATGCCGCTGCAGGACATCGATCTCATGTACTGGTATGCCATCGTGGGCGCGCCCATGATGCTCACGGCCCTGCTGGTGGCCCGTACTCTGGGCCTGAGCTGGCGCAATGTTGGCTTCACCATGCGGTCCCTTCGTATTCAGGCGCTGGTAGCCAGCACCGGCCTCGCCTTCGGCGTCGCCGAGTACTTCATCCTCAAGCCTGAGCCCCTCATCGACGAATTCAGTTGGAGCGCCTTCTGGCTACCCGCTCTCATCCTTCTGGTCGGCACCGGCTTCAATGAGGAGCTGGTGTTTCGAGGCGTCATGCAGTCGGCGTCCGGCGATGCCCTGGGAAAGTCGGCCATTCTGTACGTGACGGTCATCTTCGCCGTCCTCCACTTGGGCTACAAATCGGCGGTCGACGTGGCCTTCGTATTCGCAGTAGGGTTGATGTTCGGCTTGATAGTGGCCAAGACGCGCTGTCTCCTGGGTGTCAGCCTTTCCCACGGCATAACTAACATCGCACTATATCTCGTAGTGCCCTTCCTGGGGATCGCCGCTACCACCGCCCCCAGTATTAGTGTGCAGAGCGTGCAGATTTCTGCACATGAGTTTTCACAGGAAGTGCAGCGAATGCAGGCCCTTGCGCCGCCGCCCCAGATAAGGACGACCCTTTCGGCCAGCGCCACCCCCGTCCCCACACCCTCTCCCACTGCCACGCCGGCTGCCACGCCCGAACCGGTGGAGGTGCCGCCTCCCCAACCGACAGAGGAGCCCAGCCCAACGGAAACCTACATTGTCCAGCCCGACGATAGCTTGTCCGATATCGCCGCTGAGTATGAGACGACCGTCGACGAGCTCCTGCGCTTGAACGACCTCGCGCAGCCGGACCTCCTCTACGACGGGCAGGCCATCCTCGTCCCTCGCAGGTCCGAAGCGGCTGCCACTACGACTGTGCACATAGTGGAGGCGGGGGAAACGCTTGGCCTGATCGCCGACAGGTACGACACAACCGTCGAGGTCTTGCTGGAGCTGAATGATCTCCCCGAGCCCGATATCGTTCCTGTAGGTACTTCCCTGGTCGTGCCCCAACCGCCGTAGAGACGGCCCTTCAACGCGTTGGCTAGAGCCTGGCAGGGCTTGGCGTTCTGATGGCCTCACGGCAAAACAAGAAGGAACTGGCTCCCCTGGAGGGAGCCAGTTCCCAATCGGGCACGCCAAACGTGCTACAGGACTTCTACGACCTTCGCCGCCGCGATGGCGCCGAAGACGAGAAGCAGAGGGATGATCCCTACGTTGAGGGCACGACCCAAAGCCCGTAACCGAGGGCGACCATCGGCGCCCGCCAGCTCTTTGACCACGAGGAAGGTGATGAGAGTCAACACGGCCATGAGCCCCAAGGACGCCGCTATCCCTACGGCGGTGGTTATTGTAGACACGGTTGTCGTCGTCACGGTGGATATCATCGCATCACCCGCCTTTCACGACGACTCCCGATTCCAATTCACCGTAGCACAAGCGTTGATTCCTTGTCAATGCTCTCCGATCGTCTACTACCTCCCGTGCACTTCCTCCTCTCGAATAGGGTGAGGTGTCAAGTTCCTGCAGGAGCCAGAGGCAGCCCAGGTCTTGGCGGGGCCATTCGTAGCGTCATTGGCGCGGGCTATCGACTGTAACGGCAGAGAGGTATTGCTTGTCTAGATCGTTGTGAAGATCAATCTGTCCTGTAAGGTGTTCTTACGCTAGTATGGATGTGTGAAGGTACTTCCCTTCAATCTTGACAGGGCTGGTGTTTGCCTGCGCCCTACGAGGAGGTCTGCACATGGTCGCTGCCCTGCCGAAAAACCTGGATGAGGACGGGTTCTACGGCATTCGTCTAGAGTCCATCGGCGGACTGGGTGCCCACCTGGCCGGCCAGATCCTGGCCGAGGCCGGGGTCTTGCGCCTGGGTCTCAATGGCTCCCACTTCTCCTCCTACGGCTCCGAGAAAAAGGGCACACCCCTGAAGTCCTACATCCGCTTTTGCAGCCCCGACCAGACAGTGCGCACCAACAGCCCCGTCGAGCGGCCCCACCTAATAGCGGTCTTCCACGAGGCCCTCATCGGTCGGGAGAAGGTTGCCCTGGGCCTGCGACCGGATGGGATCATCATCGTGAACAACGTCGCCTCGCCCAAGGAGATGAAGGAGCGTCTGGGACTGCCGGGCGGCACCGTCGGCGTAGTGG
>Ga0209979_1000825_pt1 | contig 37570 bp, 60 predicted proteins | sample AnhtaG_FD_183114 | JGI IMG/M metagenome (GOLD analysis project Ga0209979, IMG submission 183114) | Deep subsurface microbial communities from Anholt, Denmark to uncover new lineages of life (NeLLi) - Anholt_01485 metaG (SPAdes) (version 2) | ecosystem: Environmental > Aquatic > Marine > Oceanic...
CAGGTCGGCCCCGTACAGGTCTGCCTCGTGCAGGTCGGCCCAGCGCAGGTCGGCCTCGCTCAGGTTGGCTTCGCTCAGGTCGGCCCAGCGCAGGTTGGCCCCCACCAGGTTGGCCTTGTACAGGTCAGCGCCGCGCAGGTCTGCCTCGTGCAGGTCGGCCCAGCGCAGGTCGGCCCCGTACAGGTTGGCCCCGCGCAGGTTGGCCCAGCGCAGGTTGGCCTCGCTCAGGTTGGCTTCGCTCAGATCGGCCCAGCGCAGGTTGGCCCCCACCAGGTTGGCCTTGTACAAGTCAGCGCCGCGCAGGTCTGCCCTGTGCAGGTTGGCCCCGCGCAGGTCTGCCCTGTGCAGGTTGGCCCAGCGCAGGTCGGCCCCGTACAGGTCTGCCCCGCGCAGGTCAGCCTCGCTCAGGTCTGCCCAGCGCAGGTTGGCCTTGCGCAGGTTGGCCCTGTGCAGGTCGGCCCCGTGCAGGTCGGCCCCGTGCAGGTTGGCCCCGCGCAGGTTGGCCTTTTCTTCATCTGACATTTCTGCCCAGATGATTCTCCTGCCACAAAGGCAATCATCTTGCCATATCGCATGCTCTTTTAGAATCTCTTGTGCTGTTCCCATGATTCGATTCCTCCTATACTGTTTACCTTGCAGTATTATACCACGTATTAAACAACCTGTCAAGCCATTTCTGCACCAACCTATCCCCCCCCCATTTTCGGCCTTTTAGGCCATTAGCAAGACATCTCCCTCTCGATCCTCGCTCCCACCACCACTTTCAACTCTGCCTTGTACTCTATCCATCCATATCCTACATCTGTAGCATGGCACCAGAGTACAGCATTTCCATTGAGGAGCGTGGCTTTAAGAATGCCTTTGAATCTCGCACCACGAGAGTTGGTCAAGCATACTTCCTTGCCTATGTAGCCAGAGAGATTATCACTCAATCAACGATTCCTTCATACTCTCGCTTAGATACTTTTGCACTCTCTTCCAATTACCGTCTGCAATGGCAACCAGTCCTCGTTGCTCGTCCGTGGTATCATAGTCCTGTTCTCTCCCGCGCCTAGTCCGACCAAGACCTTGCTCTAGTTGCCAAGCAGCACGTTGCAAGTACATCCGTCCACTATACTGCATTCGTGCCTTCTCGTAGGGATCACCCAGTGCAGAGAATGGCACCTTTGCCACAACGCAAATCTTCTCGTCTAATCCGTCAACACCTTCCCACATCGACCAGGAAATACACAGGCTACCAGAAACTTTTCTCTTTCTACTTTCCCATGCAGCCATCTGTTTGTCCGTCGCCACGTATCTTCCATTCGCTCCCGGAGGAACCCATACACGATCTTGTAATCCTCTTTCAGCCAATCTTTCAGCGAGCAGTGCTGCCTCTCGTTTTCGTGTGACGTGGATAAAGCCACACCAAGAAGGATCGACGGACTTTATCGCTCGCACTATCACATCAGCCTGCTTTTGGTACTCAGATTCCTTTGACCTGTGACCAAGTTTCGGTGCATCGAGTACATTGACTGGTCGCCTCTGTGATTCCCACTGATTCGGGACTGCACGAAAGCCCCAACCTTTCAGGCCAAGTTCCCCCGCGAACGTTTTTGGATTTCCAATCGTCGCAGACATCATCACAGTTTTGAAGTCACCGACGACGTAGATTGGAGCATGGTGACGAGCAGTCAATGGACGACAAATGAATCCTGGTTCTGGTTTACCTCTGTATGTTCTGGCCTGCTTTCCTGATAGAATGAACCAATCATCGTTGCATTGTTCGATGGAAACCAGTGCATTATCTATCTTTCTGCATAGCAAATCAGCACGAGTATATGCATCTCTCTGCTTTGCATTTCCATTCGATGACAGCTCTAGCTTTTCACAGTGCATTGCCATGATAGCAAATGCTCGTTCTAGCCAGAGGATTGCAACATCCATCGGAGAAGGGCCGCGATGAATGAGTATTCCAGTGCCAATGGTGCTATCCAGTTCTGCAAACTCTGGCAACTCCCAGTCTTTTTGTTGCTTGGCTGTTATCGTTATACCAACCCATTCTAGGACTATATCAGAAATGTTATGTGCCTCATCACAGAATAACATCTCTGGCGGTCGTTTTGTGCGCCAGTTCAAAGCAGTCATCCAGTAGGCGTAGTTAAGAGATGCTTTCTGGCTGTTCATTGCAGCATTCTTGCTTGCTAGATATGTACACCGATTGGCATACGGACATGCTCTCATACCACCGTCGTTCAAGTATCTGCACTCAGCACACGTTACTCCACGATCAGCAGATGGATGCTGACACTCGAAGTTGGCCCGACCATAATGAGCATCGAAGGCATACAAGCGGTCGTAGTTCTCTCGTTGGAGGGATTTGGTCTTGACTAGTGAGACGACACTATGAGGATTACGACCAGTTATCCATAGTAGTGCCTCTAGCTGTTCTGGTCTCCATTCATCATGCGGGAGCCCAAAGTCCAGAGGATTCACACTATCAACTACAAAAGGAGTGGCTGCGGCGATTCCCGTCTTACCACTCCCGGTTGGAGCCTCAAGAATCTTTATCTTTGACATTACTCTCTACTCAGCCCGAAGTGTGACTTGGTGATTGTCCCGCTGTGTTTGACATCCAATCCCTCGAAAGTTAGTTTCTCGTCTACTCCTGGCCTGAACCAGATAGTGTTAGCTTTACTGTCATACTTTTCCTGGAATCGCACTCTTGCCTGCTTGACATCTTGCTCAATATTCGTACTGTACAACCATAGTAGCATAGTTATCATAGTGCTGCTGCCTCTTCCTCAGTTATAGGACCAGCAAGCCAATCCCTGGGTCGAACCATCTTATTGCCTCTCAAATAAGTCTCAGCAGCAAGAGCCACAAGAGGCCGCCGTCCCAACACACTTGACGCAATCTCCATTACCAACTGCGCGTGTTCCACATACACACAGCTAGGAAACTCCAGAAACAGCCAGTTCTCCTCTCGCTGCTTTTCTGCATTCCAGTGCAGAAGCGCACAAATCTCACATTCATCCACAAGCCACCTCAATCAATCCAAGATACACAGCAAGCATAGCCATAGCTCTTGTATCCTTGCAACCTTCGAGCACGCCAACCAGGTCAATCACGTCCAGACCATCCTCGGTGTGTAGCCTGCAATTGCCAGACCAACAATGAGCGCGTCCTGTTTCCAGACTACACGAGAAAGAAGGATTAACGTCCTCGTGCTGAGGATGCGGGCAGCGACCCCAATGATAGCCATTGCTTCCGGGTTGCATGTTGGTGTAGAGATTGCACAGGTCGAGAATGGATAGGTGGTGCTTGATGCGAGAAGCTATACCAGGAACTAGACGAGGAAGGTCTGAGAGTGGGCCGAAACTGGCCGAAAATGGGGTGGGGGAGTGGGTTGCAGTGGTTGCTGTTCGGACTGCCTGCACCATCTCTCCTCCTTCATTTTCGGCCTTTTCGGCCATTAGCAAGACGTTCCTCGTCAAGCCTGGCACCAAGACCTCCGCTGTTGCAACTCTCATGATCTCATTTCCATTCATCACCTCGTATCCTCTCGACGGTGGTGCTAAAACGTATCCTGTGGACTTTATATCCACGTCTTGCAGCTTGATTGACTTGCTCGGTAAATCGTCACACCAGAAATAGACGTGCATTCCCGGTCGAGAAGTTCTGACTCTGTACGACTCAGCATAGTGGTACTGGTGTACTCGTCGCCATCTGATGTACAGTGCCAGATTGTCAAAGTCGAGCACTAGCAGGTTTCCAGTTCCACACATTAGTGCCAAGCTACAAGGACGCGAAAACCATGCTCTAATGAGTGCTCTTGGAGGTCGTCTGTGCTGCCAGTGTTTCCACTTGACAAGTGCTCGTTTGGAGCCTGGGACAATTGGCAGTGGTGTGACTCCTCGGTCGTACCAAGAGAATGCAGTTTCTAGGGGAAAAGACATGTCTATCTCGAAACAGTATGTCCGCACTTGGCACAACGGTAGACTTTGTTACCATTCTCGTCAATAGCCTTGAACATCTGTTGCTTTGATTGACACATTGGGCATTTCATGGTCTACTCCTACGCTGCCAGCTTTTTCAACGCTCTACCTCTCGCAATCGTGCGTCCAATCCTGTAGCAGAACTGGTCCTTGGTCGAGCACTGAGCGTTGCCAATCGCAACCATTTTATCGTTGTGGTAGATGTAGCAGATGGTGAGACCACCGTAGATTGCAGGTTCCCAGTCAGACTCACCACGGGTGTAGTGGTAGACATCAGTGATTTCAATGTTGGCGGACTGTTTCTGGGGGCTTGCTCCTTCTTCGATGTACCTCTTGTCTGTGAGAGCACTGATTTTCGCTTCCTGTTTACGTGAGACAGGTACTCGAAAATGTTTATACACGAACCTCAAGTCATCGTTCTTGGCCACTACTGAATCCTTTTTTAGTTCCTTCTGATACCGTTGAACGAGAAAATACCCTACAAGAAAATTGAAAACGCCACTCATTTTCTCAGTAAAGAAATAGATGGCGCGAAGTGCTCCTTCGGGTTCAACGCTGATTCCAAGCATGTTGGCAATGATCACACATAGGATGCTAGAAAGGGTGATTGCTGCCAGCCCCACAAGGCAAGATACAACAAATTTGACAAGCAGTCTTTTGTTTCTCATAATACCAACCACCCACGCGCCTGTGGGGTGCATACTAAACATTGACTAATCCAATCCATCGCATGGCTAGATGCAATCCGAGACCTATGCCTAACCTCTGGCTGCTCGGTTCCTGCTTCATAGTAAAGCCTCACTGCACTTTAACTTCACAGGCAATCCGGGCGTGTTTCGCCCTTCCTTGTCAATGTTCGTAGTGAGCTATGCTCCCACTTGCCCAGTCTCTTTACTACTGGGTTGGCCTCTCTTGGGACGGTCCGTTAATCTAATTGCTGGCCACCTGCGAACTGCCCTCAAGTTGCCCGTGGGCTTTCTCGATTTTTGCAGTCCCTTTACCAGCTAAATACATTCTACCATAGATTAAACAGGTTGTCAAGTGTCCTGTCTAGTACTACAGTACCAGTGAACCTTAACATTTTGGTGCTCTTAGCGGAATGGGCAGGAATCGAACCTGCAAATCCTATCACTAGGACCGACACTTTTCAAGAGTGCTGCTCGCACCACGAAGTCAGGCACTCGATCCGCTTGAGTTACAAGGGCAGTTATCATTTCAAGGTGCAAGTCGGGAATGCCGGGCTCGAACCGACGACCTCACGGACCCAAGCCGTGCGCTCTACCTACTGAGCTAATTCCCGAAAGTGGGCCAGCCTGGATTTGAACCAGGGACAGACAGCTTATAAGACTGTTCCTCTCACCAGACTGAGGTACTGGCCCAAACTGTCTAGTAGGACTGCCGAGGATCGAACTCGGAATCTCTAGTTTGAGAAACTAGTGTCTTAGCCATTTCGACTACAGTCCCAAATCAGTAGGGCTGAGGAGAATCGAACTCCTATGACGGGCTCGAAAGGCCCGCGTCCTTGTCCATTAGACGACAGCCCCGTGACCACTTTTAGAGTGGGTTTACTGTATCTGCTTTGATAACCTCGAAAAGATGATAGACTAGCCCACTGGGAGCAATAACAGTGTTGATGTACTTGTGATACTCCAATACACTTTCCTGCATTGGTGTTCCTGTCCAGTATGCCACAAACTTTCGTTCCGTGGGAGCCATTTCATCGTCAACGACAGCCCACAGCACACATGTTACAATAAACTTGCCTTGCAATTGTGCAGTTAGGACTTGGGCTCCTTCTGGCATCTCTATGGAGAACTGACTAACGGATGCACCCAAGGGAAAGTCATACTTCCAAATTGTTTTCATTGTTGTTCCTATCACCGACTGCTTCTCTCAAACACCTATACAGCAAATCCCATGCACTCAATCTCTTTCTCGGAAAACCATTGATGAATCCTTTTCTCAAAGTTCGCCCTGGTGTATTCCTCTGCGACAAAACATATTTGTAGTTTCCACTCGTCCTCGTCCCAGTCCCGACATTTCCAATCCAACCGACATGCAGGAGTTTCTTCTCCTTTTCATCGCCACGAGGCCAAAGTTCTATCTTGATGACTAGCATTCACTCTTTCCCATACACCATATATAGTAACCCTTTTCCCTTTCTTGTCAACTTGTATTGCTTTTCACCTATTCGCTCTAGCAGTCCATCGTCAACCATTGTAGGATGGGAACACCTGGTTGTGACTGCTTCGTCAAGGCTACCTGCTTCAAAGCAGCCTGCCAGAACAATCCGCATGACAGTCTCTTTCTCAACTGCCCGCTTGTATCCTTCGAGCATTTGCCATGGATGCTCTGTTGGTTCATTGAACGAGTTGATGTCCATTACCCGGTCTCCTTATCTATAACCACAATCCTCGACTTCCCACCAGCACCACTTACCTTGAACGTATCCTGTGGTAACTGCTCCGACCAACCACCTACCTCCTCAAACCACTCTCGAAACGCAACTGCCTTTTTATAGTCCACGAAGAAGGCAGACTCACCCATGATAGCCACGATTCTACCACCAGGAGCAAGGCATTCATAGGCATGCAGAACGTGGTCTACGTCCTGTAGGCCGGTGAATGGTGGGTTCATAATGATATGATTGTAAGAAGGTATCAAGTCGCCATCAGTAACAAATTCCAGAAAGTCAGTGCCAACGAGGTAAAAATCCTGCTCCACTAGGGCATTTCGATTCGGTTGGTAGATTTCGATGACACCTAGAGTGCAACTATCAGGCATTCTTTTCCAAATCACACGAGCAATTGCACCTTTGCCAGCAGAGGGTTCAAGGATGGAATGACCTGCTTCCAATTCTGCCAAACCAACCATCCTCTCTGCCAACTCCACTGGCGTCTCGTAAAACTGATACTTCTTCTTCCAATCCTCTACCTTGCCAGACTCGATTGCTGCCGCCAGGTCGCTAGATGGGTCACAGTCGAAAACGTGTGCTTTGGCAGAGCGATTCCACTTGCCGCCGAGGATTTCCAATACCTTGTTCACAGCAGTGTATAAAGCGCGGTCGAGTTGCACTGGTGGCAGGTAAAGGTTATTGCCATCAGTGGTGCATTGGGCGAGAATATCAAGAACGTCTTGAGAGATGGTGGTGCTGTGTGTCATTGTTTTACCTCGTCTCATTGCATCGTTGCTCAAATTCCTTATATTCCTCTTGCCAGTTCCCGAAACCGCCGAACATTTCCTGGAACATTACAGCATCGTCCCTGAATTGAAACGAGAAACCAGACCAGTATGTCTCGCCATCGCACAAGACAGGAATCCCGCTGCTTGTCCAGTCTCTATAGTAGAATGTGCCTGCTGCTATATCATCGAATTCCAAGGCCATAGCGTGAGACTTTGGAGGTTTGTTGTCATTAGCCACATTGACTAACTCGAACATCACGAAACAAGGTTTGTCGTTAAGCGTTTCCCATCCAGGATAACCAGCAAGAACAATCTTTGTGAATGCTCCTGTGAAAAACATTCTATTCCACCCTCCATTCATCCACTGATGATAGGTCCAGTGTCTGTCATAGGCCATGACAAAGTTCCGCATGGACTTGACTCGACAATCCTGCTCGTCTAAGCTTACGAGACCACCATCAGCGGTTATCAGTGAGGCAAACCACTTGCCAGGATTCAGCACGTCTGGATGATTCGGATTCTGACCGATTAGTCCTACATAGCAGTTATCATCGTGGACTATTAGGCTATGTGATGTGTGATCTTCTGCCATCATAAGCATTGGCTATTCCTCCCTGGTTAGCTCAATCTCATCTCTTGCACGAACCTGCTTTCCTCGACTGGCTGCCCATTCCACTCACTGGCAGTCAGAACCATGCACTGCGTCTTTGCCCGTGTGATTGCCACGTAGGCCAGCCGCCTCTCCTCTGCGATCTCAGGAGGCTTGCCCATCGGGAGCTTTCCCGGTCGCTGCATCGGAGGAACAATCGGGAGCCTGGTTGCATTCAGAATCACACAACTGGACTCACGGCCTTTCGACCAATGAACAGTTCCAAGGGTGCAAGCCTGTTGCTCGTCCTGGCCCGCATCTCCTCGAATGAGACTTTCCGCCTCGTCCAAGTATTCCTCCATCGACTGGCCTTCCTTGACCATCGAGGTAAGCAGGCTCAAATCCTCTGCTTTTCCATTCTCTGCCAAGTCTGCACTGTCGATTCCATACTCTGCCTCAAGCCAAGGCAGTACACAGTCACTGATGACCATTCCGAGACAAGCACCTGCATCGTCCTTCAGTTTCTCCAACCGCTGGACGAATCTTACCAAGTCACTCGCGCCCTTGGCCCTTGTCGTCGGGTATCCACCGCGATTTGCCTCATCCCGTTGTCTCAGTACACCATTCCATCCACCAGCGTCTTGAATAGCCTTTTGCCCGTAGAATCGAGTATGGCTGTAGTCTATGTCGCCCTCAGCAATAGTCGGGCAACCACAGTCAACCCAGCCCTTTTGGTTCGTGCATCCGTCCCGGTGACGACGACGGGTGAACGGAGCCTTGAACTCTACCGTCGCCACGTTCGCAATCTCACTCAGGATTTCCAAGTCGTCCCGTGCGTCCTGATAGTCACAAGCCAATCGAGCATAAGCCAGCACCTTGCGGACGTGAGGTGCACCGAACAGGATTCCACCGCTCTTGTTTACTGCTGGAATCCCACGACGGACCAGCTCCAGATGAATCGCTGCACACTCTGCTCGTGTTCTGCTGAGAATGAACCAGTCTTGCGGATTCTCAGCTACCAATGTGGCGGTCTCGCTGCACAGGTCTGCGAACATTTCCAATCCTGCATAGGTTACTGGATCACCGTCCTCTGCATCTGGACGAGACTCGAAAGGCTTTAGGTAAGGATCATCGGGACCACGGTAGTTGTGCTCAATCAACTGACTGGCGGTTCTGATAATAGCCCTGGTCGAACGATAGTTGACTGGGAGATTGTAGCGGACGACGTTGGGCCATTCTTGCTCAAAGTCATCTCGCAGAACGGAAGGAACCGCGCCACGAAAGCCAAACATCGACTGGTCAACATCTCCGCAAAATACAATGTTCCCAGAGACCTTTGCCAGTGTCCATAGAATCTCAGCCTGTTGTGGACTCGTGTCCTGCGCCTCGTCTACCAGAATGTACTCGAACTTTGCCTGTGCCTGCTTCTTGAATCCAGGATCATTCCGCAGGAGCCAAGCCACGCGAGCCTGCATCATGTCAAAGTCAAGCAGATTACGCGCCTTGCAGAAGTCATAGTAGCGACGGAAGATTTCCGCAAGGTCGCCAGCATGCCAGGCAACATCCGTCCCTGCCAGAATCTGACTGTAGAACTCATTTGCTTTAGCAGGAAGAATGAGACTCCGAATCGCCAGTCCAATGTATGCCTTTACCGATTCTGGCGATTCCTCCCAGTCCATCTCTTGCAAACTATCCTTTATCAAACTGTCCGTTTCCCACTGATATTTACCCGACAGGACTTGAAACTTCTGGCCTGTCAGTTCCTTGAGCAATCGGAAACTGAGCGCATGAATCGTGCAAGTCCAATCAACCAGCATCCTACGTCCAGGCTTCTTGTCTAGCCAGTCATCACCGAAGGCATCTTTATGCTCGAAGGGTTCAGTGATAAAGTCAAGTGCTCGTTGATCAATGTCGGGCCAGAGAGTAAGCGCGATCCTGTGCCTTGCCTCTCCTGCTGCACTATTGGAGAAAGTGAATACTCCAATCTTGTCAGAATTAACGCCTGACTCAATCAGTGCAGCAACCAGATTTTCAAGCGTGCGCGTTTTACCCGACCCGGGACACGCCTCAATCACTTGAGCACCCTTTGCCAGTGCATCCACTACTGCTTGCTGATACTCGTTCATCGTGGCGGCTAGCCTGTCTCGCTGTACTGGTTCGTCGTCATCCTCGTCCTCGTCCACTGCAATGTCCACCGCTTTCTTTCCAAGCGGGAATTTGAAAGTCGAGGTAGAAGCAGACTGGCCAGATTCAGGAGGAGTGATACCTGCGCCTTCGCCTGCTTCTACCTCCAATGGAACCGACGAGCTTTGCTTTTCATCCCTCAATTGTTTGTTCTCGTCAGACTTGTCAGACTCGTCGGCTCCACTGGTATTACTACAACTGTTCACAAAATAGACTTCCTTCTTCGGTTCCTCGTCCAGCCACACGAACCCACTATCACAGGCCCGACAACTGGCGAACGGACGTCCCTTATTCGGTCCAGCCTTCTTGACCTTCCAGATACCTTTAGGCTCTTTGCATTTGGGACAATCTCCTGCTCGCATCCTCCACTGCCAAAGAACCCGAAGTTCCTTTGTCAATCGCTCCTGCCATCCAGGCTGGCGAGTGATCCACCGGGAGACTTTGCTACCGACAGGCTTACTAGTCTCAGTATCCACAAGCCAGCATCGGATGGAATCTGCTCCTGCCTCAGCGGATACACCATTAGAGCCTACTGAGCTACGAACCTCAGCAGCAACCCGTCCACCATTCACTGGGACGAGATACGCATCGAGTGCAGTCCAAAGAGGCTTGTCGGTATCCTTGGTAGGAAGTGCTTGCTCGAACTGTTCACGGGTGAATGTATCGACTGTCATTGTACTATCTCCTTTGCCAGTCTTACTGCCCCTTGGTGCGTCATTTTCAGTATGCCCATCTGCTGGCGACAATAGCATAATCTGTCAAGGTCATTTTCCACAAGTTTACCAGACTGAGCTCTGTAATGCAGAGTTATATAGTCCCGTGCAATCTGCACTATTCTGGCCTGTTGCTCTGTTTCATTAGCCAACTTACCCTTCTTCACTGCCCAAACCTTGAGACCACTACCTTGCGTACTGCGAATCTCGATAGTACGATTGCCAAAGTTCCCTAGCTTCTTGGCAGCTTCCTCATTATCACACCAAGAGACTACAGGACCATATACCTTCTCCCAAGCAGATAATGCATGGTAGCACACCGAATGACTACCAATGCTTGGACAATTCTGTCGCCTTCCCTGATTGCTCCACCTACAAGTCACTGTCCGTTCTGTGACTTCGACAAAGTAGAATCGCCCACTGTGCCCAGGCACTTTTACTACAATGCTTGGAATACGACGGACGATTGTTGCAAACTCTAATACGTTCTTTGCGCTTTTTGTATTCACTGTGCACTCCTGTATCCTCTAACCTACAGAGATTATACCACAGGTTAAAGCAGTTGTCAAGCGTTTGGTTGCACCAAATAGAAAGCAGTGAAACACCTCCGCCGTCCCATTGCAAAGGTGTTTCACTGCTATGTACTAGAGTATAGCATTACAGAGAAAGAAAGTCAACTAGACCAGAACCACCTCCGTCCAGACTTGCTCTGTATCACCATCGTGAGTAATGATCCCGTCATCTGTCGATTCAGAGTATTCCTCAAGGTGGCTTTCCCAGAACAGAATATACTGCTCGTAATCATTCTTGGCTTGCTTGCTCATTTGCCACTCCTTCATTATAACTGCTCGCAATCTAACCCAGGCTGTTCTCAACCTGGCAGCTAGAGAACGATTCCCATAGTGTTCCATTTCATCACTTGCTCGTCTGACCATTGAATCCAAATGCTTGACGATTCCACTGAGACTTTCGATATTCACTTTGCTTTCTTGTTGTGCCTCTCGACTTCCTTACGCGCTACCTCACGATCTGCAAACCACTGACGAACACGCTCATCGAAAGATGCCAGGAACAACCCAAATTCAGCGTGATTGATATAGCCATCCAAGACACCGAATAGTGCCAGTGCCACAGGTGACCACTGCTGAACGACAGGCAACCAAGAATAGTCAACGCTACCTGCCAGGTATAGACTTGACACATAAGCCAGAGCTACAGCACTTAGTGATGTAAGAGCACTGATTACCAATCCGAACCAGTCCCATAGCAGAGCACCTTTCTCTTGGCGTTCCAGTGTTCGGTCGATCATTCTGATTGCTTGATTAAACGACTTCTCGGTTCCTCCCTGTACCATCTGGGAAAGTGCACCACGCGCAACCTGAGCGGAGCGAGCGATTGCCAAAAGTGAGACCAACGTGCGTCCCAGAAACGGACGACGACTTGCCATGCTCTGCTTACGGAAAATCTCTACCGTCGTGACTAGTGTTCCAACCTCTGAACCCAGAGCAATGAAAATTGATCCTACCAGCATTAACCACCAGCGTAGTGTAGTAAAGTCACTATTGTCGATCTGATTGAATGCAAACCCGAGAATAGCTAGGCAGCACAAGCCTAGAGCAGTCATCATATTGACGAACGCCAGGCCATAAACACGCCAGCTTTTCAAGGTAGGTTTCGGTATCCAGTACTGAAAGCCATTACCACTAGGTCTGTTCTGGCCAGCATCCTGCTTTGTCTCTGCCATATCTTGTTCCTTTCTCCTTTGTACTATTCGCTCGACTACTGGATGTGGTTTCTGTGGCTTCTGTCCAGACGGAGGAAGTTTCACTCGCTCATCTCCTGCAACCTGCGAATCGCGGTCTTGACGATTGGGAGCGGTTTGCCTGTTGTCTCCCTGATTTCCTGTTCGGACTTGCCCTCCGCTAGTAGTTGCTTGACCGTTTTCTCGAAAGGGACTTCTTGCTCCTGCACAACAGGAGGCTCGAAAGAACCACCAGTTAGTATAGCACCCTGTCGCGCTTCGAGCAGTTCCTTCTCTGCATCCATGAGCATCAGACGCATTTGCTCATCGGTCAGCAACTCGGAGATCATGTCTCGTTCCCCATCGCTCATAGACTCGCCAGGAGCAGGACTTTCTAGGTTGCAGCCCTCCACAAGATAGCGGTTAATGTCCTCCCAAGTACAACGCGGGAGACGTTCCGGGAGCATGCGTTGAATCTTCCACTCGCCGTCAATAACCATGAGATTGCCCATGCGTTCCTTCAAGACAAGCCCGGCTGGTGCACCGTCTGCATTCCGTTTGTCATTGACGAGCCAGAGGAACAATGACGACAGACGATAAAGTAGTTTCTTGCCAGACGGAACAACTTTTCCAACCACTGGACGACCACTTTCCCAAGGCGTCTTGAGATGTGAGCACATGATGACCGTCTGCACACCACGTTCATAGAGAGCAGAAAGTAGATTCTCATATAGAACGTAGACACCTTCAGACCACAGTTTCCCAAAAGCAATACTCGTGACACCTGCTTTCTTCTTGTTGCCCTCAACCCATGCAGCCATGCCAGCCTCGAACTTTTCCAGCGTGTCGTGGACATACACATCATATTTCCCAGGCTCTAAGTTTTCATCCAAGTCAGCAAGAATGTACTCATAGTATTCTGCTAGACTTGATCTTCCCTTCTCAGTCACCCAAGGCAACTGGCCTGCATTGATACGACCGAGCAAGTCCTCCTCGCCAGGAAGTTCAGAGAATCGAGCTTTAAGGTCAACATAGTGACCAAATTCACACTTGGTTGCCTTCTGGCCCACAAGAACACGATTCATAGAGTTTTCAGAATCGTGGACGTACATTCGATGAATGTCCTCTGGTTTGAGATGGGTTGCTGCAAAAAGACTCTTGCCTGTATTACGTGCACCCGTAACCACAATTAGTTCATTGCTCATTGCTCTGTCTCTCCTTTTTTGCTTGCCTCTACCGCTTGCAGGAATGCCTCACAACCTGCACGTTGTTCTGATTCGCCATCGACTATGACAATTGGCATGTCGTCGATATGAATGCAGAACTCAAATGGACCAATCTCACAGTTCCTCACCCACATCATACTCCAACAATTCCAGCGTCTCTCGATCTCTCGCTTGACTGTCTCAAAGCTATCACGGCTACTTGGTTTGTAGCTAACAACGTGCCTGTAACATTTTGGATCACCAGTATCTTCCCATTTCTCAACATCTGGGTGTACCCAGATACGATGCTGTTCAAGCCAGTCACAATCTGGATGATGATGTTCGTTATAGCCACGATTACAGTAAGAGCAACCACTACTGCCCAAACAACCATCATCATCCACAATTGTACGGGATACAAGATTAGACTTGATCCATCCCATGGCCTCTGCTACAAGGATGTCTATTTCGTCGTTGCTCAGTTTAGAGTAGTCAGTCATCATCATCTCTCTCAACGCTAGTGATTGCAAAAAGACAAGCTGTCAGTCCAAGCCATTGAACAACCTCAAATAGAATAGCCATAGTTGCTACAATGGCATTCCTGTAAGGAAGCATGTCAATCTCAACTAGGGTTAGGATTAGTTCAGATATTTCACCACAGAACATAGAAGCAGTGAGTATAATCAAGAACTTTTGAATGTCATTTCTCATTGTCTTTTCCCTCGTGGCCAAAATTGGCCGAAAATGGGGGGGGGGAGACCATCACTGATCTTTAGTCAGGTTGTGCGCACCATAGAAAAACATTACCCATGCCACTACAAGAGTTGTTATAGCAAAATACGGACTAAGCTCTTTAACGATGGGCAATCTTGCTGTATCTCTACCAATCATCGCCAGTAACATCAGCGCCAAGCCTTTTCTCTGTTCCTTATTCATCTTCTCTCACCTCCACAACCAGTCTCATCCAATGATCCGTTAATCCAAACAACTGCCTGTTCTCAACCACTGTCGTCTCTCCGAACCCAGATGGTCGGTTCTTGCTCAATGCGAACGCTGGATCGAGTATTGCCTCAAGTGCTCCTGCCAGTGTCCCGTAATGTTCGAGCAATCGTTTGGCCTTTTCTTTCCCGACGTGCTTGAGAGTAGAGAGTACCGTCAACTTTCGTGCTATGTCGTCTGTCGGTCCCACGATAGGCTGGACGACTTGACGATTGATCACTGTCTCCTCGCCCAGATTGCCCAACTTGTCCAACCACCTCGCACACCACGGAGCTATGAGAGTATCGCGAGAGAGAGCAGTATAGTATCCACCTCGTAACTGCCAGCTTTCCAGTGCTCCCTGGACTGCATTGTAAGCAAATCCACTATCAAACCCGTCGATGATAGCATTTCCATTTGCCCCGCACTTTATGTCTCCTACGAATAGGAGCCACGGTCGGTCGGTCCAGGCCAGCATTTTGAAAAGAATCTCAGCTAGTCGTGGAACTGACGACGACAAATCACGTCCTGTCTTTCTCTGCACGAGCAGTCCCGTTCGACAAGCCTGTCTGAATTGTAGAGCTTTCAGCACGAAAGGCAATGGTCGGTCCACGTCTTTCGCTATCTGCTGTGGTGTATAGCCTTGCCACGCTTGATGGTTGACTTGGTAGCACCAGTCATCATCTACGAGTGGTCGAACGTCTGACGGTGGATTATCAATCGCTATCAATAGGTCAGCACCAGTCAGATGTTCGAGACCGGGAAGGGAGACAGACTGAGCAATAACAGCCTGTGGTAGTCGAGTGCCAGCACGTTCTTCTGTCGGGTCGTGGTAGATTCCAGTCATTGCTAGTTAGTAGTCACCTTGGTCTGTTTTAGGGCTTCCTTGATATATACTAGTTGAGTGTTTGTCCTCTTCATTTCTGTCCCAATGTCAACAAGATGAAACCCGACATAGAACAATCCAGCAGTGATTAGAGAAACTTCATAGTCTGCCCCAAGGATGCACAGTGCGAGATAGACTACTACAAACAGAATGTCATTCATATATTACCTCTTATCACTCCTGCTTACCCGGAGCAGGAGCAAAGATTACTGCCGGGCCAGCAGGAATGCTACTTGCTCATTTCCGGTATAGGCAACAGCGGGGTCACGCCACTATCTGGCAGGATGCCCCACTGGACGCCCTCCAGATTCTTCACAAACTCCCACTGTACCAGTTCGGGATTCTGCCGCAGAGACACACCGCGAACCTCGATGCTGTACGCTTCTGCGTCTGCTGCCATTCTGACCTGTTCAGCCTCGGCTTCAGCCAGCAGAATGTTCCGTTCCTTCTCAGCCTCGGCAAGCGTAATCTGCCTGTCGCGCTCGTATTCGGCAGCCTCAGACTGGTACTGTGCGGTCTCGATAGCCTCTTGAGCAATCTGCTGCTGTTCGATAGCAGCGATGTAATCAGCGTCGAAGTCGATCTTGCGCACCAGGAAATCATCCAAGACGATACCATAGTTCTCGAACTCAGCGCCAAGCTGTTCCGTGACGTTGCTCTGGTACTCGAAGATTCCATCACCACTGTACAGTTCTTCGGCAGTATAACCCTGGACGATCATGCGCGTCAGGTTGCGCGAGTGGGCCTTGACGATGTTCTCCACCACCTCACGCATAGGCCCGACGTTCTGCACGACCTCGACGACGGATTCCAGCGGCATACGAAAGATGACAGTGTACTTGACATTGATCTGCTGGCCGTCTACAGTTTGCGCCGTGACAGGAAAGTCGGTATAGTCGGCGTTGCTATCTCTAGGGTTATCACTGGTCTCGTATGACTGGATGACAGTCGGGATTTTCACCATCCCATTTACGAGAGGCCAGCGAAGGTGAATACCGGGTTCGAGAACTCGACCTGTCAGCGCACCAAACTGCGTAACCAGCTTGACACTTCCATGCTTGACCTGGACGAGACTAAAGATTGCAACCGCCACCGATATAATAACGACGGTTATCACAGCAGAAACGATGCAACTGACCTTCTTACTAAACTCCCTTTCTCCACGATGATTCTCTGTAAACATCTATCCTCCTGCTAACTATGACCTCGCTCTACCTGGGAGCAAGGTGGATTGTCCTGCCAGGCCAGGATTACCAATCAGGCTAGACGCGATCCCACCAAGCCTCGACGTCCGAGACCGTGGCAGCAATCTCGTTCTGCAAATCGTTCTCGCTGAGATTCTTTAGACGACCAATCACCATCGGTCGCAAGCCCTCCTTCTTTAGCCTCTCGACGATCATACGCCATTCTTTCTTGTACTCATCGCTGAAACCCCAGGTCTCAGGATAGGGCGGGTGGTTGGCGTCGGTACTGGAACTGGTAGTAGTAGTCGTCTCACCACCACCACCACTCATTCGGTCGCGGTCTGCCTTGGCAGCAGTCTCGGCTTGTTCCTTGCTCTTGAAGATGTCTGCCACACAAGGAATACTCAAGCGTTTCGTTTCGTCGTCCTTGTTATAGACCGCATCGACCCGTGGATCAGGCACAGGAACCAGTCGAAGGTAGACTGGATCATCCCAGGAAAAGTGCAGAACACCCAATGCTTCATTCAACTGTTCGCTGGTCGTATCGTACTTAGTCTTTCGTCGATGCTCCTCCTTGATCATCTGATAAGCCTGTGGGTTCTCCTCACCGAGAGCAGCCCACAAAGCCTGGCGGTACTGCCACAGTTCGGACTTTTCGTACTCGTCGGGGTTGTCTGGATCACCGATCATACGAGTCTGAAAAGCATCGGTAAAGACAGTGTCTTGACTGGTCAGTTCCTTAATGGCATTGAACTCCGGGATGTCCCATCCCATCATTCGAGCATACGCTTGGACTGCGGCAGGAAGAGCAATCATGTGAAGCTCGTGCCTGTATTTCCGCGAACGAAGGGTAGCAATCCGGCAACCGTCATAGGTAATCTGAGATCCAAAGCTCTGGCTCGTTTCCGCCTTGGCGAAGTTAAGGACCGTATCCGTCGAACACTCGAACACCCAGACACTTCCTGGACCGTACTCTTGCTTGAGAGCAGCGCCAGCTTCCTTGGCAGCATCGTGGTCATGCCAATAGTAGCGTCGGTATCCACTAGCACCGAGAGCCCGCATAGCATCAAAGGTTGTAATTCCCATTTCCTCCTTGAGATCAACCTCGGTCATGAAGGTCGTCATCACAGCAGCGGTCCATGCACCAATAAAACCACTTGGTGGAAAGTCACCACCGACTGGGATGACGACAGGCTTGTTCTTGTTAAACTTGAAAGGATTGTCACTCACAGTATACTCCTTGCAGTTTCGCAGTTATTTACGGTTTACAGAACGAAAAACGCAGTGGGTTGCCTCAGACCCATAGAATAATAGGCAGTAACCTCCTGAACACAGATATTAGAGGGATGAGACGGTCCAACCTCGACCGTGTAGCAGAATTGTACCATGAATTAAAGCGGTTGTCAAGAGATTGATCCAGCAAATAAACCAAACCTATGCCTTGTCTAAACTTGACATTGAATGCAATATCGAGTATAATAACAACAATATGAGTGATGTGGCGCAAGTAAAGGAAATTCGGCGGCAAGACCTCCTCGATATGAGTGGTCTTACCAAAGCACTAGACAACAATGACTTGGTAATCCTCACTAATCGCGGTGAGTTGGATGCAGTAATGGCACGTCCTAGCAAACTCGCGGAAGCGATGAAGAGTGTGACCAATAAAACTGCATCTGCTCTACGGGAGAGGATGAAGCAGAGAGACCTGCCAAAACCCACAAAATACGACCTCGCCATGATGCGTGCTATTCACCAGCGTAACGGTAGCGCAATACTGGCAGATATTGGTAATGATGTGCAAAGAGCCACGAGCAACATTCATAGACGCATTCAAGTGCTTTGTGAACGTGGATTGCTCGTTCGAGTAGAAACTGGTGGCAGTATTTTCTATCGCCTGACAGAGTATGGCATAGATATACTGCACAGCCACAGCGCAGAATCCTAACGGTCCCTGGGTTGACGAGTGCCCAGGGATTCGTTTTACTCAAACGCTTGACAAGGCATTAAAAGTGTAGTAGAATGATGGTAGTTATTAACAACAGAATATGGCATGGCACGGCGAAACGTGGTCGGGAAACCACGTTGTCAGGAGTAACGACCTGGCGTAAAACTGAGCGGGCAGTTACGACGGCGCTGGCATTGGGAGTATGGTCTAACGAGAGTCGAGAAAGCCAGAAACCAAACAGCGAGATGGGCAACAGTCTTAAATGGCTCAACCTATTCAGCGAGCGCCCTGTCCGGGGGTGCACCCAGAGATGGCCCGGAGTGCAGGGGACTGATTCGAACCCGGCTAGAGGCTACAGCTACCTTTCTCATTTGCTGTAGTGGAAAACAAACCGTCGTGAGTGGTATCAAATCCACCCGTGCCACATAAGGCCCCCTACTGCGCGGTCTACGACAGCAGGTGACGACTTGCCGAGATCGTACTAAATAGGAACCAAGTGGTGAAGGCTGTATCGCGTCGAAAGACGGTGATCCCGAAGAACCTGGAAAGACTAATAATGTACTGGCTGGTGAAAGTCAGCCGGGGCGTTTAGTAAGACAATTCGAGTAACACCCTTTTCTTCTCCATTTTCGGCCTTTTCGGCCACGAGGAAGAAACGACAGGGAGAACGATATGCCTAAAGCACGATCAATGTTCTACATGCTAGGCGCACTGGCTGTACTAGTCTTTGGTGCTGTGCTGTACGGGTGGGGTTTCTGGCTATGGTGGATAGTGGGAGCAGAGTAAGTGACAAGAGAAGAACTGATAACAGCAATCGAGGCAATCAGGAGAACACATTGCAAGTACCTTTCAGGTATGACTGGTTCTGGCTTTTGTGATTGCAAGTTTGGTGGACGGGACATAAACAGCGTCTCGGGTGAACAGACTGGGTGTCCTGAGTTGAGAACTGTAGTCCGGTTGCTAGAGAAAATGAATGATCAAGACTACCAATTGCTGATAGGAGGGAAGGCATGAGTGCGAATAACTGGGAAATCTGTCCAAAATGCAGAGAGAATGCAGAGAAGGAAATGCGAGATGCATACGGAGAGATTTCGGTTGAAGAGTACAAGGAACTCGTGGCAAAGGCAGGAAACGTCGAGAATTTCAGGACATTCCGGGAGGACTATGAGATTGGCGTTCTGGGCGACAAGTTCCTCGTCTCATATTCTGGTAGCTGCGAGAGGTGCGGTTTGCTCCATGAGTTCAAGCACGTAGACCATGGTCTGAGTCTTACTTAACATAACAGTCCTAGTCGGAAGAAGAAAACAGCATGAGCGGATACTTTGAAGTCGGCGTGTATCACGTCAAGAGTGAGTGCAACATAGGCACGTTGTGGCGCACTGCGTACCAACTTGGCGCGGCTGGAATTTTTACTATCGGCAAGCGCTACAGACAGCAGGTGAGTGATACCCTAAAGGTCATGAGAAACATACCGCTACGACATTACGCAGACTGGGACGAGTTTTCGGCTGCGCGACCAATAGGTACTCTCCTTATTGGTGTGGAGATGGGCGGAGTGGCGCTATCTGGTTTCGAGCATCCCAGGCAAGCAATTTACTTGCTGGGTGCTGAGGATCATGGAATTCCTGGAGAGATACTAGCACGATGCAATGCTGTTGTCTCACTTGAGGCGATGGTGCAACCGTCGTACAATGTGGCGGTGGCTGGTAGTATCGTATTGTATCATCGGTGTTTTTTGACAGATTGATTCGGATCCAAACGTAGACGGAGAAACAATGGCTAGCACTGTCAAATCTCTCACAGATAAAGGTCTCTGTTCTCCTCCATCGTGGCTACCAGCTAACACGATGTATGAGACAATGACGGGTTCCATCACCTACGGTTGCGGAACTGATGATAGCGACAGAGACATCTGTGGGTTCTGTATCCCACCGAAGGACATTGTATTCCCACATCTTGCGGGAGAGATTATGGGCTTTGGCAGGAAACCAAAGAGATTCGAGCAATATCAACAGCATCATATTGTTGATCCAAGTGCAAAGAGCGGACACGGGCTAGAGTACGACCTTGATATTTACAACATTGTCAAATACTTTCAATTGGTGATGGACAACAATCCTAATATGATTGATTCCTTGTTCACACCACTTGACTGTGTGCTTCACATAACTACAGTGGGCCAAATGGTACGGGATGCTCGTAGCATCTTTCTTCATAAGGGCTCGTTTCACCGTTTCCGTGGGTACGCATATAGCCAGATAAATAAACTGCGAGGCAAGACAAAGAAAAGCAAACGCCATGCTTTAGTCGAGCAGTACGGCTTTGATACCAAATATGCCAGCCACACAGTTCGCCTTGCACTCGAATGTGAACAAATCTTGGAGAAACACACTCTCGACCTTCGACGCAATGGACAACTACTGAAATCTATCCGAGAAGGTGAATGGACAGAGCAACAAATCAGAGAATGGTTTGAATCTAAAGAGAAACGACTTGAAGAACTGTATGAGACGAGTAACCTTCCGCATTCACCAGATGAAGGTAGAATCAGGCAGTTGCTCATCGACTGTCTTGAACATCACTATGGTGACTTGTCTCAGATAGTCTATATTCAAAAGGACGTGGATCAACTCGTGGCGGACATAGACAAAGTGATAGAGAGGTATCGTAAATGAACAAGACAAGAATTCCCTATCTAACCCATACGTGGAACCCTATTGCTATGCGGTGTACACATTCTGGAAGTCCAGGGTGTGATAATTGTTGGCATATAGCAGTGTCGAAACGGATGGCTGAGAATCCCAAGATCGACCGCGAGATACGAGCCCGATACAAGGGAGACATGCCACCTGTTCTTGTAGGATATAGGTTGAGTGAACCATCTCATAGAAAAAAGGCATCAGTAATTGGTGTTCAACTGATGGGTGACCTGTTCCATAGAGATGTAACTCGTGATGACATACATCGTGTTTTCTATCAGATGACTGCTCTTGCAAGATGGCATACCTTCGTAGTACTCACAAAACGGATTGGGCGTGCATACAGGGTATTGAGTGACTATGACAAAGTCTGGGACAACATTGCTATTGGTACTAGTGTCGAGAACCAAAAAACTGCCGATGAACGAATCCCGATTCTTCTGCAAATTCCTGCTCGCTGGCACTGGGTAAGTTATGAGCCTGCACTTGATACTGTGGACTTTACCAAAATTGAGTTAAACAGCGGGTGTACTTTTAGCGCATTTGAAGTTTCACACATTGGCAGAAATCTAACTGTAGATGAATGGCCTATACTTGATCTAGTTGTCGCAGGCTGCGAATCTGGTCCTAAACGTCGTGCTGCCAATCCAGACTGGTTTCGTTTTGTTAGGGACCAGTGCCAGCAGGCAGGTGTCTCTTTCTTTTTCAAACAGATGGAAGTGGACGGAAAAGTTGTCGAAATGCCAGAGCTAGACGGACGGGTCTGGAATCAACTACCTTGGAGACAGTCAGAATGAAAGTCAGTAAGAAGATTCTCGAAACTGTCATCTGTCCCGGTTGTGGGTGGACAGGACTAGTTCAAGAGCTCGTTACAGATATAGTAGCAGCAGGATCATGTCCCGCTTGCACATACGAGAATGGAGTGGAGCCCTACCGATTGCTTACGATCAGAGAAATGCTTGGAACAGAGTTTGGAGATACACAATACATAGATGTTCGCTTCGATCTTTTCCTAAAATCACTATTCGAACTATTGGAGGTAGATACAGAATGAACAATGCACATACACCGGGATACGTAATGATGATTATGACATTTGTCATCATGATCACTGCATTCGTTGTTGCGCTCAGTGGAGGAGAGCACCCGACCAATCAGGATGTGCTTACTGCTGTTGCTATTATTGGAGCGGGCCAGACAGCAATCCTTGGATACTTTGCCACATTGCTCTGGGACAGGCTCAACATGCTCAGTAACCTGTATGCTATTCTGACAGGTGACAACCAAGAAGAAATGGCCGGGACACTTCAGCGGTTCAGGAATACGATAGTACAGGGAGCAAGAAACTTTCAGAATAACATTGGTGCAGTTCCTTCGAGTGATCCATCTTTGACGAGCCACGAGGAGCAGGTAGATGCGTAAGCGCGACAAGAAAAAGCAACAGCAAGACACACAACCTGTAGTTCCTTTGACAATCGACACAACCAACTTGCAGGAACAAATTAAACAACTACAGGCATTACTACAAGAGGAAAGAGACAAGAACGAGAAAGTCTTTTCTCAGTTGCACGCCAAGCAGCGAGAGGTAGAGGAAGCGAGCAAGGATAGTAGAGCACTTCGTGATATGTTGACCGCGGAGAAGGTAACCCTACAACAGTTGGCAGAGATAGCACAAACGTGCGCAGGACGAAGGATTCTTGAAGCACACAGGTGGCATCAGGAAGGCCAGTATGAGGCATATTCTCTGGCAGCAAAGATCATTGGTGAGGCTCTTAGTCCAACTGTGACTTCTCCTCCTCCTCGTGTTGGACTGCTTAAAGCACAGCAACAGATGGCTGATTTTATCATTCAGGCATATCAAGAACTGGTTCCCACGGATGATGGAAGCGGGCCTGGTATCGAGAAGGGTCACGAGTTTCCAAACGTCCCTTGTCCATTCTGTGATACAGAACCCAAGAAAAACTGGCTCAGTCGGCATATTAAGGAAGAGCATCCACGCAGATATGACAAGTGGGAAAGGGAGAGAGACGAGAATGAGTAACGACAAAGAATGGATGCTGAGTAGAGTTAGATGTGTAATTGGCATTGCATTTTGTACCATTGTCATTCTCGTTAGTCTGTTTGTCACAGTAGGACATTACTTTGCTACCTATTGAGTGTCCTCGTTGCAAGTCCGACATGGTGGTTCGGAAACGTCGGTCGGATGAGAAAAAGTTCCTTGGCTGTTCCAAGTTCCCGGACTGTAAGGGAACGCGACCATACACTGAACCAGAGCCAGACGAGCACGAGACCATCCTGACATTCGAGAATTGCCAGAGTGGTGTAATCCAGTGTTGGTCGTGTCCACTTGGAAGCAGAAGTCCATGCTTCTTGGTTAGAGCATGGGAAGGACGGTTGTAAAGACAGGTCTGTACTCGTGGCCGAAAAGGCCGAAAATGAAGGGGATAGGTAGGTGCAGTGGATGGACGACGACTTTGAACTCTACGACAGTCGAGAGGAAATAGCCTGTGCTGAGTTTCGTGGCAAGTATATCGGTGTGTATGTCCGTAATATGGGTAACGACTATGAGGGCAATAAAGTTGCTGACATAACAGTCTACAACCCATGTCTGCACGATATAGTAGGTGGTCGAAACTTTCACTTGGAGGAGATGGACGAGAGGATCATCAAGGCTACTAGAAGTGTGATAGAAAGAATTGATGAGACCATTGCTGAACTTGAGAAACACAAGCAGAGAATGGAACAGGAATTGCAGAATAGGAGACAATGAACGAAAAACCACCTACTTCAGAGTTTGGTATCTGGTTGAGAGATCAGCGAAAGAAAAAAGGTCTCAGTCAACGAGATATAGCTGAATCCATTGGAATAGGATATAGGTCTGTCTCGGCTTGGGAACAGAGAGCACGCTATAGACCTAGTAAAAAATTCTTGCCTGCTTTAGCTGAGTTGCTGGATGTATCTCTCGATGAGATCAAGGAAATTGCAGGCTATGGATCAGTCGTGGTCCACCAGTGCGTTATCAAGACGCGATTGAAGGGTGGTTGTGAATGCTGCCTAGGACACATCCAGTGCAAGAGGGCTGTGATAGTAGGATTACCAATCCTATGTGAAACCGTGACACGAGCAGATATTATGACAATACATGAACGAGGGCTGGAAGATGAGTTTAGGTCTATTAGGAGATTGTGATGAAAGTAATGGATACGCTGAAGGTTTATCTAACTGAGCAGACTGAGGCAGATGGTTGTCCACATCCAGAAGGATTTCCAGCAGAACAAATTCAAAGGATGTGTGACTTTGCCGAGTGGAGCGTTGATAGCTATGTAGCCGTCTGCCAAAGAAACCGCGCCCTTCTCTGCAAGATCGTTCATTTGGTCAGACATGACTTCTATCACTCGTGTATCGTCGGTAACGTATGCATTGTTATCCATGTGCCTCCATCTCTCCTTTACATAAGCTTTCTAGTCGGAAGCATCCTTATTTGCCAGGATTGTATTTCCTAGTTCTGAAATGTGTATACCGAACAGCTTAAACGCATCAGGGCTCATGTTGGCTAGTGCATGCATCTCTTCAGTTGTCTCGGGCAGACGATGCCCCAGGCTGATGCAATATCCACTCAACTGTCCTAGTGCAATAGCGAAGCGTTCATTACCCCATTGTTCTCGTAATCGCTGTTGTGTCTCCATGATCGTCTCTCCTTCCCCCGCGATAAAACTTGCGGGTCAACTACATCATACCACACTTTTAACGCCTTGTCAATACCTAATCCATAGTACTCTGGTACTATTCCCTCTCGATTGACAGTGTGTCTTATTTACGGTATAATGAGACTAGAACTATTCTAAAAGGAGTATATCGGTGAATCCATTTGCAAAGCTCGTTCGGTCTCGCAAGTTCTGGCTGGCAGCCTTGGCACTGGTGCAGACGGTTCTGTTCCAGTTCGTCCCTAGTTTCCCGCCTGAAGTCTGGCAGTCTATCAACCTCGTGATTGGCGTCGTGATTGCTGGCATCGCTATCGAGGATGCTGCCTACAAGATCAACAATCACTTCAACAATCACTAAGGTATGTTCTCTGCCTCCTGTTTCCCTCTGTAGAGATTGGGCACCGTTGCAAGACGGTGCTCAATCGTTTCTAGGATAGAGTTATGACTGAAGTAAGTGGCCCTCCTTCATCATTACCAATCACCAGTCCCACCTTTCATCGTGTGCGGTTGACATTACCGAATGTTCCACTCATTCCTCCTGGTGTCGGGCCAATCCCCGCTGATGCTCCGATAGTCGATGAAGGACCGGACCCATTATATCCCGGACTTGGTATCTACTGGCAAAATAGTGCCATGGATATGTTCACTATCAACTTGGTTCCTGATAATCCTTACTTCATACAACGACACTGGACATTCTGGCCTTCTAGGTCGGTGAGTGACATCACCGGTATTTCGCTTCATCATGCTGATGGAGACTGGTCACTAAGAACTATAGCAGATTATCAAACCAATCCATACGACGGAAACAAAACCGGGAAGGGCTATCCGTGGCTACAGTATCATTGGTTCGTGCGAATGACACCACCTTACGATGTTATTCTCTGTTCTCCTATGACGCTGGCTATGTGGCACGATCATACGAACATTGACGACATCAACTACAACATAGCAATCTGTCTACAAGGCAAATGGAACACCAAAGTTCCGCCAGTTGGACAGATAGAGGCCACGACTAAACTTATCTCTTGGCTAATGTGGAAGTACGACATTTCCATTGAGCAAGTCCAGGGCCACACTGAGCGAGCAGGTAGAAACGAGGAAGGCGAGCTAAGAACAGTTTGTCCCGGCTGGAATGACACAGGATGGAAAGGTCAGTTCTACACAGAATTAGAACGACAGAGGAGAATGCTAATCAATGAAGAAGTTGCATAACTGGTGGTTACAGCACAGAAATGAGATACTGACTGTCGCTATGCTATTCGGAACACTGGTCGCCTCTCGATCATTCGTTTGATCAATCTCTTGACAAACAATTAAATACGTGGTAGAATAAACAGCATAGGAGCATAACCTATGAAAGGAGTTTCATACATCTGTGATCATGCAGCTTGTGGTGATGGCACCTGCTACCACCACATACCGCACGAGTGGGATGACTGGGAATCTGAATGTCCCTATGGACTTTGTGCAATTGTGGAGGGTAGCGCGTCTGTTTCTGTCAAATGTATTCCATACCACAAGCACCTTTCCACTGTATCACTGAGATGGTGGATGTTCTGGGAAGGTCAGAAAGAGGCAAGACAGAAACTGCACAAGTGGGAAAACTGGACACCGTTGCTGTATAACGTGGCGGTGAAGTTTCTAGTCGTGGGCTTTCTTGTCGGAGTTGTTATAGGACTGATTGTAGTTTTTCTCTTTCCAGGATGCTAAACATGAATACTGGTCTCTCGATAGACATTGGGAACTACTGGTCTCTGTCAAAGAAGAAACAGGTACTAATTCAAATGACAGTCGCGCCTGTCGTTTTCTATGCCTATGATCCTGTCGAGACATATCTGGTAGTCGGAATGATTATCATAGAGGACTCTTACTACCATGATTGTCCAGATTGCTGCGGACATGACGATAACCGAGAGGTCGAGGTCTGGGAAATTGTCAATGCTCGCAGTGAGAAAGAAGCAGTCAAGTTTGCTGTCGAAAAGGTCTTGGACGATGAGGCGACTTATAGAGACCTTGCTTCTTACTTTGGTACAAACTACCGATGGAGGGATGGACCACACGTAGACCGTGGTTTCCAAAGACACACGAGAGGATGATCGCAGAGTTGCTGAGGAAGCAGGAGATTATCGATGACACAGCAAGAGAAAAGAAATAGCTAGGCATCCACACACATGTGGAGCACATACTAACTGAATAGTATGTCATTCAGGATTTATACCACAACTCAAGTTGCAGATACCCTATGGATTCTACCTCACGGCGAATCTGATTCCTGGTTCTCAGTAGTATCCAACGACACTAGCTCCCCAGGCAATTCCCGTCCGCTTGACGGTTCATGATTCAGACTTGTTTTGAGAATGTATAGAATGTGCGAGTTAAGAGACCTTTCTTGCTGTGCAGCTTGTTTGCACAACATGCTATGTAACTCGCCTGGTATTCTCAAGGTAAATCTAATCATATCGTGATTATATCACTTTATTGGCTCAGTGTCAACTTGACATTACAGCACAACGACGGTATAATGGTGTCATGGAAATACTCAGGGCATACAAGACAGAACTAGACCCAAATAACAAACAACGATCATTCTTTGGTCGATGCTGTGGTGCTTCTCGGTATGTCTACAACTGGGGTCTTGCAGAGTGGGAATGTCAATATGAAGCAGGAAACAAACCAAGTGCATATAGTCTCAAAAAGCAATTCAATGCACAGAAAGATAGGATTTGTCCCTGGATACGTATGCTGCCATACTGTATTACAGAGTCTGCATTTGCGAACTTGGGATCAGCCTTCCAACGATACTTCAAAGAAAAGAAAGACGGTACAGTAACAAAACGCATAGCTCAACTAAAGAAATCTGGCAAGTGGGCTACGCGGTATGCCAAGATGGCTAAAAAGGGACGTAGTGGTTACAGGGCCGATCCAGGCTATCCAAAGTTCAAGAAACGCGGGCGACAGAGCAGTTTTCAAATGAGAGGTTACAAGACACAATCTAGCAGGGTATGGCTTGGACGTTCAATTGGATGGGTAAGACTAAAGGAGCATGGATATATTCCTGACCTAGTGTCCTACAAAGAGAATGGCGGCGCGACCTATGCCACGATCAGCGAGAGGGCAGGAAGATGGTACATTAGTGTGCAAGTTCAAGAGCAAATTCCTGATTCTGTTAATGATAGCACGCTGATTGTTGGCGTAGACTTTGGGCTAAAAAGCCTAGCAGTTTGTTCTGATGGCACCGTGTATGAAAATCCACGTCCTTTACGAGAGGCACAGCGCAAACTTTCTAGGCTGAACAGAGAACTGGATCGGAGAACCCGTAGCAGTCAAAGCTGGAAGAAAACCAAGGATAGGCTTGCCAGACAGCATGCTAGAATATCGGCTATCAGGAAACATACACTGCATCAAATAAGTCATGATCTTGTAGTCAATAAGCATCCTGCTACCATTGTCATCGAGGACTTGAATGTCCAAGGGATGCAAGCAAATCATCGTTTGGCACAAGCCATATCTGATGTTGGATTCTATGAGTTGAGACGTCAGATTGAATACAAGGCACAGTGGCATGGCGTCGAAGTCATTGTAGCAGACAGATGGTATGCAAGTAGCAAGACATGTTCAAATTGCAGTAACATCAAGGAGGACTTGACACTAGCAGACAGAGAGTTTATATGCAGTAACTGCGGATTAACAATTGATAGAGACTTGAATGCAGCTATGAACTTGGCTGCTTTAGGAGAAGGGCGAAACACGCCCGGATTGCCTGTGGAGTTAGAGTGCAGTGAGGCTCTACTGTGAAGCAGGAACCGAGCAGTCGGAGAATTGACGTAGGTCTCGGATTGCATGCGAGCATTTGATATGTTGGATAGGTCAATGTTTAGTATGCACCCCACAGGCGCGTGGGTGGTTGGGAGCACAAGGGCCAGGCAGTGGTGTGGCTGGTATGCACCCCACAGGCGCGTGGGTGGTTGGGCGTCAAGCTGCTCAATCCCGTCCCACGTCGGGATGCACCCCACAGGCGCGTGGGTGGTTGGAAGAGTGGCCAACCCGAGACGGCGAAACTGAAGATGCACCCCACAGGCGCGTGGGTGGTTGGGAACAGAACAATGACAGTAGAATGGGTTTCTGTCGAGGAAAGACTACCGGAGGTAGAATCTATCGTGTGGGTATTCAATGCACGATATGGTGGGGAACCTGTAGATGCTGTGACGTGGGGATACGTCGATGAGGATAGCGGATGGTACTATGATGACTTTCCCATTCACGTCACGCATTGGGCTGAGATTATCAGGCCAAGCCCACCAGAGAAGTAATGAATGATGAACATGTGTGAATGGAGTAGAAAGCCAAAACATTGGTAGACGAATCTCTTGACAATGGCTGAAATGTGTGGTAGAATGAATGCAATAAAGGTGTGTGGAGTGACGAACCACACGAGTAACCGGAATAAGATACTGCTTCAGAAAAACCTTTTTCACAGGCTGGCCCTCAGTAGTGGGGGCTACGTCAGGCCCAAGAAGCAGTATCGGGGCCAGTCTTTGAAAGAGGCTTTTCGTTTTAGACAAGGGAGGAAACGAAACAATGGAACGTGATAGCAGGCTAAAAGTAGTTGGATGTATTGGGATAGTGGGATTTCTTGTCGCAACTGTGATTGTTGGTATTATCGCTGATGGTTGGGCTATATCAGTACTTTGGGGCTGGTTTGCTGTCCCACTGTTTGAGCTACCATCGCTTTCCATTGCACAATCCATGGGTCTTTCTGCATTAGTGGCTGCACTTTCTCCTAGTCACTATCCTGCAACCAATGATGAAGGTGATACTTGGGATAAGATTGTTCGTGCTGTATTCTATGCTATCTTTCTTCCATTGCTGCGTGTGCTGATAGGATGGATAATTGTGCAGTTTGCGTTCCCGATATAGGCTCGTTCGGCCCGGCTGCTGTTGTGCTGTGGCCCATATAGACGTAAAACAGAAAGGATCAAAGACAGTGAAAAGGACATTCTTACTTCTAGCAATTCTTGCCCTCGCAACCATTCTCACATCCTGCGCACCAGAGGATACGATCCAAGAGGACACTATTACAGTCCAGGGATACCAGTGGACGTGGACGCGACAGTACGCCTACGACGGTGGTATTCGGTGTGAAGATACGTCATCTGGCAGCACTGTGCCATTCCTCGCTCCACAGGTCTGTGAACACGAAGAGACCGACGTAGGCGAGGAGTGGATGGACTATTACCTCATTCACGAAGCAGGCAGTATTATCATTGACCAGGACAGCTTTCAGGAATTTCCTGCTGGTACTTGTCTGGTAGAGGCAGACGCGGGCCAGTTGGTAGATTGCGAGACATCTGTACAGTAAGAAGAACAATGAGCGAAGCACAAATTCAACTGTTGACCAAAGAGCTTGAAAAGATACGCCGGACGCATGACTACTGGTTCTGTCAAGCCAAGGAAGCCCGTGCTGTTGTTGCTGATCTTGTTCACTATTTCCTGGGTGACTTGGTGACTGAATAGGACAAGATTGACGCCAGTTTTGACTTGCCAATGGAAGAGGAAGCGCAAACATTGTGGCGACGGGCAAGGAAGGTGGTTGTGGGAGGGCCGACTGCCATCGATAAGGATAAGTAAGCATGGTAATGACGACCAGTCGACAGGCAAGCCAAATAATCGAGGCGCGACTGCGCCAAAGGCTGCTGGCAGTAGAGGCGCAACGTGACGAGGCAATTGCCAACTTGACCAAGGTGCGACGGGAGCGTGACGAGGCCCGTGCAGAGCGCGACGGACTAAGGGAGGCGGCCCAGTCCCTCCGCTCCATTCTGGCCGAGCTACAGTCGCAGAGCGCGGGGCCGTCGGTATTCCGCATGGGCGACTGGGACGAGACCGAGGCGGGGGAGGGGGATTGATGAATTGCCTACTGGAAAACACCAAGTGCAGGCCAGAATCGCGGGAGGAGTGCGCTAGATGCGAAGTGCTAGATGACCGCATCGCCATACGCGAGTTCGAGGATGAAAACAGGAGCCTCCGTGCGACTCTCTCTGGAGCGGAAAAGCGGTGCGAACAATTCTACGGGCGTGTACAGGTTGTCGAGACCGAACGCGACGAGGCCCGCGCGGAACTAGCCCAACTCGACGGAACACTGGCCGGATTGGATGAGGCAGTCCGCGAAGCCATTATCCGCGCTGGTAGGGCGACGGGATATGCAGAGTGGAAAGGCGAGGAGGCCAACGTCGCGCAACTCTTTCTCGACCTGATGAGGGAGCGCGACGAGGCGATGGAGGCGGCGCGAGAGGCGGTCGGCGTCAGTCGATTTGCGATTGCTGACGACAAGGCCGCAACTTGGATTGCGTCCGTTGTCGATTCATCGTGGCGCGGCAGGGGTACGTTGTACTGGTGGCTGCGGCTGTTTGGCGCGGTCATCGCGGTCGGGAAAGCGATTACTACCGGGTGCTGCGTTGACTCAGCCGAATACAAGATCACGCGCGTGGCCTCAATTGCGGTCAACTGGATACGTGAGCGCAGGCACCAGCGCCGGGCAGAGGAGAGGCGTAGGTGAAAGAACACACCTTCACCCTGACGGCTACCGTCTCTGTCTCCGCCTCGTCCGAGCACATGGCCCGCGCGCTTTTCACCTACTTCATCGGCACCCACGCCCGCGCCTACGGCATCCGCGCCAGCACGGACTTGGCCATAGCGCCGCCGGATTTGCCAGAACAGGATTGTGAGGAGCAAGCGCAATGAGCGACGTCACCATCTTAGCCGATAAACTCGCCGATCAGATCACGCACTTGAAACGTGGCGACCGTGTCCCAGTGATCGTCCATCTACTGCGGCGCGTCGTTGGCAACCTGCAACCGCACTTTGCCAGGCGCGTGCTGCGCGAGGTGTCAGAGGAAATCGGACAGTTGCAGCCTGCGGAGTGGGACGGAGATGGGGAGGCGACCCCTTGACACCGGGAGAAAAGCATGCTAGAATGAGAGCACAATCAAACGGGCTTGGCGGCCCAGGGGATGAGAAAGGCGCTTTTGTTCGCGCCGTTGACCGACTAGAGGAAAGCCCACCGGGCTCATCCCCGAATCCGCCAACGGCCAGCGGTGCGAACAAAAGCGCTTTTGCATATAGGAGGTAGAGATGGAATCGACGTCAGACATAGCGGACGGAATAAGCGGCAACGCATGGAGCAAGGGAAGGATCGACGGCAGACGTGAGGAACGAAACAAGGTGCATGCCTGGCTCCTCAGCAAGTCCGGTGAGGCTTTCGCCGACCATGACGACAAGCGAGCGCGCACACTACGCGACCTTGCGGACCCGATGCAAACTGACCTAGATGACAACAGGGAAAGCGAGGAATGGCTGAGGCAGCAAAACGCAAAGAGGAACCTGCGGGAATTTGCGCTTCTTCTTCGGATTGACGAGGAGCGCGAGATACTGCACAAGGTACTTTCTGAGGTTGTCGCCTTCTTGGGAGATGACGGGTGGCGAGAGAAAAGCGAGAAAGCACACCTGAGAATCAAAGATTTGCTTGCAGAGGCGATGGACGCTATAGTCGAGATCGAGGACGAGCAGGACAGCGACCCTGCCACCGAGGACACCACCGTGCCAGAGGAGGGGGAGGGATGAGCGCATTCGTCGAAGTCTCAGACATCGCTGGCAGTAGGCACCTCGAGGTGACGGAATACGCGGGCCTGTATCTCGTGCGGATTCTCGGGCAGCATGGCGGCGAGCGGCTGACGATGAGAATCGCGGCGGACGACTTTCGCGCGTTTCTCGATGCGTTGAGGCCGATAGCCGAGGCAGAGGAGGGGGAGGGATGAGGAGGCCGGGAGATGAACTGGACATGTGCGTGGGTGGCTTGAAACTTGATTAGGAGGAAGGAAATGCACCACAAAATAAGGCATCTATTACTCATAGTAGCAATGATCGTTGCCCTGGTCGTCTTGATTGCAATCAGTGAGCAGGGTGGCTTGCTGGTTGATGCTGCTATTGTTAATCAGCTTCCCTATGGAAACGGAGGCAACCCGTGGCCTATCGCTGATGGTGTGCGCATCGAAGCTGAGAACTTTGATGATGGTGGCGAAGGTGTTGCCTACCACGATACTACCACTGGTAATTCATGCGGCTATATTGCATATCGGGACACTGATGTGGACATTCAGGTAATTGTGCCAGGGGATGGAGGAGGATACTCCATAGCCTATATTGAACCTGGTGAGTGGCTTGAGTATACTGTACAAGTCGCGGTGGAGGGGATGTACAGTATTAGTGTTAGCGTCGGCACACCGACTCAGCCAGACAACCCTGCTGTCTTGTACATCAAGCTCGATGACATCCCATTGTGCACTCTCTCCTTTGCTGATACAGGAGGATGGCATAACTGGGAGACCTATACCTGTACAGAGCGATTCTGGTGGTTGGCAACACCAGGATTGGAGGACGTTCTTCGTATTGAGGTAGCTGAGGGAAGCGGAAGCTTTAATATCAACTGGGTTGAATTCAGCGGTCCTAAGACTTACTATCTTCCACTGGTGCTAATGGAAAATGATTGACGTTATATGTAGCGGAAAGCATACAGCCTGCGATAGCATTGGAGGCAATCCGCCACATTGTTACCACGCCAGTGCGCACCAGTGGGCAGATGACTGTGATTGTTTTCCGACAGAGTGCGGGCTCACAGGAGTTCTAGTGATGTGTGTAGCGGAGAGTGCGGTAGGAGCACGAGTTGAGGAAGGAGAGGTATAACATGCGCCTTTGGCATCGCACTCTCATTCCTCATTTGCCACGACAACAACTACTCGGTCAGCATCGAGAGTGTTGCGCAATGCGTGGTCTGGGATGGGGCAAGAAGCACGCGACTGTTGACTATGTTTTTCTTTATCCTCGTGCTTGGCTTGTCCGCTATCATCTAACTGTCACGGACGAGATGACTAATCGCGGGTACAAGCCAGCGGAGATATGGCACGATCCGTGCTACCGAGGAAAACGGGCAGTAGCAGATGAACATGTGAACACCGTTGCAGCGCAGGATTATCCAGAGCACGATCAGGAATACTTGATCGAATGTCTTGAGAATTTGCGGGAGAAGGGTCACGACCTGCAAGTGGTGGTAGGACTAGATGAGGAGTGAGTAGAAATGAAACCTTGTTCTATCTGTGGTGATAAACTTGTCAATGCCTGTTCGGTCGCTAACTGGTTCGTGCCAGATTCGGAGCCTTATGAGGCAGGCACGAGAGAGGATGTGAGTGACGACGTAGAGGCTGAGATAGTGGATATAGAGGTGCATGTGTGCATTATGTACTGCGTATCGTGTGGTAGAGTGATACGTGGTATAGTGTCGGGTGAGAATGTGGATATGCCATTCGGGATAGTCGAGGATGAGCAATGACAACGAAAGTCAGACATTTCCCAGAAGCCAAGATGGACGTTAGACCTTTCTTGGAATCGTCATACCTATTACCAAGACATACTTGTTGTTATGACGCACACGAGTTGTTATTTCCACCAAGCAGCCAGGTAAGTGTTCCGATAGGAAAGGAAGATGGTGTCGAGTACGTTGCCATTTGCAGGTCTATCGAACAGTGGAACATTGATGTGGATGGGATTGCTGGTACTGGTATCGTTCCACTCGTCTTTGTCGAGTTCTGTCCATTTTGTGGAGAGAGATTACCGGAGAGTGAGAAGGAGACGGGATAGGGATGCCATACAAATACATATTAACCAAACCACAAAAACGGGCTCTTGAGATTGTCAAGGAAAATGGTCTGACAGGAGGAGCTTGCTTTGCGTCTCAGATGTGGCCTGAATATGAGAAAGCGACTAGCAGAAAGAAGCGTGGCTACAATATGCGAGCAGGCTCGTTTCTGGCACGACTGAGAAAACTTGGGCTGTTAGCAGTAGAAGAACACAGCTATCTTGCACCAGGGACTGGGCATGCTCATTATCAGCTTGTGTATAATCTAACACGCTTGGGCAAAGTATCACTTGAAGAAGCAGTCTGAGAAACTGAGAGAGATAGGCTATCGGATGGAGAATGGTTACTTGTGTCCAATAGAGGAGATTCAGGAATGATTACTCACACATGCGATAGGTGCAAGGAAAGATTCCAAGTCTCTCGCGTGGTGAAAACACGTGAGGCAGGAGACTATCCTACTGCACCAACGGTTGCTGATTATTGTCCTTTCTGTGGGGCAGAGAGGCGTGAGTGTTCGACTTGTGACACTATTGCATTTGCACCTCCGACAGAAGGAGCATGGTACTGTTCCATTACTTGTGCATTGGCGTATCCAGTGATAGCGGTTTGACAATGGAGGTAACTTTTCTTTGCAGGGATAGCTAAGATGAAGGATGACTAATGCACCACCACTACCGCGACATCCTAGACAGAATAGACGACGATCCTCCTATCGCTATTGGCACTCTCGTGTTGCTGGTAGTTAGGCTGAGTGGATGACTTGACAGGATGAATAAGGTATGGTAGAATATGATAGACCTTAACAAGTCTAATCCCTGGGACATGATAGCGATAATGCAAGCGCAGACCATCTTTTTCAAGTGGGCCGGATGTCGTGTCGGCGTTCGCGCTTGCCCGCCAAACGGCTCAGGGACCGGCCTACTTGAAAAAAATGGTCTTTCGTCTATATATATCTAGTGGAGTATCATTTGTCCAAAGAACAGTTTCTGACATGCAAGTTCAAGATTCATAATCCATCTGCTCATAAGAAACGAGTGATGGACTTGGCACTGCATGAATACACTCTTGGGTTTTCAGAGTTGTTGGAATGGGCATTTGATAATCTGGAAACCTTAACCCAAGAAGGGAAATATAGAGACAAGTACAACGGGAAGAAAATTGCTACCTTGCTACCACGTCTCGATTGCGGAATACACAGCAGTGCAAAAGACAGCCTAGTTCAAGATGTGGCGGGAGGATTGGCATCTTATCTAGCACTCAAAGAGAAAGATGAGAATACTTCATTCCCGATGTGCCGTGATCCAGAACCGGAAGCAATCCAAGGAGCCTTGGACAACTTTGTGACGTGCGGGCCAGACGAATATGACTTTCAGAGAAACAGGCTCTTGACTATTTGTCGAGGGTCTGTCATGCCATTACACTTTTCCAGACCTGACGCTGCTTCACTGACCAAGCATGGTAGTGCAAGGAATAGAAATTTCTCTTTGTTATGGAGAACAGATAAAAGACAACTTCTATCCGTGATGTATCTACTCCCAAACAACCACGAGTTGAGAAAATCCATCAATGTCGAAGGAGACAACTTGATCCGAATCGACACAGGAGAAGTTTTCAAATCCAGGTCCAAGTGTGCTATTCTCGTCCCATTGCAAATGGGAAACAGCGGATGGCAAGAGAGCAAGTTTCTGACACCTTGCATAGAGAATAATGTTAGAATAGCGTCCGGGCTATTGGTCAGGGATGATGAGAGAAAAGAGTACTTCGTCGTGGTATCATTCGCTCTACAATGTGAGGAAAGGTACGATCCAGAAGCATATCTTGGTATTGACAAAGGCATCCTCTTTACAGCAGCTTACGCTCTGGTCAATGAAGAAGGAGCCCTGATAGAACTAGGACACTTTGATGATGAACTGAGATCACTTCAGATCAAACATGGGCGAGAAAGAGAACGTCGGGCTAGAAATGGAAAACGTGTCACCTGGCGTCATTATGGACGCAAGTCATACGAGAATATCTTGCATGTTCTGGCAAATCAGTTGATAGATATGGCACAGGAACATCAAGCTCAGATTCTCGTTGAGGATATTAGTATCCAAGTCAAAGGCAAGCGTGTAGTGAGTAGGTTCAGGAAACTAGACAGGATACTGGAATACAAGTGCAGATTGGCTGGCGTTCCATATCGGTCTGTGTTCGCAGCATACAGTTCGATGATATGTCCTCGATGTGGCGAAATGATGAACCGAGACAACAGACACGTCGAGTGTAACGATTGTGGTTACGAAGGTCACTCTGACGACAGTGCAGCGGTGAACATAGCAAGAAGGGCACTGTACAGAAAGAATGACTGGAAAGAGAATGGGGGATACAAAGCATTTCACAGATCATTCAGTCCCAACATGTTCGATTGTGCAACTGAACGAGAGACTGTACAATCTGCATGATTCGCAAATGCAGGCACTTTTACAGCAAGATCAGTTTTGCGACTGACGAATAAAACAGGTTGCAGTCTCACAGCCTGAATCTGCTAGAAACGTGTATGTTAGGCAATCGGGAGCGTTCACGATGTGTCTGGTTACGTTCTAAGTGGGTTAAATCTGAGAGAGTGCTTTGCACTTAAACGAGATTATGAATCAAGGGTTGAGTTGCAATGATAGAAAATGTCTCGGTAGCAATGAGACATTGTAATAAGTGTTTTCCATGTCAATCAATCGGTATGTTGCAATGATAGAAAATGTCTCGGTAGCAATGAGACTATTATCTCGCGCGCTTGTACGCCTTGGTACCCTGGTTGCAATGATAGAAAATGTCTCGGTAGCAATGAGACCGACAATGCAACCTATAAAACGAAGGAGATTGACGAGGTTGCAATGATAGAAAATGTCTCGGTAGCAATG
>Ga0209979_1000826_pt1 | contig 37552 bp, 34 predicted proteins | sample AnhtaG_FD_183114 | JGI IMG/M metagenome (GOLD analysis project Ga0209979, IMG submission 183114) | Deep subsurface microbial communities from Anholt, Denmark to uncover new lineages of life (NeLLi) - Anholt_01485 metaG (SPAdes) (version 2) | ecosystem: Environmental > Aquatic > Marine > Oceanic...
TGCCTGATGTTTGCCGTGCAGGGGCACCCGCAGATGTTCGAACTTACTGGTCGGGGTTGTCAGGCAGATTCTCGTGTGCGGGCCATGCTCGCGCGAGGTTTCAAAACGATGCGAAAAATCAATATCGCTGCCGGTCACGCTCAAAGGCGCTTTGACAGCGATAGCCTGCGACTTTAGAACACGCAAGGCCGAGGGTTCCTGCTGAACAGTAATAGCCGGGACACCACGCTTGAAAATGCCCGCTTTCTCTTTTGCGATGCTGTCAATAGTTTCCCCGAGCAGGTTCTGATGGTCAATACTTAAACTGGTTATGCCGATGACTTTGGGCTTAATAACGTTTGTGCTGTCGAGTCTGCCGCCCAAACCGGTCTCAATCACGGCAATATCAACTGCCCTATCGAGAAAATACATAAACGCCAAAGCCGTCATAATCTCGAAGAAAGTGGGAGGGTCGGTCTTTGATATCTTCTCAACCGGAGCGTAAACTCGGTTCAGTAAGCCACACATTTCCGAGTCGCTAATCATTTTTGTATCGACCGTAATCCGCTCGTGCAGGTGTACCACATGGGGTGACGTGTATAGTCCAACTCTATAGCCGTTCGCTTCGAGCATCCTGGCTAACATCGTGGCTGTTGAGCCTTTTCCTTTTGTGCCGCCTATATGGACTGTATGGATTTTTTTGTGTGGATTGCCCAATAACGACAGCAGTTTTTGCATCCTCTTGAGGTTGAACGTCGTAACGTTATAGCGCAGACGCTTCTGCTTTTCGTAGTCGGTCCTCACAAACAGGTATTCAAGGGCCTGCTGATAGCTCCTAAAAGCCTTTTTGCTCTTGACCCTGGAAACCTTGTTGGAGGATTTTCTCTTTCGTTTCTTTCCGGTTGTCTTTATTGATCTTGCCATACAAATTTAACTATAACAATTATAACGGTCAAAAGCACGATAGTCAAGTCGGAACCCTAAAAAACACCGCGAATATAGCTGGGCAAAGGAATATAATACCTTGTAAATAAAGAGGTTACAAAAATTTAACTTTAGATTGTTATCTTTTAAAAATCGTTTTGTATCAGTATTGCTGAATATGTAACCACTTTTGCTTATAACAAGGGGGTATTCGCCAAGTTTAGCCATTGGCAGGCCGGGTTTCATAGTTTCTCGGTGGTTAATCTGAGTTACTGTCCAATATTGTAGGTTAATAATGTACATAATCGCCCTTTTTTGCTCTTTAAAATCCATTGTATATCATTGTTTTCTATTGCATATCACCGACTAACGGCAAGTACAACGCAAAGTACCTGATTTCGGCAGAGTTTTTATGCCGTCTGTTGTTTTGCACGTTTCTCTCCGAATCCTACTAGCTTGCTTATGGCTTCGTCCTCGGCGCCTCTGAGCAGGTGGGTATAGTAGCGCATAGTGGTCGAAATATTTGCGTGCCTTAGTATTTTTTTTACCACGTGCGGCGGTACACCCTTGTTAGCCAAGTGGCTTGCGAGCGAATGGCGTAAACTATGAAACTTGATTGTGCCACTATCGTTGGATGCCTCGATACCAGCGTTTTTACAGTCCTTGCGAATCATAATGGCACTGTGCACGTGAATCTTAAAGACCTTAATGCTCGGCATCCTGTCTTTGACAAGCTCTTTTACCAACTGAGCCGTTTCGGGCGTAATTCGCTGATAAGCTTCGTTGTCGTTTTTTGTGTCCGTGCCAGGCACTAAAACAGTACGTTTCTCAAAGTTAAAAGAAGTCCGGGTCAGACTTGCAAGCTCATTCTTCCGTAGTCCTGAATCGAATGCCAGCTTGTATAATACATATCGCTCGTGTCCGGTCAGTCCGTACATCGTGGAGCCCTTGCGTGTGGCCTCGTATAACGCCTGCAATTCGTTTTCCTCAAAAGCTCTCTGCTTAGGCACTATATATTTGATTGACTTTATCACCGGAGTTTCTTTTATCCGGCCTTGCTCTTTCAGCCAGTTGGCGAATACTTTAAACGATATGATGTAATGTTGCGCGGTATGCTTGCCTAATCCTTCGCTGATTAGAAAATCTCTTATCTTCGTACCATCAACATCACCCCAATACTCAATATCGCATCCGTCCATAATTCTCCTGATATTAGCTTCGACCTGTGTAGAATAACCATTATCGGAATTTACCTGCAAATCCCTGATGAAGTCTGCAAGGTGCTCGGTCAGCGGCCTTGTGCGGTTGGCCTGCTCTGCCCTCAATAGTCCGGCCGCGTATATCTTGTTTCGGAGTTTCGGCTCTTGTGCTCGCACCCATTTGACCAAACTTTCTGGTGGGTTAAGTCTCTTTTTAGACCACTCGTTCAATGAGCTTATTTGACTGGCAGTAATATCGGCCACGTCCTGGTCTGTGGTCGATAGTCCCCACCTTCGCACAATACCGTTAGGGTCTCGAAATTCCACCCACCACTTTGCGACCTGTTTGGTCTTACCTTTTTTGTTTTTGTATTTGGGTTTGAATAAGCGCATACGTCACCTACCTTTCAAAAATAAAAAACCCATCGAGGCTGCAAAACAGGACTGGCCGAAAACGGCCGGAGACTGTACCCCGATGGGTCTAAATTTTTGATTGTCCTGTTTTGCATAATCATATTATACAACACTACCCAAAGAAGGTTCAACTAAAAAATAAAATTATTTCATGCTTTTTTATTCTGCCATTCTGCACGCCCAGGACATCCCGCTGCAATCCAATCCTTTAATTCCTGAACAGACCATAAAGTACGCCTGCCAAGTCTCCTCGGTAAAGGAACTTTGCCTGAATTGTGCAGCGAATAGAAAAACGCAGGACTAACACCAAGTATTTTCGCTGCTTCTTTAGCTGATAACAGTAAAGAATCCATTCAAACAGCTTTCCACTTACACAACCTTTTTTCGCTTGTAATTATGATATCGAGACATAAGCTCATCCAAATATGCAGGATATGCCTTCCGTTCATGCCTCATGCCGCATCCGTAAACTTTCATTGCACAACCAATTCAGATCATTACAGCCACAACCTTTTTGTACCAAATCTGCTGCCAAGCTCAATGCTTGCGATACACCCCGTCGATAACTACTTTCGCTGTTCATAATTAAGTTCCTCTCAGTATTTATCGCCTCGTTTCTGTGAATAACCTTTCATCTTCTGTTTCAGAATCTTCCCCTATGTTTTTTCGCAAGTCACCAAACTTCACGTATTCTTCAAGGAAAGCCATTTCTGCAATTCCAACAGGGCCCCTTTTATTTTTTGCTATAATCACTTCGGCAATTCCATCCCGTTCGTAATTATTGGGCTTTTCACTTCGCCTGTAGTAGTCCTCACGGTGTAGCAACATCACAACATCGGCGTCCTGCTCAAGTGAGCCACTTTCCCTTAAATCGCTCAATCTTGGTCGGTGTTTTTCTCTTGCCTCGACAGCTCGGTTCAACTGAGACAACGCAATGACCGGAATATGCTCTGCCATTGCGAGGCGTTTCAATCTGCTGGAAATAGCTGTTATTTCCTGTTGCCTATTTTCTGTCTTACGACTTGTATTCATCAGCTGTAAAAAATCGACAACAACCACATCCACGCCTCGGATTTTTTTTTGGACCTGGACAAAAGCAACCTGCTTTTCCGGCGTAGTGCCGCCTTCATGCAAAACAATCGGCAGTTTTTTAATTTCAAACGCAGCGGCGTAAATTTTTTCTAAATCTTCCTGGGTTGGGTTCCCACCTTTAATTACTGTCATATCGACATGACCTACATTACAGCACGCCCGCTCTATAAGAGCCCGATGCGTCATCTCCAAACTAAAATAGACAATACTCTTTCCGGCCTGAGCCATCTTCAAAGCAAAATCCAGGGCAAGAGCGGTCTTGCCCATACTCGGCCTGCCGGCAATGATAATTAGTTCACCGGGTGAAATGCCTTCGATAATTTTATCAATGTTGCGAAAACCTGTTTCGATTACATCTTCCCTGTTCTGCATCTCACCTGCTATTTGCGTTGTATGGTCTGCAACATCGAAATATTCATTTTCTTTACTGCCCGGCTCGATTTCCAAAACCAATTCCCGGACCTGTTGAATCTGCTCCTCTAAACCGAGTGGTTCGTTAATCACTCTCATAATTTTATAGCTGCAAGTAACAAGCTGCCGATATTTTTGTCTATCACGAACAATGTCGGCATAAAATTTGGCGTTTGCTGAATGTGGAACACTCCGCATAAGCTTTGCTAAATACTTTACCCCACCTACCCTTTCAAGTTGATCAGCTTTCTTTAGCTCGCTTCGCAGAGTAACCGCATCAATGCGCACTTTACTCAAATGCAAATTTATCAAGACTTGGTATATCTGCCGGTGTTCTGGCTTATAAAACGCTTCTTCTACGACGACAGGGATTATCTCAGGAATACATTCAGGTCCGATGATCATCGAGCCTAAAAGCCCAGCCTCACTTTCCAAAGACCATAAGCGGTCCGCCTTAAGCTTTTCATTTGCCATGTAACACATCCATTTCATTCAAAAGTCGGTCCCGGGCAGTAAGACCATCAGCATCGCGTTTTATTGGCATTGGCGTATCACCACCGCTGGAAATTTTCTCCATAGAGAGTTCGAGCTTATCAAACTTCGCCCTCAATTTCTGGGTTGATAAAATATTATTCTGCCATCCACGCCACTGTCCGTTACCAGTCCCTCTATCCGCTTGGCACCAACGGATAACCGCCTCGATGCGTTCAGGCTTCCGGTGGTCAATGCGAATCATCTTTTCGATATGCACTGCCCATGACTGCAAATTTGGTTTCCGAAAGTCCGGTTTCCGTTTCCTAATTTCCTGAAATAAAAAAGAGGCAAGTCGGGAATTTTCAGATTTCCGATGTGTTTCTTTATCTGCTTCTGCTTCTGCTTGGGCTGACATTGGCTGACATTGGCTGATATTTTGCTGACTCATTTGTTCTGTAAGTTCTTTTCTCTCCACCACTTCTGTTTTTGTTTGTGTTTTTCTGTTTTTTGGCATTGCTGACGGCTGCTGACGGTTGCTGACGGCTGCTGACGCGTTGCTGACATTGGCTGACTTGCTGACATTTTGCTGACTCCTTTGCCGCCTTTTAGCCTCGCGATTTTGTTCTCGGCGTTTCTCCGGGTCCCGTTTCTGCCGGTATTTCTGGTAGTTGGCAATGAGCCAGCCGCCATCACACTCCAACAGTCGGCGGCCTTCATGTTCTTTTGAGCGGCTATAAGGGTCTGGCGAACAGAGCGACTTGATACTCCGCTCAGCGTCCTCTACATTCATCCTGGCAATAGTTGCCATCCCAGGTATTGAACCTGAAACATGACCTTTGGCGTTGGCGCTCGCCAACATCGTAATCCACATAATTCGGGTTTTGTCATCTTCCGACCAGACGCTTGAGGTAATGATTGTACCGAATAATTTTGTAAATCCAGTCATTTCAAGCTCTCCACTAATCGTACAGCTTGTTCCCGCTGATACCACACGTTCAGCCCTATGGCGTCGGCGATATCGCCGCCTTTGTCATCATCGGGACTGTATTCTCGATATGCGGCCGCTACTGCGGCGATGCGATCCGCTTTTGGTATCTGCCGTGTCCAGTCATTTTCTTTTACCAATAATACCTTCGTATCAATCTGATTTTCAGGCGGCTGCCAGCGAAGCCAGGCAAGCACTTCACGCCACAGGGCCCCGGTCGCAGCTCCGTGGACCGCCAGGCCGGCGCCACCGCCTTTATGCCGTTTTCCAACCTTGCCACTGGTCCATTCGATTAAAATCGTCTTTGGTTGATGAAGATTCATTAACTGCCAAAGACTTTGGCACATCGCATCTATCCGAAATTCACTCTGCGCTGTTTGTTTATCCGGCAGCAACAAGCCAGCTCGTATGAGCTGCTCGGGCGGTTTCATAAGTGCCCAACCTGTTCGAGTTGAGCTTGGATCGAGCGAGAATATCATTTTGTTATTCATCGCAAATCAAAATCCTAAAATGGAATATCGTCTCCACGGAAGAAATTATCGCCGCCGGCACGATCCCGCAAAACCCTAAGACCCGCCCCCAGTATATCATTTGTCAAAGTGGTAACTTTCTTCCAAGTATCGCAACCAAAAACAAGATGGACCTCCTCTTGCTTCAATTTCTTGTTTTCCTTTGAATCCCCTGGCCAGCGGGAGTTGATCTCGTCACGAATCTGAGTAAGCAACCGGTTTTTCTCGCTGGCGATATCCTTTTCTTCTTTTTGCTTCCCATCTTGAGCCGGGACCGCGTTATGCTGCTCATCATGTCGGCTAAAAAATGCCTCCACAGAGGTAACGCCGCTTTTGATGCTCGTTGCAATTCCTCGGAGTGTTGCAAGGTGGTCAAGTGTAATTTCGTCAATTTTGGCAATACTCAGTAGGTCAAGGATCCGCTGTTCTGCTACGCCCTGGTCCTGAAAGTATTGAAGCATTTCGGTCCGCTGTTGCTTTAATGTCTTGGCACTGCCGGCCGCAGCTTTCCGGGCAGCTCCATAAATTTCATTGACATAGGCCCTAGGAATAACGCGAAAAACAACGTTGCGGAATGCAATGGATATCGCTGCGTTAGCGGTCGTCATAATCATATCGTCACCGAACCGCTTGCCGTCTCGATTCGTGATCCGCCGCTTCGTCTCGTAGGATATCGCAACGTTGGTCTCAAGGTCCCATCCGACCGCTTGAGCATAAGAGAATTTGTCATCTTCGCCGATCGTCTTAGCTGCAACTCGCAGATTGCCCCAACTTGTCGCTATGATCTCCGCCAGACGTGCGGATGGGCCCTCGATGATCTTGCCGGCCCTGGGTATAGCATAAATACAAGCGGCCGCAGTCTCCTGGTCCAGCGTTGCCAGTTCAATCGCCCGCTCTTTGGCCTTACCGATGCTCCGAGGATAACGCTGGGCCGTTGCAACCTGGATGTCAACGTCACTACCAATAAGCCCTGCAGAAGGTCCAAGCTCATAACCTTCTCGCCTGGCGGTCACAGGAACCGGTTGATTGTTTTGGCTTTTGTTTTTTTGATTCTCTAACATAGTAACCCCTTTCAAAAAATTGGCCTTTTGCTATAATTTACCAGTCACCTAACCCACCATGTTATCAGATTGTTTTCGTAGATAGGGAAGGCACAACCGCCGCCCTTGCAGCTATAAAGGTTCAATTGACAATTCTTACAGTTTATGACTTCTCCTTTCGCCCGTAGTTCGGACATCCGCCTCGCAACCTGTTCAAATTTTAGACCTGTCTTTACGGCGATTTTCTTGCCGGTCGAGCCATTATGCGACCTCAAGATCCCCATAATCCTTTTACGATGTGATTCTGCCTTGCCTGATTTATGAAATTCCTCTCTGGCCTTAAAACTGCTTATCGGGTCTTTGTTTTTCGCCACTGGATATGGTAAAAGCTGTTGTTTCATTTAGACAGCCCTCCGCAAATCAACCTGATCTGTGAATCTAACGCGATTGGACGGCTTGCGAGGAATTTTTCTCAGCCGCGGAAAGAATTTGTTTGACAAACAATTAGTCAGATGGTAGTTTCTACCGTGTAGTTCGTTCCACCGGCCCCTCTGACCAGGGGCTTTTTTATTTGGTGCTTTTAGTGCAATCATCTAACAACCTCCACTTCCGTAAACTTTATCTCGCGGTGTTTTTCGCGCAAAACAGCAAGACGCCGTTCAGCTCGTAACCGCTTCATTAAGGCTTGCAGCCGGTCAATGCGATAGTCGATTTTTTCTACACTTCTTAATCTCATTGCCCTAATTTTATATTTCAGGACATATCAAGTCTGTGAGATTAAAGAAATTTTACGTGAGTGAAACGTGTAAGATGATGGAATGGTTAGAATGGCGAATTTAGAGCATGAGTGTGTTTATTATTTGTCTGTGTGTTGTCTCTTGATTGGCGAACGCTTCACACTTTTCATCAAGTATCCAGCTCCGATTTTAGCTTCAATAGTACAAGGCACTTTATGTTTCTTAAGTGCTTTTCTGAGGATCGCAATATACGCACGAGTTGTCTCCTCGGCTTGATTACTTTCGCGTTGTTCAGCAGCCTTGTTCACCTCGCTGAAACTTACGATTTTAGGCATGTAATTTACAAGCAAATGCAACATCTTAATAGGTCTTCCGGCTGGGAGTTCAAGGTCTTTTTTGTCAAAGAAGGCTTGGTTTGATGCAAATGTGAATAGGTCCTTTACGTTTCTTTTGCGCTTTTTGGCTTTAGTTGTGCCCGCGGCTAAATCAGCTTTCACCTTCTCGATGGCAACAGTAATCCCGCTTTTCATCTTTCTGCTCAAATCGCTTATTGTTAGCCATATAACTCCAGCCATTTGGTCAGCCCAAGTCCTATCGCTATCACCCCTCAAATCAAAGTATATCCTTTCGTCTATTGCTTCTGTTGATTGAGCATCGTGAATAATCGCAAGCAGAACATAATAGATCATCAACTTTTCGTCTTTATTTAGGTCTCTCGGCTGTGGTTCGGGTTCGTTTTCGGATATATAAAATTCGAGCAATGCGGATAACTCGGGGTCTGGAAACCAGTTGACAAATTCAGGGATCGGTTTTTTAAATGGGAGCATCCAATAACCTTCGTTATAATTTTTCTTGTATTGTTTCTTTGGTGTCAACACGGCCACGCCATTTTTTACTGGCACTGCTTTGCCACCTACCATCAAGTATGTGTCCGCTTTTATCGTACTATAGTTCATCGTTTGGTTAATTCCTTTTCTTTTTTCCTTTCCGAAACTCTTATGCCAAATCATACCTTTTTGCGGGGGCTTTTTAGTCTTTTTTCTTAATCGAGGTTTTTTTTTGGCGGCTTCCTCAGATTTTTTGAGATGCTTGTTGAGCTGAGAAAAATAGCGCTCACCTTCTTCCATTAAAGGTTTTATATGGTCACGAAACTTCTTCAAATTTGCTGGCTCGGCAATCATAGAACTCACTTTGTCTTTTGTGTCGGCCAGAAATTCTCTATATTCCTGTTCGTCCATTATCAATCATTCAAAAATTTGTTTAAGGCACAGAAGCCAGTTTTCGCTTGGACCGCTCCAAGTGCTTGAAGCGTCTGTGGCCGTAAAACCTCCAGCGATTGCTTAAAACAAACAACGTTATTGGGAATTGCTTCGCCGTTCGCCGCTTCCTCTCTGATATGTCAATCAGTCCAACTTCGATGAGTTGGTCGATTCCTCTTGTGAATTTATCGGCTGATATACCACGATTCAAAGCCTCCTCGTAGGTAAAATCAAACTGTCCGTCATTGCTTGCGTTGTGTTTTTCTAAGAAGATTTCAAAGACCTCGCGAGCAGCATCAGTTCGTAGAGCCTGGTAAGCCGCTGACTTTAATAACACATCTGGTATCTTGCTCATCGTTTTTGTTTTCTGGGGATTGACGGTCTCAGGCGTCAAAGTTCGGAAAACATCACGAGACCCGACCGATACGCAGGTTGTAACTTTGTACCCGGCTGATAGCATCTTTTGGGAATGCTTACTGAGCTCCCAAAACGGGAAACTGACTACCGGGACAATATCACCACTTTTGTCTCTATGCTCCCACGGTAAACCACAAACACTCCAACAGAGCTCGGCATCTTCAAAAAAACCCTCATAACAATCGTTTATACGAAACAGCAAAATGCTATCAGGATATTTGACTTTGAGCCGCTGGTGTGCCTTCCTCGCAGGGCTGATTTTTGTTTTCGTAGCCATATCAATATTGCTCCTTAATCACAGCACAGGGCTAGCCGGAGCCAGCCCCGCGCCTGTTCACTTCTCACATATTCTTTTTCCAAACGAGCAACTCAGCGACAACGCCGGTCATATGGGCCTCTGTGCTGGACAATGAACTGTCTGGATTCTTTGCCTTAGCCATAATCTCAGCTTCGTATTGGCTTGAAATCTCGTTAGCGAGTTTCTCCGTACCGTGGTCGCCAATGTGATAGCCATATAGGATTGTAAAGGCTAATTTGGTTGTGTAATCTTGGTTCAACAGCCATTGCTTGACCATACTCTCAGCCACGTCTCCGGGGTCTTCTGAGTCTGATTCTTCTGGCTCGGCTTGCTCTTTAGCTTCCTGCAGAACGCCAGGCGGATGTTTAAGAGATTCTGCCAGAAAAGAAATCCGCTCTTTGGGCCAACTCTTCAAGATTTTGTTGATTTGGTCTATGTCGGTTTCCTTGGCGGTTTCCTGCCGTTTAGCTTGATTGTTTGTTTTTACAGATTTCATACTGACACCCCCTTTCCCGTGCCGACTCGTTTGAGTTGTTTTGTCAGGGCATTTATCTCCTCGGTTGTCTTATTGCTGAGATAGTCCATCAAGTTGTCATAAGCCTCTTGCTCTGCTTTCTCTTGTTTGTACTTTACTTCAAGTGCCGGCATTACATCTCTGAGATACTGAGCGACTACCTTTTGGCGAAGGCTTTTGCTGCATCCTTCAAAAGTTCGATTGATTGTGCCAACAAGATAGGTTTTGGTGTCGTGGGTAGCCTCCCAGTCCGATTGCGATGGTTCGCCGTTCACAATAAGTTTCAGCACGTCTCGCTGGAATGGTGGACAATAGCAACAACAATCCTCTGTCAGTTGCGATACAAGATAATCCACTTTGGCTTGCCCCGTCAAGCTGTCCCGGTGTTTACATTCCTTCAACTTAGCCTCTTCATTTTCGGCTGGTTCTTTTTGCTCCATAGCTAACCACAAAAACACAGCTAAAGGTGCGTTTTTCTTAAGCCTTGAAAATGGGTATTTCTCTTTGCCTATATCTGCAAGTCCGGCTCTGAGACTTTCCATCTCTTCTGAATTGAGACCGCTGAAAAGTTTTTGTACTTGTTCCCTGAATGAATCGTCCTCTGGGTTTTTACCCGGGGCGGACACTTGCCCCTTCTCCGGTTGTGTGGTCTTGTCTGATTTCATAACAATCCCCTTTCGTAAAAAGATGGCCAGGGCTTATGACGCTCAGACGAAGCGCAGCCGTCCTTACGGATAGACTTACCCTGGCCGTGATTGATTGGTTAAACAGAATTGATTCGTCTGATTTCATATCCCCATTATCGGCGCCCGGGTTGGGATTGCAAGAGGAAAAACCAGAAAAATGAAATATTTTTTTATTTGCCTGTGCCGTGTTGGAAGCCTACAATACACTCGAAGGAGATAAGATGAACAGAAAACAAAAAACAGTTCTTTGGCTCGGAATCATAGCTTTTGTGTTGATGGGGCTTTTCCCACCTTGGTTTTACTCTATCAATGTTCAGGGATTAAAGAGTCGGAGAAATACAGGTTACAAATCCATACTAAGTGCGCCAGAGGCAATAGGGGAAGGGAGATTCCAGGAACTTATTGGGGCAAATATTGACTTTTCTCGCTTAGCTGTCCAGTGGGCTATGGTTGCGGTGATAACTGGCGGATTTATTGTTAGCTTGAAAAACAGCAGGAAACCCTGATTGATTTCCAGTTTAACTATTTCACAGTACCTACCCGCCAACTTTCAATCAGAGGTAATTTTGTTGCTTGCCTGTTTTGCGCCAAAATCTATAATTCGCGTTGATGGCGCAAAAGCTGATTAAAAGACGCGTTGATGTGTACTACATCGGGGGGAAAAACTTCAAGAACCACAGACTAAGGGTGGGCCTTTCGCAGCAAAAGGTTGCGGAACAAATGCTCGTGCTTACAGGGCTTGAAATGCCAAGACAGCGGATATCGGAATTTGAGAGGAGTTTTGAGTTTTCTGTTGATGCAATAGAGCTGGCGGCAATCAAAAAGATATTAAAAATATGAGTTTGCGGGATTTTCGGTGTTAGTATCTATGCGGCCGCGGATCCTGCAGGCGATCATCGCTGGCCTTGAGCTCGCAGCGGTACTGACCATCCTGCGGTTGGTCGTCACGGGTACTGAGCCGGCAACTACTCTCAACCGCCTTTCGGTCAATCACTCCTTTCTTTTCTGATTCCAAAACTCTTAATGCCTCCTGCGCCACGCAAATATTTCGACCACCAACAGAACCTTGCCGGAATTGTGCCAAATCCATTTTGCTGTCCGGCTTGGCAAAAACAAGGTTTGTTGGTGGTGGCATTGGAGACCATATAAGACGGCCCAGGAGCTTCGAGGAAGAGTGAAAAAACGGGCGATGCAGAAGCGCCAGGGCAAACAGTACCCTACCCGCGTATCCAAAGGTCATAGAAATTCAAAATCCAGTAGCAGGCCCCCTGCGAATCAGAGTGGAAATTGAGCCAGAACCGGTGCAAAGCCGAGGTTAAGGAGAAATAAGCAATGAGTCAAGAGATAATTGAGTTTACGAAAAAGATAAGAAACTTTGTCAGTTGACAAAATCGTTCAAATAGGCTGTATCTGAGGGATAATCGGATTCCCTACGCCATAATCCCTTGCTTTTACAATGCTTATGGATTTAATCTCAATACTTAGTGTTCTACTTAGCTTTTTGGGGCCTTTTTGTGCGCCCCGCGGCCGCGGATGATCCTGCAGACGTTCAAAAATTCTTTTCAGAGGGGTTGGAAAAAAGCCGAATTACATTCAGAAAGTGAGGTAGAAAATGGATATGCCGCTAACCCTTGAACTTAATCAGTCCGCAATCCAACTTTTCTGGAAGTTCGCACGCATCGAGTATGCACTTAAAGCCACAAAATTTCACTATGGTGACGGTGATGCGAGGCCAAACTGGAACAAGTTCGCTTCCTCTGTTAGAGGCGTACTTGAAAACGATCCTGCTATTGCCGTGGCCATTAAATACATGAGCGAGAAGCCACCGAAAAAGCAAATTATTCTAAATGACTACCTTCAGTGGGAAGACGTGACGCCCAACGCAAGTAAGACTCACGAAATTCTCTCGTGCGTGTTGCGTGTACGAAACAACCTCTTTCATGGTGGCAAGTTCAATGGCCGCTGGTTCAAACCAGAGCGAAGCAAAGAGTTGCTTTTGCATAGCTTGAGCATCCTCGATGCGTGTCTCCTCGCATCGCCCCGCGTGAAAGAGGCCTTCGAGAATGATGATTATTGAAGTTGCACAACCACCCACGCCTCGTCCGCGGTAAAGCCCTTCAGCTTTCAATTTAAGGCTCCTCACAGGCCATTTACACGCCGAACTCGTCTTGAGGGGTATCATAAAAGGACTTATTATCGGAGATAAAACGCCAGAGTAGCCATAGTTGACCAAGTTATATCGCATCCGGAAATAGCCGATATATTGAAAGCGGTAACATTATTTAACCTCCAAGCGACGGAAGAGATTCTATAATGGGGACTGTAGAAATCAAGCTTGCTCAAAAGCCCTTACGGCTCCACAAAGCCATTGTGGAGCCAGCCTTCGGAGAGCCAACCATTCTTGCGGGAAACGCCTGGGACTACGTTTCAATGTGGCTTAAAAGAAACAAGAACGGAAAGCGAGAGGAAGCGCTATATTATTGGGAGCAGGCACGTTGTTTCTTTGAAGCAACGCTACGATTGCCGAATGATTCCGCCTGTCTTACGGCTTACTATTGCATGCTCAATGCCACAAAAGCTCTACTTTCAACCAAAGGGAAACCTCTTCCTGGTAAGCACGGCGTAACTGGCAAGCCTTCATCGTCCCGAGTTTCCCTTGTCGGTGAGCAGATCACCTTCAGCCGAGGTGGCATCCTGGCCGCACTTCGCAACTATCTGCTCGAACCAACTCGAACTGAAAAATACTCAATAAAAGACCTTTTCTATAATCTTCCATACATACACCGGGCTTTTAAACTCACATATTCTTCTTCTTCTATACCCGAGTTGTTTGTTCCAGTGGAGAATCCCCGCTTCGTCAGGAAGAGAAAGTCAGATGAAGCTTGGTTCTGTGTCAACATTGCGAATCCTCGTTATGCAAACCGATACACGCTAAACAACCTACCGAAAGGTTACCAACGCGATGACGGGGAAGAAAACGAATTTGTGGTTCGCAGAAAGAGACGTTTCAAATGGTCTCGGTCGACATCACAGAGGAAGCAGAACAAGGCGCGACTCATTAACTATCACCAAGCAGTGCGAAAAAGCTTCTGTTACATTCATGCAACCAGAACCTTGTGGTATTTGAAAAAAGCACTTCAGACAAGTAGCGCAAGCTGTCCAAAGGTAATTCATCGTAGTTCGCTCACCATGACTTTTGCAGCCATGCATCGCCTTAGCGAGTTGGCGCGATATCAGCCAAAGCGTTTTATGAGACATTTCGATTTGCAACAGAACTGGTTACTGTGTGAATTTATCCGTATTTCGCCAGAGCAATTCATCGATGAAATTTCATCGGAAATCACCGGGCGCGAGCTATTGAGCCCAGGGATAAGACCAAAGTCCTGAAGCGTCGCACGATCCAGAAGCCCATCAGCTTTCAATTTAATCCCCTTCACACAATGCCCACAGTATCTCCAAACATAGCTCTTATGAGCACCTTCCGCTCGTAGAATCGCCGATATGGGCTTGACCCTACCTCAGATACCCTTCGGCCGCTATTGTCCGTTTTTTCACTTATCAGACCCCTGAATCTGGTCGATAATATCTTAAACGTCCCTAATAAATCTTTGTTGTTGAATAGAAGGAGATGAACCTGTCGGAACTGTTGGTCATTGATAAAAGTATATTTCACAGCCTTTGTGGTTGTGATGAGAAGTTGTGTGCATTTGTCAAAAACTACAATGTTGTTTTGCCAGAAGCCTTGGTTGTTGAATGCCTTATAAGCGAGAACCAAGAACCGTCCAAGAATCCAGTAAAGTTATTGAGAGGATTTGACAAGGCAATCAAGGCTGGAGCAAAAATGGGATACTCGTCATTAAAACTCTTTCAGGCGGAGATGCAGACTCTTTGCACTGCTAAGTCGGTCGTTGACGAAAGTGCCACAAAATTGTTTAGAAATGGCACTCTTAACACTGAAGCTGATTTTATTAAACAGGAAGCGGAATATTGCCGTAAGAAATTTGAACCTATCATCGAGAGCTTATTGGAAATCGCAAGAATATTGCACGACAAACTTTACAAACGAGATAAATTAGCGGAGGCGCTTCGTAAAGAGAAAGACAGAATACGTCGGTTTGAACAATGGATTCGCGCTACAGATCAAGAAATGAAATATCTTATAAGCCACTTCTTCTCGGAACAGATTAGACGTCATGCAGATACCAACTGGTTTCTTTGGCAGATGTCTCGACTTTATTTTGCGTATAGTCTTGATTTGATGTTCATAAAAAATCTACCCGGTTCTTGTGTAAAAAAGAATATATCAAATGACTTCTACGATATAGAGCCCGTATTGTATCTCTCACGAGCGGATGGTTTATTGACAAATGACAAAAAGTTGCAAGTGCCACTGGCGAAGGCAGCGTTTCCAAAAAAAGAGGTGTTAGTCGTGGACACCTCAAAGGATGTTCAGCACGTGTTGGACGATATTATTGACATTATCCCAGAGAGCTACAGAATTGAATAGAAGCCGGATACGGTGTGCAAACGCGGGGACTTAAAGGCGTACGCCTGCCCCATAGGGGGTACATTTTTCGATGAGTTGTGCTTGCTAATGATAGGTTTTTTGTGAACCGGCTTTCAGCCATAATCTGATAGTTCATCGGATTACGCCCCCCAGAAGCTCTTGCTGTTTCACTACTTACGGAGTTTGCCCTCAAACTTGGCGTGATACTTATGTTTTCGGGCTATATTCGCCCTCATTTTTGTACTTTACGCACAGCTCTAATTTCTGCATCATTTGACTGTTTTAATCAGGCCGCCGATCTTTGCATAAATCTGTTTACGTTCATCAATCGTTTTAGCCACCCGCAATTTCTTCCAAAACAGAGATATGTATCTATTTCGATTGTTAAGTTTTCTTCTCCTCAAATCCATTTTGCTGTCCGGCTTGATTCTGTCGGATTGATACATCCGATTCAGAAGCTCCATCTCGCTGTAAAAATCTTCAATGGATTTTTTAGGTGCGTAGGGGTCACGGAGAAACAGAGTTCCAATCAAAGGCCAGTCCTTTGGCGTTAGTTCTTTCCCCCTGTGCCCTGTGGCTAATTCAGTACTCTTGGCGATCCTGCGATAAATGCCGCCCGAGTAGCTGTTCAAGGCATACTCTATCTGAGATGGCGATTGCTTGAATATCTTACCTAATGTCTTGGCGAATGCTGTCGTGTAGTCGTTATACTGGTCCTCGGGCATCTTCCCTTCGACCGACCTCGGTACTATTGGCCGGTCTGCCCAATCCTTGTTGCGTCTTATGTCCAGGTACGGTCCTATGGCTGCCGGCCAATCGAACAGCGGCTTTATATCGGCTTTGTAAACCTCACCGAGAAAGTCTGTTATCTTTCCAGGGTCCACCGTATAGAGAGCATCAATCACGGTCACTGGCATACTTTGGAAGATATGACCCATCAAGAACGGTACTGGAATGCGAAGAACATAATCAAGCTCCTTGCCTATTTTGTATTTCGCAACGAACCGGCCTAATAGCGGCACTTGTTTGATTCTCTTAAATACTGGGATATGAATATGATTTGCCTTCTCGTAAGCGGGTAATTCTTTGTACCATTTTTCATCTTTGTTCAACCACCAAATACCAACAGCAGGTAATGTCAAAACACTCAGGCCCCACAACATAGCTGATTTAGGTCTCTCCTGAAATGTGCGATAGACTTTGGACATATCCTGGGCGTTGGCGTTCCAGAAGGTGATCATCGAGTTCAGCCATCTACCGTACAGTCCCGCTCGGCGGTAGTTGATTGTCTGGTCTGAAGCATACTGAAAGGCGTAAACAATAGCATCCGGTGGTGGCTCACCACCTTGAGTTTGGTGCTTTGCCATCCAATCTTTTAAGGCCCTCTCAAATTCCTCGATCCGCAGCCCGGATTCAGGTATTCCGAATAAAGCTCGCATCGCATCAACGGGGTGTCTGACAGTGCGGATAGCATGACCAGCAACGGTGTTGGTGAGCATATCACCTTTCAGGTGTTGTATGCCGGTCCTGTCCTGTCCCAAGTATCCTGATATTTGACCACCAATATCTGAAAATCTTTCCGCTGCCTTATTAGCATCTATGCCTAACGCCTTCGCCAGGCCAGTATAGGAAAGGTCTTTTGCCACTCCTTTCGCAAAAGCTACTGGTCCCCGGGCATATCGTGCCTTTACCGTTGTATCCAAAATGTCCCTGATAGGATTTCTTACCAGACCGAAGGCGGCATGAATTCCTGTTGCACCTAACCGGCAAAGTCTGTTAGCTTTTCCCAATATCAGATTGAGCAGTTTTGGTAATTGGAATTGGTCTAAATCCTCAAGGACCCGATAGAGTTCCGGGGCCACTTGATACCACTGCCTCTTGCCGTCAACTATGACAGAGATGATATGTTCCTTACCGAGAAAAATTGGTGAGTTTCCAAAGACGGTAAGCATTGCATCGTCAAGATCGCCGGGAACTACATCAATTCCTAAATCAATCAGTTGTTTCTTTAGCTGTTTAGCATCGAATGTAGTAGCTTTCATGGGGGGCGGCACTCTCTCTATCAGCCCTGCCAGGCCCGGGGTTTTTCGTTCTACTTCCGCTAATGCCCTCGCTATCATTGACTTATGTGCTATTGAAATAAGCCTGCGGGTTTGCGTTATCATAGACTCAAGCGGGTCCTCGATGGGCCTGCCGGAACCTATGATTTTATAAACTCCCTTACCGCGTTTGATAAGGCCCCGGCCAACACCTTTCGGAGTTCGTCTTTTTTCGCCCGGCGCAAATGACCTGAAAAACGGAACGTAAACAGGATTGAGCTCTCTCATTCGCCTGGCGGCTTCTTCTTCCAGACCACCAGCTTGAACAAGATAACCAAGTACCCTGTGATTCCATTCGGTTAATTCGAGAGCAATTTTCTCCCATTTTAGCGAATGATACTTCTGATAAATATACAGGGCGTCTTCATTGTCAAAACCTGATTCCAGCTCTCTCGAATGAAGGGATATCGCCCTGACAGCAACCACATACCTCATAAAGTCTTTAATCTCATCCGCTACAGGTCTCAGAACTTCCTTTAACGATTTACCGGTTACATTGCCCCATATATCAATGGTATGATCTATCACAAAGGTTCTTGCCCGGGCCCCTTCTGTCTGTGTCAAGAATCCAAATAGAAAACCGGGGTCCTTGCTGCCAAATTCCAGACTCCTCGATGGTACGTTCTCCTGCAGGGCCCTTTGTATCGGAGTTGATACATCGGCCCAGGTTGTTGACCACCATAAACTGAAGCGTTCTTTCCAGTTTTTCAGTGGTTTGAGTTTTTGTGCTATCTGAGAATCAAATCTTGCTTCGGCCCCCTGTTCTTTCCACTGCTCTATCATGTCCTTTGCAGTATGCAGAATATCCGCTATGTCGGCATTGTCTTTTAAGTAGTTGTCCTCAAAGAATTTTAACATTCGCGGAGCTTCTTTCTTCAGGTCGATGGCCCCGGTAAGCCAGCCGAAAACAAACTCGGCATAGCCTTCCATCTTATAACCGCCTTCCGGCCTTTTCTTGCCGTAAGCGGCTTTGCCTAACCGGACCAGCTCCGCGCCAAGACCGTACCAGGCGTGTGACATCTTCTTACTGGCGGTGTCATTGAAATATACGTCTATATGATGGCCGACCTCGTGAGTTGCTGTTCGTAGATTATTGACGTTTCGTAACCGTATCCCCCTGGTCCTTTTGTTATACCATCCGGGCTTTTTCTTCCTGAATGTCGCTACTCCCTTAATCGAAACACCAAGAGCCTTGCTCAAATAGTTTACTATGTCTCTCTGTGAAATCTTGGCTGGTTTCGTCACACCTCGTTTTAATGCTATCTTGCGTGGTACTTTGGGTTCTGCTGCAAATCCAACGTCCTCGGGTTTGTCTCGGTGGGCATTATTGTATTCTCTCGCGGTTTCAGGCGCTGCATCATCGCTCTTTATCGAATTGCCCCTGCCTTTCAAATATACCAAAGCATCTAAGAGCTTGGCCGAACTGAAATCGGCCCGCATCGCTTGTTTCCATGTTTCAAATTCGCCTACTATTTCTCGTAGTCTTGAATCGCCGAAATATTTCAGGCCCCTGGCTTTAGACTTGGGCACTTCGATATAGGCGCTGTTTTTACCTGCTTTGAATATTCTGGCCTCGCCCACCTTAAGATGAAAAACGCCCCGGGGATTATCCATCAGATAAGCCACGGCCGCTTCGGGGATCATATTGATAGATGTAGGCAGATCGTATGAAGGTCGTAAGTCTTGGGCAAAAGTAGTCCCTGCCGTCTGCTGCCATCTGCCATCGTGTAATTGATAACTTTCGGCCGCACCTGTTTTTTGCTATTCTCGCTATCACCCACCAAAACACCCATTGCGGCAATTATGTTGCCGTTGGCGATGTATCGTTCTTCTTTCTGGTCCGTTGGAATATTGAAATATTTATCGAGCTTGCCGTAAAAACGCTGTGAGTTTTCAAATTGTGCCAATGAAATAACAACCGACCGGGCAGGATGCGGTATCGCAATTCTGAGACGGATATTACTTGGGGCCGCTGGATTGATGGCGTATTCTTTCTTACCGAAAGTGTCTATGATTTCCAGGAGAATAAAGGGATTGCCTTCCGCATCTCTGCGGATTGACCCTAACTTTATTTGAGATAGCATACCCCGTGCTCTCTCATAAGCGGCTACAGTATTTCTCTTTACTTTTCTGCCTTTCCTGTTCAGCCCGGCTTCATATTCAGACCAGGCAAAATCAACTCTTTCTCTGATAAGACCCATATATGAATTGGGGCTTGATACATTAGCTTTTTCCACTACACTTTGAATTTCGTCTTTTATCTCGATAGTGGTCATTGGCCGGCCTTCGAGGACAACGCTCATCTTGTCCAACGCAGCCGGCTCCTGAAAGACGTTGCCTGGCTCACCTACAAATATGGTCTTTGTCGTTACCTCCTCGGCCTTGTAGTCTTTGTCTGTGCTGATGAGTTCGTTCTGGTCGGTTTTAGTCAGATACTCAATTAGATTATCAAACTCAGGCTCAGCCCAATCGTAAAATTCCTGCTGCTGCTCTACGGATAGTAACGCAAGCCTGCCGGTAAATCGCCTTGCTATCTTATCTTCATTCCAGGGACCGTGATAATTGCCCGTACCCATTGCATCTTCATATTTGCTTACTTCGATATCCAGACCCATTTGTCTTAGAATATCAGGATTTTGGGTGATATATTGAGCAACAATGTATTCACCATAGAGATTAAGAATGTCGGGAATTTCTTTTTGCTGATATGCCCCTTTCGTCTTTGCCGAAGTATTGGCATTGAGGGACCGCATCTTGTTCTCAAGGATAGCAGCGGGTCTTAACTCTGAGGGCAATGCCGTCATTAAAATCTTGTATTCCGGCTCAACCACCTGGCCTTTGCGATTGATACGGCCTAAAATCTGTACGAATTTGTTGATGTCAGCCGCAGGTTGAACAACTATCATTACCCGCTGCTCTTGGTTCCTGAACTTCACAGAAGCGTGTGCGCTCATTCCCTCAGCGCCTGCCACGTTGACTATTAAAGCGTCCGTATCGCCATAGTTGTAATCGTAAACTATACTTGTCTTATCACGTTCAGCCGAGGACCGAAGGGCCAGCTCGTATTTGTCTTTTCCTTTTTTAATCAGTCGCTTATCTCGACCTGTTATCTCTCCAACCTTATAGCCCTCTACCTCAAGCTGGCTGATAATCTCGTCAATAGGTGAGCCCGGCAGGTCCAACTCCATTTCTTTTATGTGATTCTCTGTGGCATGGTAGGCATCCTGTAAATCTAAAGGCAAATCGTCCACTTTCACATATACAACTTCAACATCACCCCAACTATAGACTTTTTGATAACGCAAAGTATTACGCAGCATATTCAGCATGACTTCACGGTAATCAAAGTCGCTGATAATATCACCAGCATCAAGACCATTCTGTTTAACGTATCGGTCCAGGAATGAGCCCATTGTATTTTCCAAAGCGACAATAGGCCGTTTCCCCGCCTGTAACGCTTGTATCACCTGGTCCACTGTTTCGTCTATCTTCAAGGCCAACAGCATTTGCTTAATAGCATTATGAGCAACAGCGGCAAAGTTAGTGTGCCCTATGGTAGTACCAACACTTTTGGTCCTTTTAGCTTGAGCCTTGGCCTCTTTCTTCTTTGGCTCGATTACTGTACCTGCAAATCGTTCGTCAAAAGAAATTATCTGCCTGAATACTTCCGTGACTTTATCAGCTCGCTCAGTATCCCTCTCGAGATGTCTCGCATCAATAGTCGTTTCGTATTTCACGCCAGAGAAATCTAACTCCGTCCTTATGTACGAATTCGCCCTTGCAAGAGCAGCGGCAATAACTTCCTGGTACGGCTCACCACCGGTTTGGACCGCTTCCAGCATATTGTCCCTGTCACCATCGAAGGCATCTAAGAGTCCGGTCCGGGCATACAACGTCATAGTCTTGGGGGTCTTTGCGTAAGTAGCGGAACTAAACAATACCCCGGATGAATGAGGAATAAGCATTTCTCTGATGTATTCACCCGTCTGACTTTCGCCGGCGGCGTTATGGGATTCATCGAGAATGAGTAGCTGACCTTTAATAAGCTCTGCGATCTGCATCCTCTGTTTGCGAGTTTCGGTATTGACTTGATGATAAGTCGATAATACCAAATTGTAATCCTTGTCTCTTATCGCCTTATGAATTGCCCTGTCCGCGGCTGGCCTACTCCCATGCTTTTTGAATACTACCCTGTTTTTCTGGTCTTTAATATCAACATCAGCGTTCATCATCAGGGGTTTTATCTGGTCTTCGGTAAGCCCCACGTCAAACAGGTCCCGGAAAAAATCAGTGAATAGATGTTTGCCGGAAGTGAAAAATATCGGCTTCCTGCCGTTCAGTATCTCCCGCCTAACCAACGCAGCTCCCACCCGGCCCTTGCCAACACCTGTCTGATGGCCTACTATTAGAGCAGAGCCTTTATCAATCCTGTCCAACGCCAATGCCACTGAATCAATCTGCGTGGCGGATAAATGTCCCCACATCTCCGTATTTGATTTGTACTGTAGCTGCTCCCGAACGTAATCGTCAATGTCACCTACGCTCTGCTGTAGTTTTTCTAATGCAGCGGTAACGTGTGGCTCAAGATATGTAGGGATATTTTCGTTTGGTGCGGGTGCTTTTGAGGATGGTTTGTACTTTACTTGAAGTTTGCCTAACGCAGTAGGTCCCACCATTCCCACAGGCTTACGCTTCTCAGCTCGTTTAACCTCTGGTTTTCGTCTAAGTTCTTCAATAGCGGGTCGCTCTTTGCGTTCCGCAGCAGCTCTTTCTTCCGCTGCGGGCTCGCGTTCAAATACAGAAGGCTTTGAGACAGGAGATGGTTCTGGTTGTACCTCTCGCTCGCCAGCAGGAACTCTACTAGGTCCGGATCGTTCCCCGGGTAGTCTTCCAGCAGGCCCTCGTTGAGTAATTCGTTCACCAGCCCCGCCCTCGACCTCTGGTCTCTCGCCAGCCGGTTCAATCGGCCTGCCAACAGGTCCTCGTATTTCTGCCAATTCTTCGGCGGTCCGTTCTTCAGCTCCACGCCCAATAGCCTCAGCACGTCCAGGCTCCTCTCCGGTGGTGGTATATGTAGTTTCTGCTGGCTCATTTGCCAAAATCTCCTTCATCATATTATACACTTCCGACCAGCTCTTTGCTCGGAAAATTCCTGCTTTTGGACCATAATTTTCAGATTTTTTTCGGCCATGAATCGCTATGATCCTTACAGGCCAAGCGGCTCCCTGTCGGCGGTATAGATCGCCCGCTACCTCAAAGTCGCCTATCACGTTGTAATGACTGTAAATGTAGTTCCCGAATATCCATTCCGGGGTGGAATATTTACCCATTTTCTTGGGTGCGGCGATAATCATTACGGCCCGGCCTTCGTCCCGCATCGCCTTCAAATTCTCCGCCGCTATGATATGCTCGATGTGTGATAGTTTGAATCCGTCAAATCTAACTTCTTTGTGCTTCCCGAAAGGTGGGTTCATTATCACCGCATCGGATATAGGTTCAAGATATGCTTTGCGGGCGTCGTTTTCAGTTACACTTGCATAACCTTGAGAACGAAGTATTTCTGCCCTGGTAGGGTCAATCTCATTGACAATGACATTAGCAGGATCAGCCACGATAGTAAGCATACCTGTCCCGGCTGTGGGTTCGTACACTACCGTACCCGGGCCAATATGAGCTAATTCGCTTGCGATAAAGGCCAACGGAGCCGGCGTTGAATATGCCTGCCCTTCAATTGATGTTCCTGTTCGGGCAGTAAGGATCGGTTGGCGATCGTATAATTCCACTAAAGCGTTTATTGTTTCTTCGGAGTACCCTCTGTTTTCTTCTACAATGCCCCTGGCCGCCTTCACTATGGCCAGTTCCATCGCTTCCTGTACTTTCTTGTGCGAATATCCTTTTTCGGGCGTTAAGTCAGCTCGTGATACTCCTAACGCATCCGCCACCCATTGCTTTACCTGCCTATTATCAATTGGTTCCGTTGAAGTCTTTAATCGTTCTGAAAATCTATCGGCAAGGCCAACTACGTTGATATTGTCAACTGTACCTATATTAGCTATGGTAGGGGGCTGGGCTTGTCGTCTTCTTGTACGAGCAAGCATCTCACCATCGAGTATCTGAATACGTCTTTCCAATGCCTTTGCCTCTGGCGTTTCTGGTAGTTCCCAACTTTCTTGAACAATAGTCTGCATAGCATCTAAATCATTTTGCTTAAAAGCAATATCCGCTCGCTTGCTTAAATCTGCTATCTTAGCTTCTGGTGCTACTTTTACCGCCTCTGGCTTAGTTATTGGCGCAGTGGATCGTACAGGAGGTGGAATGACCCCTGCAGAGGGTTGTTTAGGTATGGTAGTTGGTGATATTTTAACGGCTGCCCGTTGTGCCGCTCTTATTGGGTGTTTTATCATTTGGCCGATTTCTTTGGATGTTTCTATGACCTCGGCCACTTTGGTCATTGGCATTTCGATAAACGGTTTTGTTTTCCCAAGACCTGTCTTTAGTGCTTCCACGCCCTTGAGCAATGGCCGGCCAGGTTCCAGACCATACCTAATCATCCTCTCAGCGGCTCTTTGTGGTGATTCAACTGCTTCCTGGCCTAACTGATAAAGTGTGTCTCCCTTTATCCCGAGTAATTGAGCCTCTGCGGCAGAGACTATTTTATCAATAGCTTGCATTTCCGCTTTTTTGAGGGATGTCAAACTGCTGTATGCAGCAGATTTCGCCGTGCTTTTAGCCATAGCATCAACTTCTCGGAGCTTACCCGCGAAACGACTATTGCTCGCTTTGACAAGAGCATTGCGTAAACGGCTTGTATATATCGCGGTGTCAACTTCACTGGCAGTTTGAAAAGTCCCGGCAATCGCACCGACTAAGGCAGCTCTCTTGCCAACGTGCTTTATAACCTCGCCGGGTTCCATATCCTTGCCAAGCACTTCGGCCCCCGCCAGTATTCCGCCGACACCCAAACCTTTTTCAACTGCCTTAGTTATATTTGCGGCCCGGGCATATCCACGAGGGAACTTTTCCGCTAACTTTGTCAGACCACCCATTTTCTTAATGGCTTCGGTAGCTTTGGCCACCCTGGGTATCTTGCTAATGGCTGCTCCACCTATACCAACAGCTTTGAAAAGAGTAGGATATATTATGCCCCATTCAATCGCAAGGGTTCCAGTTTCTCCGGCCGCCAACATTAAAGCTGGACCAAAACCGGCAAAATTTTCGGCTTCTTCAACTAATTGTTTTTTGAAATCCTTGCCACCTAATCGACCTCCAAGAGTTGGATAATATTTCAATGCCCACTTGAGGCGGTCGGGAATTTCCTCGGCCATTCTGTCAGATTCTTCACGAGTATATGGCGTGGTAGGTGATACCATCTCCCTTATGCCTTTGAAGATTTCTGGGATACCAACGTCAACAGGTTTCTTTTTTTCGTGTCCCAACCGCTCCCTCATCGTTCTGGTATCGCCCGACTCATCCCACATAGGACCTAACCCTATCCCAGTAGATTTCTGTTGCATCGGTATTGGCTTAGTTAGAGGATATATTTTGCCCGAAGGAGAGGTGTATTGTTTAAGACCCATTCGGCGATATATTTCAAGGTCAGCTTCGTTGGGTTCGATAAGGTCTTCGGCTGTAGGTGCGGGTTCTTCTTGGAGTGTAGGCTTTTTTACTCCCGCAAGCTCTTCAAGAGAACGGATGGGAGCTTTGACAATGGAGGTTTTGACGCCAGCAAGCTCTTCCAGGGTTTTTATCATTTAATGTCGCTCTGGCCAATTTTGGGCATTTATTGACCATTTTACACAAGCACAACACCAAGTCGTTACGTAAGTCCTTTATTTGCAAAGACTTTATTCAGATTAAGTACCTAATCTTTCGACTTTTTGATCCAATTCATTTAATCGCACCCCTGGCCCTTAGTGCTTCTAATATTTCTATCTGGGTTGCACCTTGAGTAATGGCACGAGTTACAAGACTTTTGGTGTCGTCATCTAAATTGCGCCAATAGCTATTGAGATACGGCCGGGGTGCTATAGGGGCGGTACGGTTTACTTCGAGTGTGCCTAACGGTAAATTCTCAAGAGGGGGATTGGATGGACTATAATAACTTTCCGTTTCTCCCCTTCTCGCTGACCTGTATTCGTCCAAACGTGATTTATACTGTTCGAGCTGCTCAATATAATATTTTCGCTGATCTTCCCTGCCAGGGATAGGAGAACCAATCGCATCATAAGTTGCTTCCAACGCCCTCTCAATTGTGTGCATGATACTGATGATGTCTTTTTCGCCCAGATCATCATCAGCGTCTTTTCTTGCCAATTTTCTACCTTCTGCCTGTGTGATTAGTCCCTCTTTAACCATCTTCATAATAGGGGAAAGAGTTGCCGGCCTATCCTGGCCGTAGTATTTCGTCCTTGCCTTAGTGAAATCTATATCAGCCCGCATGGCTTCTGTCTCTAAGGGGTCTCTCAGCATCGGCGCCATTGCCTGGCCCAGCACCCTCTGCGCAAACGGGTCAAGTCCGCTCACTCCGCCCCGGTAGGTCCCTTTCGGATTGACCACGTCCCACATCCTCCCCAGGAAGCCCTCCGGCTCTTCCTGGGCCATCAGGGACGAAAAGCCCTGTTCAGGGTCCGCTAAGTATCTCTTCAGAACCTCGGTGTTGAAGTTCTCTTTTTTCGATTTACCGATAGCATCGAATATCTGCATCATCGCATCCCGGTTGGCGAATGCGTATGGGTCCGGCCTGGCCGGCGGTGCGAAATATATATTAGGCATAGTTTAAGCTCCTTAATATCTTGCATACATTGCACCAGCTTGAGGTGTTACAGTACCTACTGTTGGCATTCCTCCTCCGCCACGAGAAAATATATTACCCCCTCCCCCTAACATCATAGCCATAGCCGCTGGCCCGGCAATCTGGCTGAACGTACTCGGGCCCGTATCACCCGGATCGTACATTTGCCTCGTCTCTCCTAATATCGTACCTGCTGCGCCAGCCGGACCCTCCTGCTTATACGGGAACAACAGCGTTTGTAATAGTGCGAGATAATCCGCCTCATCCTGGGCCGTCTCTATCTGTCTGGGCAGGCCGCCGTATGCCGTCGCCGCCTCCGTTTTTCGCAGTGGTGCTTTTGAGGCGTAGTCGCTGGCCTCTATCAACGGCCCCGCCGCCCCCGTCTGCCGTTCCCTCTCGCGGTCATAGAGCGCACCTAAGTAGCCCATCCGGTCGGCTGAATACCCCCTCCTGGTAGCCCCCTCCTGCTTCAAGGCTGGGCTGGAAAAATCACCGTGACCCACTAATTGCAGCCGTCTCCTCAGCTCGTTTATCGCCTCCTCCTCCTCCATCTTCGAGGCCTCCCGGTATCCCTGGTAGGCCGGTGAGGTCATGGGGTCGTAACCGCCTTCCACCGTCTTTTTAAGCTGGCCTATCCCCGTCGTTATCCCGCTGGGAATCCCCTTATTAAGATATTCCTGCAACCACTGCTGCCCCTCCGCTTCGATACCGGTCATACCCGGTATCTTTCGGGTCGGGAACTGTACGTTTTTCTTAGTGAGGCCTAAAAGAAATTTCCTGGCCTCACTTTGTTCCGGCGAATCAGGAATACTCTGAAAGCCGCCACCGCTATTCTTTGAAGCCAACATAGACCCGCCCGTTGCTATTGCTGTGGCCCCTATCAATGCCCACGACATACTGACACCTCGCTTTCTTTTGAAATTAGTCCCTTTTCACCGGTGTCTATTCTAAGAGTTTTTTTGACCTCTTCAGGCAATTCATCGTATGTTTTTGCTATCACCTCTTCTTCGATTTTTTCCAAATCCGTCTCTTCAGTTGCGTGAACGGTTATCCAGACAGTGTCCTCGTGAAAATAACCAATTCGTTTTGTTCCTGCCTGGGTAATGCCGGAACAGGGTGCTTTGATTCTTTCTACACCCTTCTCTGTCAATATAGAAACATCACCCTTGAGAACAAAAAAAGGATGCGTTGTTTTGTGCAGTTTGGTCACCACTACCATCCCTTTTAGCCCTGTCATTTCACGAATATAAAGACCATCGGCAAAAGTGTGGCGCAGGGGAAAAGCCTCATCGCCGAACTTTGCTCCTGGCACTCTCCCAAGTGCTGATTCCAATTTAAGCATTTTTTTTATGATCTCTTTGGGAGATGGTACTTTTTCCAGGTCCTCCGCCATTGTGCAAACCCCCTCAACTTTTGCTAATCCGCTAACCAATGTTCCAAGTACCATATTATTACCCCCTAAAATAATTTTTTAATTGACTTTACAAAGGCCCGCCGCCCCCAAAAAGCGGGAACCACATCCCTGAGATTTGACGGCGGCTTGGACCAAAGAAATCACGGCACGCTCTTTGACAAATCGAGACCCGTCTCGATGAACAATCGATTCAGGGCGAATTTTCTCCAAGCCAGAAATGAAATCATCAATGAGCTTGTTCAGTAGCGGGTCGCTCTCTGCAAGCATTCTATAACCCCTTTCCTTCTCTGCGTTGATTTTCCAACAACCACAAACGCATAGAACCCTCGACATTCGAGGCATCCTGCATCAAACCGGTAAAGGCCGTGAAGGATATATGACCAGTTTTGTAATACCCACAAACATGCACAATCAATTCAGTCAGCGGTAACAATTTACAAAACACCGAACAGACCGCTTCGCCTAAATCTTTATCGGAACAATTCATCAATGCCTCGCACCGCTGCAGGTATTCTTCATGTGTGGGCTTCAACACTGCGTATATCCTGCGGTCTGGATTTGCCGCGACTGCCAATTGACCGGGTTCAGTGTTCTCAAGGTCAGAAACGAAAGGTCCTAACACATCGGGAGGTAACTTGGCGAGCCGATCTATCACAGCTTCTATGAGTTTACTTTTAACATCCACTTCTTCACCAACTTTTTTTTTACCAGCTCCTGTTTCGCTTTATCGAACACCGTCCTTGCTGTTTCTACGGCTGCTATGGATTGCCTTAACTGGGTAAACATTCTACTACCTCTTTCTGGGCTTTGGACTTTTGTGCAAGATGTGTAAGCGACCCACGTACCTCTAGTTCACAGAATCTAAGTCGCCCATTCACATCCAGATACGGAATGTCATCGCTTTTGACCAGCGCCCTCAAGAATTTCTGCGGTAAACCCAATCGTATTGCCAGAGATTCTAATGTAATGTAACTATAATCATTCATCGCATCTGAAAATACGACGGTCAAAAGGGATTGTCAATGACGTGGTAGGATATTGTACGATAAAACGCGATAATGTCCTATGTGCTTTCTTAGGTCTTCGTAGATTTGCTGTGTTATTGGTATTTCTGCAAATACTCACCTGGCAGCTTGTCGGTAGGTAGGCTCCATTTTCTCTCGCTTACTTGGAAAAAAGGGTATATCCTCTTTTCCCTCCAACTCCGCATTGTACCACGGGATACACCAAATATGACTGCCCATGTCGCCATGGACAAAGGTTTTGACATCCGTGGAGCGGCCAAATCACCTTTCTTTGAAACAATATTTTCCACGCGACTAAGACCAGCTTGTAGGTCCTCCAACTGCTGATTCATGTCTTTAATGTGTCTTTTTTTGGCCATGATAAAATCGGTAGATTATGGTGTTCATTGATAGTGACATTTTGTACCTAAAAAATAAAAAATTACCTTCGCTCATAAGTCCTTATTATTACTTGCATTTACAGAGGCATTCAATGTCTGCTCTGTATTGTCTTTGGATGCACCACAACCGACCTCTCTGCGAAACAGCCTAAGACTCTCCGTAATCCCCGTTTTTAGGCTCTTAGCGTAGATTCCCGTGGTCCGATAGTCCTCATGTCCGAGCTGCTCCTTGAGCTGTTTTAGGTTGCCAGATGAATTTAGGAATAATGTGGCAAAAGTGTGTCTCAGGGAATATGGTTTGAGCTCAGGAAACCCGGCCTTTTGGAAAAGTTGCTTAACCATGTAATATAAGCCCTGATAACCCATCGGCTTGCCCCGCGTGTTCAGAAATACAAACTCGTTTTTTCCAGCTGCCCCTCTGGTATCCTCGATATGTTTTTCCAGTATGGCTCTTAAAATCTCATCAATATCAACGACCCGGGCCTTGTGTCGCTTGCTCTTTTTTATATCGATCTGCGATTTACCTGAGTTGATCCCCAAATCTTTCACTCTTAAGGTACAGAGTTCCGATGGCCGTAAACCTGCACATAAGAGGATTTCAAAAACCACCCGTTCTCGTGCGCTGCATACCTGCCGGCACTTTTCTATCTGTATTTTTGTTAAGTAGTCCGTGGATTCCAAACCCGTCTTATGCCGCCTTTTCTTGTCCTTTGCCTCAAAATCCCCTGCAGCCGCTCGAAGCAGAATGATCTTAATTATCTGGCCTGACCACAGCTTGCCTGTCTGTGTCCTATGCCCCTCGATGTTTAGCTCGCGGGCTATCTGCCAGGGGCCCAGCACCTTCTTGCCTTTGCGTGGTTGGGCTTTGCGAACAATTATCGCGATTACATCCCGCTCACTTTTAAAATGCCCGTATGGTTTTCTACCGACTCTACTCATTACTCGGAGCACCCCCTGCTTTTTTGTTTAGGGTCCGGGCGTATATGTGAGTGTCCGCGTTCTCGTACCCTAATTTGTCCTTAACCAGAAACTCGTTGCCGGTAACATCCAACAAATACATTCCAAATGTATGCCTGAATGTGCGCGGGCTCAGTCTGGTTTTGAGCGTTCCATTTTTACGGTAAAGCCATATCCCCGCCCCTATCCCAATCACCTTGACCTTGCCATATACAGACTGCCTGGTCATCTTCTTTCTCTGCTCGTTGCGAAACAAAAGACTCTCTAAGCTGTGTCCTCTATGGTAAAGCCTTACATATTCACCCAGCCTCTTCTTAAGGTACTCCGATATCCTGATGGTCCGGTCCTTTTGGCCCTTACCATCCACTATCTCAATCTCTAATTTACCGTGATACGATGGTAGGCTGCTTAGTCTTAGGTTACAGAGTTCAGAAGCCCTCATCCCCGTCTCTAACAACAGGACAACTATCATCTCGTTTCTCACCGCCCGGTTCAGGGTCCTGCTCTCTTTGGCCTTGATAAATTTTAGTATCTTGGCTACCTGCTCCAACGATAGATAGTCGGTCGGCTTCAAATACTTTTTGGGTTTTCTTTTCTTCCGGCACTTGGCCTGGTAATGGGCGTGCCTTCGCTCCTCGGCCATACGGACAACATCTCTGCTCAAAGGATCCTCGCTGTGCCGCCTGGCATATTCCTGGAGCTGCTGTCTGGTTAATATTTTCTTGCGATTCATAACCTATGCTCTCCTTTCTTTGCCGCCATAATGTAACGCTTTAACTTCCAAATTGTGCGATATAGTCCTATTATACCCTTTTCAAAATTGCCCTCAAAATTCTGCACTCTAAAGGGTGTTTCGAGACACTCTGTAAAATTAACTGTATTAGGATGAGACATTTTGTTTCCTGTAATATTTCCTTTGGTTTTCACGGTTGGTTTTTCGGCGGCGTCTCTTAGAGCAATCATCGCAATATCTTTGTCTATACCGCAACCGCTCACAACCACAATCGGGACACTCTCTCAGTAAAAACCGACTCTGCTTTTCAATCCTGTGAGTATTTCTCGGTGTCGCATGGTGCGGCTGATTTCCCCAATCGCCAATAAGTTCAATCATATTCTTTCATCCTTTTCCCTATTGTCGCTCCGGCTAATTTTGGGCAGTTTAGCTATAGTGACACTAAGAAAAACGCAAAGTCTTTACCTAAGTCCTTTATTGACAACGGTCTTAATCGGTGTTACTGTCTATATAATTGCTGGCGTGAATACAACAAAGCCAAAACGAGCTTTTAACTTTGCTTTGCAGGGCTTAAACCAGCTTCTTTGGCCGGCAGTGTGTATCAATTGCGGCGAAAACATCTGTGAAACAGATAACAACCTGTGCAAGAACTGCTGGGCCCAGCTTCTGGCCTGCATGGGCGCCGATTACTGCCGGCGCTGCGGCCGGGATGCCAGTAAATTTGCACTGCTGGAAGGGGCCTGCCCCGATTGCCAGGGTAAAGAATTTCACTTTGACCGGATAGCCCGCAGCGGAGTTTATAGCCAGGCCCTGCAAAAAATGATATTGGCCTTCAAAAACGGCCGAACAGAACTTGATTCGGCAGTAGGATTTTTGGCTAATTCCGCTTTGCAGGGAAGTGGCTTTGATAATGATATAGAACTCTTCGTCCCTGTACCGCTGCACTGGTCGAGGCGATTGCGTCGCGGCTACAATCAATCACAGGTTTTAGTCAGAAAATTAAATCACTCCACAGCCAAAATCAGCACAGAGCTTGTCCGAATCCGCCGAACCAAATTACAGCCGGCAATGGCGAGTCCCACCGCACGTGCTAAAAATGTCGCCGGTGCCTTTGCTGTTCGTTATGGGCATAATTTTACTGAGCGAAAGATTTGCCTTGTCGATGATATCAAAACAACTGGTGCAACGCTGAACGAGTGTGCAAAGACATTGAAACAAGCCGGCGCTTCAAAAGTCTTTGCGTTAGTTTTAGCCGTCGCCGGCCAAAAACCCGTTTAGCAGTCGTCGGCACGACGACACTTTGGCTTTTGTATTAATGGAAACGATTTTGATATTATTTCATTGAAAGTAGCCGTACCGGCTACTGCTAAACAATAACGAGGTTGCTAATGATTATTGCTTACCACGCCATCTTTACTACATACGGTACTTGGCTGCCAAATGACCCCAGAGGTTCATATTCTAAAGAAATTTATAATGAACAACTCCGTGTGTTAGGCAGGATTAAATACGGTCGGCAGAACCCGGTGCCGGCTAAAAACCTGTTAATAAGATTCTGGACTGCAGCAACACCACGCCTTACCCGACCACCATTTTTCATCGATGACAATATCCGCCCAATCATCGCCACTGGTTTCAAAAAGGCTGTTTAGCGGCTGGGTATCAAAATTACAGCTTGTGCAATAATGAATGACCATGTCCACGTGCTTATACTTCGCTCAAAGTACAGAATCGAGTACCTTGTCAATCAGCTCAAAGGTAGCGCAACACGGGCCTTGGGACTTAAACAAACCCCCTGGTCTCGTGGTTGTTGGAAGGTTTTTATTACAGACCATGAAGCATTACTGGCAGCGGCCAATTATATTCAAGCCAATCCCGCCTGCGCTGGCCTCTATGCTCAATCCTGGGATTTCATCACCCCTTTACCTGTTTAGTCGTCGTCGGAACGACGACTCTTCTTAAAGAAAGTCGCCGTACCGGCGACTGCTAAACGTATAAAACGGTTACAGTTTTTCGTGCTTTACTACGGCTCGGTACAGGCCGTTGATGCGTTTGCCGTCAACGATTGTGGGGGAATATTTTTCGTTTCTCGGCTGAAGACGAATTTTATTCTCCGACTCGAAGAACGCCCTCTTGAAGGTCGTCTCGTGCGGCATCGCAAAACGAACAAAGCAGTCATCGCCATTATGCACCTCGGCTGCGGGTGAGAATATCACTATATCACCCTCACGGAATTTCGGCTCCATCGAATCGCCGACAACCCGAACCGCAAAGGCATTCGGGTCGTGCATGTCGGGACAGCGAATATAATCGTCGGCTATGCCCACAGGGTAGTCCAGGTCATTGAAATCACTCGGATAGCCGGCTGAAACTTTGTTTATCACGGGCACTAATCGACCGGCGGCCAGAGGCAACCTATCCTGCTCGATGTTCAAGTCACTTTCAGCAAGAAGCTTGCTGAGCCGCCTTGCATTAGCTTTTTTATCAATAAGGTTTTTGATAACCTGCCGCCATTTCTGACTTTCAGCCTCGGCGGATTCATATTCCTGACGAACATCGGCAGGAAGACCTTCGATATGAGCAATGTGCAGCAGCAGACCCGGTTCAAACTCAAGTATCTTCTCCAGCCTGGTGAGCAGCTCGTCACTGGGCGGATTTTTAACCTTGCCGGTCTCAATGGTGGACAGGTACGGCTTGGAAAAACCGATGCGATTGCTGACCTCGTCCAGAGTCAGATTTAACTGCTCACGTTTTTTTCTTATTATTTGCCCCAGAGACATATCGAATCCTCAAATTTTTCAACCACTAATCAATTTCTATAAGCTCGTAACTACTGCTTCCCAGGCCGATACGCTCGGCGTGTTCAATCTGGTAACGCGGGTCGAGCTTGTCATTCTCCAACAGCTCGGCCAGTTTCCGGCCCGCCTTGTTTTCCACCAAATCCAGCGCTGCCTTATCGACAGCCACAGGGTCGGTCGAGGCGGCTATGCCGATATCATCGACTATTTTATCCATATTTGGCGTGTCAAAACAATCACAATCTTTGGTAACTGACAATAAAAAGTTAAAAAATGCAGCCTTGTTCTCTTTGCCCTTCAGTGCACCCAGTGCATATTCAGCGATACTTTTTTGTAATACTTCACATTCCGGGCCCCAATTGCACTTGACGGCACCGAATCTGCACATCGCCATGCACTCTGCACAGCCGATACATTTGTCCTGGTTGATGTGTGCCTTGACATCGTCAAGTGTTATTGCATCGGCGGGGCAATGCTCAAAACATACGCCGCAGCGTGTACAGTCGTTGCTGATGCTGAGCTTAAGAGCGGCGTGCTGTTTCATCTTGCCCCTTTTACTTGCACAACCCATTCCGAGTGTTTTCAGCGTACCTGCCGCACACGCTGCAGGATGGCCGGTAAAATGGGCCACCGAAAGAAGCGATTGGCATCTGACTATACCGGACGCAATAAAAACTTGTTTATCAATTTCGCCGTTGATTTCAACCGGGGCCTCAGTTGTGCCGAACAATCCATCAGGCGCAATGAAAGGTATCCCTAATCCTTCTAAGCTAAAGCCGTGCTCGGCAGCTAAAATACTATGGTCGATGGCATTGTGCCTTCGGCCAACGTATAAAGTGGTGGTATCGGTTACAAATGGTTTTGTTTTCAATGCAAGCAGCTCATCCACCAGTCCCTTGATGCACGCAGCAGATATATGTGTGTTGTTACCATCTTCTCCAACGTGAACCTTGACCGCAGTGAAATCATTTTCCTCAAAGCATCCTGCAAAACCGCCGGCCTTAAACAGCTTGCGTGCCTTCTTGGAAATCACCTGCTCGCCGTCGTTAATAGATACTTTAATAAAATATACTTTAGAACTCATAAAAATCACCAGTCAGGCTTAAACAGAGCAACCTGCCATTTTACAATTGTTCAGCCCAATGAAACAGGCTAATTATTATATTGTTTTTTCACCTGACTGCAAGAGCTGCTTAGAAAGGAAAATGCTCAAACAGTATTTTAATCCCAAGACCAATAAGGATTATTCCGCCGAGGGCTTCAATCTTGTTCTCGAAAAAATGACCGAATCTTTTGCCGATGCAAACGCCAAGATATGACAACACAAAGGTTACCAGGCCTATGATTATCACTGCAATAGCAATGGAGCTTACGATAAGTGAAAGGGTAATGCCGATTGCCAGGGCATCGATACTCGTAGCAAGGGCCAGAACCAGCAAAACCAGGACATTCGATGGGTCCAAATTCTTCTCAGCCGACTCAATCTTGAACGACTCATAAATCATTTTTCCGCCGACCGCACTTAAAAGGCCAAAGGCGACCCAATGGTCATAATTTGCTATGTATTCTTTTACACTCAAGCCCGCCATAAAGCCTATCAACGGCATAATCGCCTGAAAGCCGCCGAAGAAAACAGCTATTCGTAAGGCGTGCTTTACGTGTAACTGCTTGTATGCACTGCCGCTAACAATAGAGACTGCAAAAGCATCTATTGCCAGTCCAACGGCTATGACTATGATTGTAACCAAATCCATAAAACGCCTTCAGAAGGTTCCTGTTTCTACTCGGCTCTTATTATGCCATCTTTTGTCAGGTCTTCGCTAATCTTCCGGCCGGGCTTGACAACCAAAAACTCGCTGTTGTGCCAATCACTGTCAACAAGCTTCTGCATAAGAACGGGGCTGCCCTTTAGCTCATCGTAGTTCCAGCGAAGAAATTCGGCGCAGCGTTTCGTATAATTCTTGTACTCATCCGAATCGACAAGGCCCCAATCGATATACGTTGCCCAATCATACTCCTTTATCCAGCTTTGCTCGACTTCCATCAGATATTGGGCGTTATCGTCCCCGTATTTTTCCTTATACTCTTTAAGCATTTTTTCATAGCGTTCCTCGCTGGGCTGTTTGCCGGATTCTATCCAGCCGGCGCTATACCAATAAACACCGCGGTGGGAGTCGAAGTATTCCTGGTATTTGTCTTTCGAGCCAAGCAGAAGTGTAATGCAATCATGGCCTCGCGGGGCAACAATAGGGATTTTCGCCGACAATCCTACGATGCCATTACTGCAAAGGCCGTAACCAAGCAGCGAAGCATCGTAGGGGCGTCCCTGAATGTCGCAGGTATTATCGAGAGCTTTCTGGACTTCCCGGCGAAGCTTTTCCGGCTCATCATGCAGACCCTGCTCCATCAAAACTACATCAACAACATTTTTCGAGCGGGCAGCACAAAAATACGCTTCCCTCTGCATTACTTTACAGGTTATGAACTGAAGTCTCATCTACGGTTTGCACTGCTTGCAGGGTCTTTTGCCGGCCTTTACCGCTTCGTCTTTGCTGCTGTAACCTACGAGGTTTTCCGGCTTGATTCTCGTTGCCCAGCGACACCCGGGCTTATGAAAGACTTTGCTGTTCTTTGATGCTACATATCCGTATCCGGCCACCGCCGATTTAGCGCTCGGTTTGGTTTGTTTTTCTGTGGCTGTCAATGAATCAGTTTCGCTTGCCCCGGCATCGGAGGATTGCTTGCCCAGAGGATTAGCTGCAAGACTATAGCTTCCACCTAATGCTTTGTTTACAGCGGCTTTCATTTTAGCCAGGCCGGCCTTCGCTACCGCCAGCGGGTCCTGCTTCCAATAGGTCGGGTTGAACAGCTCCAGCGAAAGCACCGCCCTGTTGTCGTTGGCGTGCAGGTCACGCAGAATTTGAGTCAGTGGTGCGATGCCGTCACCGGGAAAGACACGGTCCCGGTCGCCTATCGTCTCGCGCGGCGGGTCGGCAGGATAGTCATTCAAATGAAAGACCTGGATGGCCCTGGGGCTGAGCAGTTTCAGGCCGTTGAAGTCAGAACCGCCCTTGTAGGTGTGATAGACATCCGGCAATAGACAGGCCTTTGGGTGGCCGCTTTCAATCACTACGAACATCGCCTGACCTAATCGGTGAAGGTTCTTTGAAGAACCCCATACCTCGACCTGCGGCACGATGCCCATTTCGTCGCCAAGTTCCAACAGCACTCGATACCGCTCGGCCGCCTTCATAAGGTCGAGCCCTGCCGTTCTGGTAGCACCGGCCGGCGGTGCCGCGATTCGCTTGCCGCCGATCCGGGCCAATGCGTCCATGTCCCGTTTGTTTTGTTCCAGAGCTTTAGCACGCTCGGCATCATCGTCCACAATCCAGCGGGAAAAGGAAATGGCGCTTTCGACAGTCAGCCCAAGGTCGCTGATGCGTTTGCGCAGCTCATTGAGATTGCCGCCCCCCTTGGCGTACTCGTGGATTTTGCTGACCCACGGCTCAATAGAGTCGTAACCTGCTTTTGCAGTAATCTCGATTTCCCTGTCCAAACTGAGTTTTTGTCCGCGAATAGTGCTGGTATTGAAACAGTAGCTAAACGGCACTGTGCGCTTGGAGGATGTTTTACTCGCATCCTGAGCAACAGTAATACCGCCGGCGGTTACGGCTGTGCCGATAGCAGCACCGGCACCGGCTATAAATCGGCGGCGAGAAAGGCGGTTTCGATCCATAATCATCTCCTCTCTTTGCAAAGATATTTCCAGGTCTCTAACGAGCTTATGCGATAAGGGCAAAGTTTAGAGTGCCTAAAGTGCAATTTTCGTTTAAGGTTGTCGATGCTCGTCCCGCCCGTCGAAGACGGGACGGGGCTCGTATCGATGCTTGTCATAGAAGCTTGACCCGCC
>Ga0209979_1000827_pt1 | contig 37552 bp, 31 predicted proteins | sample AnhtaG_FD_183114 | JGI IMG/M metagenome (GOLD analysis project Ga0209979, IMG submission 183114) | Deep subsurface microbial communities from Anholt, Denmark to uncover new lineages of life (NeLLi) - Anholt_01485 metaG (SPAdes) (version 2) | ecosystem: Environmental > Aquatic > Marine > Oceanic...
TCCGGAGGCTGCCCAGCCGCTGAATCAGGAGGCATCTCGCCCTTCCCTGATGGGGTCAAGATCCACTCCAGGGACGGCGAGTTGTTGCTGGACGTGCCCGCTGAACTCGATGCCAACATTCGGTACCGCCTTTACAACCGGGGCGGCGAACTCCTCACCTGCTCAGACGGAGTCTGCACGAAGATCGAGCCGTGCCTGCACATGGAGGGGTGGCCTCGCCAGGGTGCGGCGTCAACCAGCCCAATCGGCACCCGGCCTGATCAAGCCCATGTGATCACGGCATCAGGCCTAAACGGCGCAGCTGCGTAGTATCGGCGAACACTGAGAGCACCCGAAACCCGGCCCCGCCACCTGGCTCCCCGGCGAGCTGTCCTTGACTTCCTCGTACACTAATGCAATATCGTGTCGGGTCGGGTGGCAGGGGATCTCCAGAGCATCTGCCTGATATGCAGGGGGCCGGAGACCACTTCTCGGGGATCGGTGGTCTGTGGTCTTGACCACGCACAAGGCGGCTCCGGGTATGAGAGCCGTAGATACGGATGGAGTTTTGCCACCCCACAGCCGCCGGTGGTATGAGAGGGGAAACGTCTTCGTCATAGCATTCACCGGCGCTCCCCACGGGAAGGGCCACGAGATTCGCCCCTCGCGTCACCGCGCCGGCACAAACCCAGTGATGGCGAACGGCGGCGACCACTTGTCCGCGGGTCGTCTCCGCGAACACGGACTCGCCTCTGGCAGCGGGTCAGTGCGTCACGCCGCGGCGCTCGCGCCGATCTGGGGACGCGAGAGGCGCTGTCGCAGGGCGCCGGCCAGCGCCAGGCCCAGCAGCGCCACACTGCCGCCGGCCACAGCATCGAGTATGTAGTGATTGGCCGTGAGGACAATGCTAAGGCACACGACGGCCGGCGAGAGGGCCCCCAACACCTTTAGGATGGGATGGGGGGCGTGGCGAAAGGCGGCGATGCCAACGATCAGGTTCCACCCGAAGTGGAGGCTGGGCATGGCCGCGTACTGGTTGACAAAAGCCGGTGGCTGGAGGACCCGATATGCCTTCGAGTAGAGGCTCACGGTATCCACGAAACCCCCGGACTCCATCAAGCGAGGCGGCGCCACGGGCAGGGTAGCGAAGATCACGAGACCGATGGCGCCCGAGATGAGGAAGGCATTCCGGTAGAGCCTGTAGTGGTCCTGGTGAAAGAAGAAGAGCCAGAGCGCAGCCACCACGATGACCGGCCAGTGGCCCCAGACGTACACCCAGTTCAAGAGATCCAGGATCATCCTCTCGCCAACGACGAGCTGCTGGAGCGTCGGCTCCCAGAATATGCCGATGCTCTCCTCTAGCTTCATAAGACGGGCAGCCCGCCCAATCGCCTCCTGCGTGCGCCCCTCCACCGAGCCGCGCACCATGAAGTAGACGAAGTAGGCAGGCACGACGATGGCGAGCTCCCTCAAGAAGCTGACCCAAGTCCTGCTGACCCTCCTCCGGAAGACCACCAGAGCGATCAGGACCAGGCCTGCGACGACGAGCCAGCGCATCGACGTGACCAGCTCGAATCCGCTGGCGAAGGGGCTACCGATGGAGAGGAGGCTGATGGCTGCAGCTAGCATAGGACGCGTCTACCTCCTACGCTCGCGCGGCCGTCGTATGCAGCGACACATTCGATGAGGCTCGCTAAACATCCCTGCAAATAACATGCGCTATGTGTGCTGGCTGCGATCTTGAAGACGACGTTACTTCGAGAGGAAGAAGCGAACGCCCTCGGGTTGTGGGGTGCCAATACTCCATCCGCGTCTGGGCGTCGACGTGCTGACCAGGCTGGGCCAGCCTTAGGGCACCATGTCCTCATGGTGTGCGTGCCTGCTGACGGCGCTTCCACCGACCTGATCACCTGTGGGGTGCCAAAATCCCATCCGTATCTGGGGGGGTACTCGCTGAGGCAATTTGGCCAGCCTCCCACCTTCAGCCTGACCCTCTGCCTCGGAGGCAGGGGCTGTGGGGTGGCAATATTCCATCCGTCTCTCCGCAGGTCAAGCAGCCACCCACGCGACCTCGCAGCGCTGGACGTCCGTGAGGACACGGTGCCTCAAGGCCGGCCCAGACAGGTCAGCCGGTCAATGCTCAGATACGGACGGAGTATTGGCACCCCACAGGCAGCATATTCGCCGCCGTCGGCGGGAGGGCAGCGTGTTGCTCAGGACAGTGACGCTGGGAGTCAGACCGTGGCCTTCTCGGCCTTGAGTTCTCCCCGCAGGATCGTGACGTTTGGCGGGGCTTCTACGCCCACCTGTACTCTGCCTCTGCTGACCCAGATGATCTTGAACCTGACTTCGTTCTCCTCGCAAGCTACGACGATCGACTGGCCGGGTCTACGCGTTAGGACTAGCAACGGCTCGCTCCGAAGGCCAGCTGCCTGGGATACCTTCCTCGTCCCAGAGGGCATCCGAGGCAGAGTTCATGAACTGGCGTCGCTCTCCACATTGCTTGCAGGTGCCCCAGCTGGTGACTCCGTTTGGGGTCTCGATAAGCCAGTGGTGTCGGCACTGGGGCACCGCCGGTGTCCCTCCTTCCTCAAGTGCTGCTCCGTGCGTCATCTCGTCCAGCCACGCCCTTCCTACCTGAGGCGGGAGATCCTTTGATGAAAGGATCATAGATCGCGCCCTGTGAAAGCAGCGTGAAGATCTCTGCCGGGGGCATGAAGGAGTCGTGAACGCAAGAGAGAAAGGGGGCAGCCGCTAGATTCTGCCGACTTGTGGGGTGCCAATATTCCATCCGTATCTGAACCGCAAGCACGCTGAGGTGTCTGGGCCAGCCCTGATGTACTGTGTTCTCACGGAGATCCAGAGCGGCGAGCTGGGGTAGGTGGCTACTTGACCTGCGGAGAGACGGATGGGATATTGGCACCCCACGCCTCCTTGAGGTTCTCGAGGCTCCTGCTGCCCCTTAGACTCCGGCTCATGACGCTTGTCCTCCCTATGGTCTGCTCTTCAGTTCGCCCCAATCGCGCACGAATGGTTTTCCTCGCCTGGGCAATTGACGGTGCCTGCTCACGGCCGACCACGCGTGCGTCGGGCCTACATAGCCTCGGCCAGCTCCGCGTCCTCAAGTTCCGCCTTTAGTGTCCAGAAGACCAGGGCCACCTCTGCCACGAAGTTGGGCCCATCTCGTCGCGCTTCCTTGATCGAGTGGATGGACAGGAGCAGAAGGTCATCCTCCGTGCGCTCACGGCTCGGTCCGCTACCCACGCGGGCCTCGATGGACTGCTGCGCATCCCGATTTCCCGTTGTAGCGGCGCAGACGATCGATCGGATGTGATGATCGAGACGGCTCACGACATCCTAATCCCTTATCCTGCGGGCGCAGCGGCGCTCTTTGGAATGGTGCTCTGCATGACCCCAGCGCTCACCTTGGGAAGCCTTGGCGCTCTTCGCGGAACAACGGGCCGTGCTTGCCGCTCTCCGAGGATGTTTCCGCATTGGATACAGCTCACGTATTGACCGTAGAAGTCGGACTCGACGACCAAGTCGCCCCGGCATCGGCGGCAGGACTTCCGCCACAGCATTCTCGGGCCTCCCTTCCGACACTCCGCCCCAAGATCAGGAGGTTTCCACGTCCGGAACCGGCTGTTCGCGCTTCCCCCTTAGAAGCTCCTCCAGCGTCCTGACCAAATCCCAGGGATCGAACGGCTTGCCGAAGAAATGAGCCCCCAAAGGCCCGTAGCGGCCAGTGGCCTCTCTGTGGTCCAGTGCGGATATGACTACCCAGACGGGAAGGCCATGGGGCTCCGCCCGGCGAAGCCATTCCAAGACTGCTCCCCCCAGGCCGTCGGGCAGCCCAAGGTCGAGGACCACTGCGTGGGCGAACTCCTGCTCCAAGAGGCGCAGGGCGTCTGCTCCGGTGGTCACCGCGGTAGCTTCAAAGCCAGCAGCCGCAAGGGAGAAGCGCAGCACTCTGGCAATGCCTTTATCATCCTCGACTACCAGCACCCTCGGAGGGGTGGCGCTAGGGGCCTGTCCTGTACTCATCAGCGCTGCGGAGTCGGGCGCATCAGCCGGCCATCGCGGCAGCGGCTCCGACAGACGCGAGTGCGACGATGAGACCATGCAACAGATACCGGCGCTCGAAGCGGGGCAGCCGGTTCAGCAACCAACCGCGACAGGAGGCGAGTGGAGCCAAGGCCAATCGATCCGCATTCCTTCCCAGACGAGGAGGTGAGAGGGAGAGCACTGTGCCTCCAAACCTTTCTAGGGGCCTCCACCAAGGGGACCGTTCTCCTTCGGCTGTACCTTTGAGGGGGTCGCGGGCAGACGGCGGCGAGACAGTCACCTTCACCAGGCCACTCTGGCATGGCGCCTCGGTGTCCTCGGCGGGGATTCCTCCGGGCGGCCTGATGACCGAGGAAAACTCCGCCGCCGCCCGCTCGCGGGTGCAGTCGTGGCCGCGGGCGGGGTCGCGGCCACGGGCGGGGCTCGATGAAGTCGGTATGTCGCGCTGGAGAAGCCGCTCTATTGCTCCGGGCCACGCGAGAAAGCGCTTCGACCCCCATTGGCTCACCGCCACGCTCTATTCTCCTTTCGGCTGGCGCGCCCGAAGGAGGACCGATGCGCACCTACTCAAGGTCCTTCGCTGCCTTCAAGCGCAACAAGCCGCCCAGCACCAAGGCCGCGCCCAGCAGGCCCAGGGCCACGCCGAGAACGGTGCTCCAAGCGGGCGCGGCGCTGTGGCCGCCGGTGCCCGTAGCGGGCAGCGCGGCGGGCGCCACCTCGGATACGGGTATCGGCGCAGGAGGGTCGGCAACCGCAGGGTCGATAGCTGGCGGGTCGATAACCGGAGGGTCGACAACCACTGGCTCGATCACCGCCGGCTCTACCTCCGTCACGAGGCCGGGCGAAGGTGCGACCGGCGGCGTATTCACCGGCGGCGCATTAGCGGGCGTGTTCGTAGGTAGTGGGTTGTTAGTGGGCGTGTTCGTCGGTAGTGGGTTGATGATGGGCGTGTTCGTAGGGAGCGGCGAGTTGGTAGGCGTGTCTGTAGGTACTGGGTTGTTAGTGGGCGTGTTCGTCGGTACTGGGTTGATGATGGGCGTGTTCGTCGGTACTGGGTCGATGATGGGCGTTTCCGTAGGCGTCGGTATGCTGGTGGGCGTGTTGGTGGGCATGGGTGTGTTGGTAGGCGTGTTGGTGGGCGTCTCCGTAGGCGTCGCTGTGTTGGTAGGCGTGTTGGTGGGCGTCTCCGTAGGCGTCGCTGTGCTAGTAGGCGTGCTAGTGGGCGTGCTGGTGGGCGTGCTCGTCGCCGTGGGCGTAGGCGTTGGGGCAGGCAGCTGCCCGATCTGCCTCCACGGGATCGTCTGGTCTCCACCGGGAATCGTGTCCGGGGTGGGGGACACGACCTGTGTGCTGGTCAGCCGCGCCTGGAGGTTGCCCGTCGGGCCAAAGCAGCCAGAGAAGCAGCTCAGCCTGACGTCAACGCGCACCACGACATGCTCGCCAGCCTCGAGGTCGTCCAACTGGACGGTGCCAAAGAGCTCGTCGTTCGAGTCAGTGCCACAGAAGTCGGTGAATCCGGCCTGCTCTTGACGGACGCCACCTACCATGTAGTACTCGTCGACCAGGGTGGCGGTGCTTCCGTGGTCATCCATGATGCCCGTTTCACCATCGGAATCGCCGATACCGTCCGCAAACAGAGGATGGTCCTCGTAGTTCACCAGCACGTTGACGATGTCGGTGACGCCTACGCCCCTCTGCCCGGTCGTTTGCAGGGTGAAGGCGGTGTCAAACTGGATGGTCTGCACCGGGTCGGATGGCGTGTCGTCGACTACGATTTCGATGAGAAAGGTGGCGATGTCACCGCACGCGAAGTCTCCTCCCTCTAGGGAGTTCACGATATCATCGGTGTTGCCGACGGTGCGATCGTCGAAGGTGCCGCCACCGGTGCTGTGGTCATAGGTGAACGGAGCCGCTGCGGCGAAGTCGAGGCTGAAATCGCCGCCTGCGGCGAAGGCCGCGGGGGCGGTCCCTCTCTGAAGGGAGTTGCTCGGGGAAAAGGCCCAGGTCAGGGTCAGGGCCAGCACCGCAAGGGCCACGGCCAAGCATACCCCGCAAAGCGGCCATAGCCCGCCCCTTTCACCCCGTAGGTGTCCGCTGATAGGGTTCATATGTCTTCCCGGCCCGTTGCTCAAGGGCCGCCTCCTTCGCTGGAGATAGCCCTATCCTACGGACAGCACATGCAGGGGGCGTGAAAGCCCCCGCTCCCCGCGTGAGAAAAGCGTGAACGTCTGGTAGTTTGAGAGAACCGGCTGTAGGAGAGCGAAGACCGATGCCGTGAGTCGGCTATTGCGGCCCGGGCATCCGGTAGCCGACCTGCGGCTCTGTGAAGATGAATCCGGGATGTCGCGCGTCGTCGCCCAGCTTGCGGCGCAGGTTGCGGACAAACGACCGGACCAACTCGGTCTCTCCCGAGTACTCCGGCCCCCACACCCGCTGGAGGATCTCATCGTGGGTCAGGACGCGACCGGCGTGGGTCGCCAGCTCGAAAAGCAGCTTGTATTCCGTCGCAGATAGGTTAACTGGACGGTTCTCCAACAAGACGCGTCGCTCGGTGAAATCAATCGTCAGGTCACCCAAAACGAACGGCTTGCGGACCTCCTCCCCCCCGACGGCGGCCTGCCGCCTCAGGGTGACCTCTATGCGGGCGAGCAGCTCCGACGGCGAGAAAGGCTTCTTGATGTAGTCGTCAGCGCCCATTCGGAAAGCACGGACGACATGCTCATCTCGGTCGCTCGCCGTCAGAAAGATGACCGGCACGCCTGAGAACTCGCGGATGTGTCTGAGCACCTCGAATCCGGTGGTGCCCGGCAGCTTGAGATCCAGGAGTACGAGGTCGGGCTCCTCAAGCTCCACCAGCTTCGCGACCTCCGCAGGGTCGCCGGTCACCAGCGCCTCGTGCCCTGCCTCTTCGAGGGAGCGCTGCAGGTAGCGGAGGACTTGAGGTTCGTCGTCCACAGCGAGAATGCGCGTCTTCTCGCCCCGGCGCCGGATCCTGGCGCCTCCAGCCGCAGCCCTCTCCGGCACTGCGAAGGCTTCTTCGGCGACCGGGAGGGTGAAGGTGAAGGTTGCGCCCTGCCCCTCGCCTACACTCTCCGCCCAGATGCGGCCGCCATGGGACTCAATGATCCCCTTGCTTATGGCCAGCCCGAGTCCGGTGCTGCCCAGCCTGACGCCGCTGTCTTCATGAACCTTGGAGAACTTCTTGAACAGATGCGGCAGCTTGTCCGATGGGATCCCCCGGCCGTGGTCGCGCACTTGAACCGTGACCTGCACGGCATCATAGTCAGCCAGCAGCTCTATGGGAGCCGTGGGGGGCGAGAACTGAGCAGCGTTGTTGAGCAGATTGGTCACGACCTGCACGATCCTCTGGCTGTCGGCCCAAACAGACGGCAGCCCGTCCGGTACTTGGATGTCAAGCGCGTGCCGACCGCCGCCGTGAACAAAGAGCGTCCGCGCCTCCTCGATGATGTCGGACAGGTCAACAGGCTCCGGGCTGACCGGAAGCGTGCCCGCCTCGACGCGGGTCATGTCGAGCATCTGATCGACGAGATCGCGTAGCCGCTCCGCCTGCTCGTCGATGATCTCAAAGAGTTCGCGATTTCCACCAGCGTCGAGAGGCGTCCGGCTTCCTAGGGCCGTGGCCGCCGATCCCTTGATCGCCGTGAGAGGGGTCTTCAACTCGTGGGAGACCATGCCGAGGAACTCGCTGCGGAGTCTCTCCAGTTCCTCACCAGATCTAATTCTCTCGCTGATGTCTCGAACGATACCTTCGATCGCAACGAGTCTGTGCTCTTCGTCGAAAACGGGCGTGAAGCGCTGCTCGGTCCAGATTATGGTCCCGTCCTTGCGGATGCGGCGAAGGATGAGAGGCTGGTCTGCGAACGAGTTCGGGGAACGGGTAATCTCTTCCAAGAGCGGAAGGTCGTCCGGATGCACCGTCTTCCAGCGGAGGGCGGGGTCCGAGTAGAACTCTTCAGTGGTATAGCCGCTAATCGTTTCGATCGACGGACTGACGTATTCATAGCGCGGTTCAGGCAAGAAACGATAGAGGTAGATGACGTCCTGGGCATGCTCGGCCAGGAAGCGATAGCGTTCTTCGCTCTCGCGCAGGGCTTCCTCCGCCTGCTTGCGCGCTCTTTCCTCTCTGTCTCTCTGCAATCTCGCATTCAGAATTGGCGCTATGCGGCTAGCGATGGTTTCCAACAAGTGCTGGTCCCTGTCGTCATAGTCCGTCGCTTTGTTGCCGACGAGGAGATTTCCAATGACCTTCCCGTGATGGATGATGGGTACATCCAGAGCCCTCCTCATGGGAATATGGCCTTCAGGCACACGGAACGGCTCGTTCGATTTCAGGGTCTTCTTCTCCGTAAGCGCCCGACCCCAGATGCCACCCCATGTCTCGCGGGGGAATACGATTCTCTTGTCGGGAACCTGGCACAGGTCCCAGACGTCTCTCGTCACCGACGGGTAAACTATGGCACCCTCCTCGTCGATGTACCCGAAGACCCCGTGCTGGCTCTCCAGGGCCTCCAGAATGACCTGCAATACCTCTCCGTACATCTCCTCGTCGGGCGTAGTGAGGAAGATATTGGCGATCCTGTTCCCGATCGCCAGCTCTCGCTCCGACCAGTGAAGCGCCTCCTCCGCCCGCTTGCGCTCAGCCAGGTTCTCCACCCAATGGCGCAGCCGCGCAGCCAGGGGCTCATGGCCCAGGAAGTCCTCGGGGGGCATGTAGTAGAAGTTGTCGTATACCTCGGTGCCAATAACGGCGATGGGGTGAGTGGACAGCACGTCTAGGAGCAGCGAGGGTGCGAACAATCGGCGATCGTACTGGCAGATGGCCAGGCAGTTGCTGCCAGGGAAGAAATCGTTCAGCTTGGACTCGTACTCGATCAGGCGTTCGGAACCCGGCAGTGCACGCAGTACCCAGCTCATCTCGCCGGTGACCCGCAGGGCAGCGTGGCCCTCGGTCAGGGCTCGCTCGGCCTCGGTCTTCAGCATGGCAATCATCGCGTCCGGGTCGAAGACGCCGTCACGCACGTAGGCGTCATCGGCGGTGAGGACTGTCAGTTGCCCGCGGTCCACGTAGGATTCCACGCTCAGCCCGTCGTCTCGCAAATAGCCCAGGATGGTTTCGGCGCTGCGGGCATCCACGATGTAAAGCAACTTCTCGCCACGCTCCAGCCCCTGGCGCATGAAGGGCGTGAGCACGGCGCGGTGCTCTTCCTCTGTCTCATAGAGACAGCAGAGGTGATCCCCTGGCGCCAGGTTCGCTATCGCGCGGAGGGAATGAGCATCAATCGTAGCTCTTCGTCGCCCTCCATCTGACTCTCGCGGCCCTCTCATGAATCCCTCCGATGGGGCGCAGTTGAGGCTTTGATGTCGCGATCGCCGAGAACGAGACGCATGAGGCAGATGTGGTCAGGCCGTTCGAGCCGCCCCAGGCTCTCTATCAGGGCTAATGGTTGGGCTGGAATCGCGGCGAGCTCATTCATATGGCCTCGTTCGCGGGATCAGACTCCTCTACGAAGCGCCCCTTAGAAAACCTTACTATATCGCATTCTCGCGCTGGCTGCCAGGCAAGGCTGGCAAGCAGTATGACTCTCCCGGACCCACATTCGCTGTTGTCGGCCCCAATGGTGTGGGATGCCAATACCCCATCCCTATCTGGTCATTGACCTGCTGACCTGTCTGGGCCAGCCCTGAGGCAACAGGGTCCCCACGGAAGTCCCGTTCGAACCCTCAATATCCCGTCGGCCCTCTGCGTGATAGGCAGATGCTCACCGCCAGCCGCTATTTCCGCTGCATAGGCCGTGGAACGCCATCAGCCGCTTGACTTCCATCCGTATCTGTAGCGTTCACACGCTGAGTCGCCTGGGCCAGGCTTGGGGCACCGTGTCCTCACGGAGATCCAGCACTACGGCTTCGGGTGGGTGCTCGACCTGCGAAAAGACGGATATAATATTGACACCCTACAACGGGCATCTGCAGCGCCGCCGTGGCTGCCCGTGGAGAGGAGCGCTTTGTACGTCGCCGGCATAGACATCGGCTCTGCCAGCTCCAAGGCCCTCATCCTCGAGCAGGACCGCGTGCTCGCACACGCCCTCATGCCCACCGGCGCCGAGTCGGCGGCTTCCGCCCAGCGCGTCATGGAGATTGCCCTCCGGCAGGCAGGCCTGGGGCTGAATGACATGAGCTACATCATCTCCACCGGCTACGGGCGAATCATCGTCCCCTTCGCCGATGAGGAGGTGACAGAGCTTTCCTGCCACGCGCGCGGCGCCCACCAGCTCTTCCCTGCGGTGCGCACTGTGCTCGATATGGGCGGACAGGACTGTAAGGCTATCCGCTGCGATGAGCGAGGACGCCTGGGCGATTTCGCCATGAACGACAAGTGCGCCGCCGGCACCGGACGCTTCCTCGAACTCATGGCTGATGTCCTGCAGATCCCACTGAACCAGATCGGCGCCCTCTCCCTCGAAGCCACGGGCGAAGTGCGCATCAGCAACACCTGCGCCGTTTTCGCCAAGTCAGAGGTAGCGGCGCTTGTACGTCAGGGTCGCGACCGCCGGGAGATCCTCGCCGGTTTGCACGAGGCCATCGCCGCACGGGTCCACACGTTGCTGCGCAAAGTGGGTGTGGAGCCCGACTTCGTCATCGCCGGAGGCATCGGCAAGAACATAGGTGTGGTGCAGCGGCTCGAGGCCAGGGTGGGCCTGCCAGCGCTGGTCCCGCCCGAACCCCAGATCGTGGGTGCCTTGGGCGCTGCTCTCTTCGCCGCCGACCGCGTCGCCGAGGGCGCGGTGCGGCGCCAGCGTCAGCCCATCGCCTAGCCAAAGGAAGCCACCATGGTAACCTCCACCAGCGCCAAGAAGCACCTCAAGACCACCCTTCTCGTCCCGGAACTGCGCAAGAAGTACTATGCCCAGACCCTGGCCGACTCCCAGGCGGGCAAGAAGGTCGCCTGGTGCAGCAACAACATCCCCAGCGAGATCCTTGAGGCGATGAACATCACCACTGTCTACCTGGAGAACTACGCCACCGTCTGCGCCTCCAAGCGCTTGTCCTCTGCCTTCTGCCGGGCGGGCGAGCGCGCGGGCTTCTCCCAGGACGTGTGCGGCTACGCCCGCATCCTTATGGGCTACATCCTGGGCGGCGACGACCTACCTGAGGCGCCTTACGGCGGACTCGCCAAGCCAGACTTCCTCATCGTCAACAGCTACAGTTGCGATTCGCGCATGGGCTGGTTCACCACCATGGCCCGCACACTCGATCTGCCGCTGTACGTGCTTGATTCGCCCTATCAGCCCGTGGGCGGTTGCACAGACCTCGACAACGTCGCCTACACGGAGTCCCAGCTGCGCGGCCTCATCGCCTTTCTTGAGGAGCAGACCGGAACCAAGCTCGACCCGGCCCGGCTGCGCCAGCGTATAGAGCTGGCGGCCAAGGCCAACGAGATCCAGGTCGAGATCTACGAGATGCGTAAGCACGTGCCCTCGCCTATGAGCGCCGGCGACGCCTACACCGTAGTCTGGCCGGGCATGTACCTGATAGGCACAAAGGAATGTGACCAGTTCTACGAGCAACTGCGGGCCGAGGTGCGCGAGCGCATCGCCAGCAATGTCGGCATCGTGCCGGAAGAGAAGTTCCGCCTGCTCTGGAGCGGCCTGCCCTTCTGGTACAACATGGCCCTCATGAACTACTTCGAGGAGAAGGGTGGGGTAGTAGCTATAGAGAACGCCTTCTTTCGCCACCTACCCGGCCTACCCCAGCAAGACGAAGACCCGGTGCGCGACATGGCCCTTCGCTCCACCATGCGGCGCGGCTACGCCGGTAGCATTGGGGAACGCACCGACCTTACGGTGGAGATCGCGCGGGAGTACAGCGTCGATGGCGTCATTCTCTCCTATAACCCTTCCTGCCGCCTGTTCTACATTCTCCAACCGGCGCTCAAGAATGCACTTGATCGCGCCGGCATCCCCACCCTGGCGCTGGAGTGCGACATGGCCGACGAGCGCACCTACTCGGAGGGCCAGGTGAAGACGCGCCTCGACGCCTTTATTGAGCGCCTGCTTGCCCGCTAGGAGGGAGACGAACGTGGAACCCAGCTTCGATCGCTACCGCGAGCGTCGGCATGAGGAGGCACGCGCCTGGAAAGAGCGCACCGGCGGCAAGGTGGTCGGCCTCTTCTGTTGCGACGTGCCTGAGGAGCTGATCCACGCCGCCGGGATGCTCCCGGTGCGCCTGTTGGGCGAGCATGAGGACACCTCAGAGGTCGACATCCACTTTCCCGTCAACGTCTGCCCCTACCCCAAGGCCTGCTTCGATCAGGCCCTCAAGGGTCAGTATGACTACCTGGATGGACTGGTGGTGCCCAACGTCTGCGACATGGTGCGCGCCATGTTCGGTTCCTGGCAGATCAACTTCTCCCTGCCCTTCCTCTACTTCCTCGAGGTGCCGCAGAAGATCAGCTCCCAGGGCATCGACTTCTTCACCGTGGAGCTGGGACGCTTCCGCGGGGCGCTGGAAGACTTTGGCGGGCATCCCATCGCTGACGATACCCTGCGCCAGGCCATCCGCCTCTTCAACGCCGACCGCGAGCTCCTGCGACAGCTCTCTGCGCTGCGGGTGACGGCGGGGCTGCCAGCGTCCTCAGTGCAGGATGCGGTGCTGAGCTCCATGGTCCTGCCGAAAGAGCAACACCTTGAGCTGATGAAGGAGGCCTTAGCCGAGGCAGCGACGGCGCCACCAGCAGACGGCCTGCCGCTGTTCCTCTCCGCCAGCATGCTCGACGAGAGCGACTTTGTGCGCCTGATCGAGGAGTGCGGTGGACACATCGTGGCCGATGACATGCCCGCGGGCACGCGCTACTTCCAGGCAGATGTAGACGAGGATGACCCTAACCAGCTGCGCGCCCTCGCCCGCCGCTACCTCGAGGACATCCCCTGTCCACGCAAGATGCTGCCGGAGGCTCACCTGGCTCGCCTCCTTGACATGCTGGAGGCATCGGGCGCCCGCGGCACCATCATCCATAACCTGCGCGCCTGCGACTGCCACCTCTACGAATACCCTTACTTCAAGAAGGAGCTGGAGGCTCGCGGCCTGCCCGTGCTCTTCTTCCGCGGCGAGGAGACGGCCACCGAGCGCGAGCAGCAGCGCGCTGACATCGAGGCCTTTATCGAGATAATAGCGGGATAGGAAACGTGGCAGGCGAAGATGTCGTCGCGGGCATCGACGTAGGCTCACACAACGTCAGCGCCGTACTGCTCAGCCCCACGGGCATCCTCGGCTACGCCATCCTGGCCTCGGCGGAGGAGGGCGAGCGTGCCGCCAAGCGCGCCCTGGCGCAGGCCTGCGCTCGCGTTGGACACGCTTCGGTCCCGACAGTGGTGGTAGCCACGGGCTGCGGACGCGGCAGTGTCCGCTTCGCCGTCCGGGAAAGCTCCGAGGTGGTCTGTCAGGCCCGCGGCGCCCACTGGCTGTTCCCACAGGCGCGCACAGTGCTCAACCTGGGTGCGGAGAGCAGCCGTGCCGTGCGCATCTCCCCCGACGGCCGCGCCGCTGCCTTCGCCACCAACGATAAGTGCGCCGCCGGCTCCGGTCGCTTCCTCGAACTCATGGCGCGGGTGCTGGAGGTGCCACTGGAGGAGATGGGCGACCTCGCCCTGGCGGCAGACGCGCGCGCAGAGGTAAGCAGCCGCTGCGCCGTCTTCGCCGAGTCGGAGGTGATCTCTCACATTCACCGCGGCCTGCCAAAGGCGCACATCCTGGCAGGCATACATGTGGCAGTAGTAGACCGCATCGTAGAGATCGCGGGACGCATAGGAGTGGAACGGGAGGTGGTTGTAACCGGCGGGCTGGCTCTTAATCGCGCCCTCCTGGCAGAACTGGAATCGCGTCTAGGTGTGCCCCTGCTTATTCCCCCCGAACCACGCATCGTGGGCGCCTTGGGCGCTGCCCTAGCTGCAATGGCCTCACCCAAGTAGTGCGGCTACCGCAGTAGCGAGGCTGCCTCCTGTGGGATGCTAATCCTACAGATACGGATAAAGTCTCGACACCGCGCAGCCCCAGAACGTCAACGTACTACATGCGGATGAGCTCTTGACACCCCGTAGGTCTCAGAGGGCTGGTACCATGTAGCCTTGAAAGCGTCCCAAGGCCGGGTCACTATTCAGGGACGCAGGCAGGGCGATTCTAGGAGAGAATCTACACTCGTCGTAGGGAGGCGTTCTTGCAAGAGCGTCGGGGTCTGCTTGGGAAGCTACGGCATGCAGCCGGGGGCCCACATCACAAGTGGTGGGCCTTCGCTGCCGTCTCTATCGGCGTCTTTATGTCCACGCTGGACATCAGCAGTGTCAACATCGCCCTGCCCCGCATCATGGGTGACCTCGACGCCAGCGTGAGCGCCATCCAATGGATAGTACTGGCCTACCTGCTGACGATCAGCTCTCTTCTCCTAGCCTTTGGCCGCCTGGCCGACCTACTAGGGCGCAAGAAGGTCTACGTCACCGGCTTCGTCATCTTCGCACTCGGCGAGTTCGTGGCTGGTCTCTCCGGCACCGTCATGCAGATCGTCCTGGCCCGCGCTCTTGCCGGGGTAGGCGGCGCGATGATCCAGGCCAATGGTGCAGCCATCGTCGCCTCGGTGTTCCCAGCGGAAGAGCGCGGCAAGGCCTTAGGCCTCAACGGGACCATTGTGGCCTCCGGGTTGGTGACCGGCCCCACCATCGGTGGCCTGCTCACAGATGCGCTGGGGTGGCGCTCCGTGTTCTTTCTCGCCATCCCCGTGGGCCTCCTGGCCATTCCTTTTGCGGCTCTGGTCTTGGACGAACGGCGCATTTCCCCACCTCGCGCTATCAGGCGGGAACCTTTCGACTGGCTGGGTGCCCTCCTCTGGGCAGGTTTCCTATTTGCCTCTCTGTTCGCCCTAAGCCGCGGCCCGGTTATGGGCTGGAGCTCGCCCGTCATCGTAACCCTGTTCGCGGCGAGCATTCTCCTACTGGTCACCTTCGTGCTGGTAGAGGTGAAGATGGCCTATCCTACCATTCGCCTGAGCCTCTTCCGTATCTGGGGCTTCTCGGCTGGCTGCACCGCCAGCCTCTCGAGCTTCGTCGGCCTTCAGGCGAGCACCTTCCTTATGCCCTTCTACCTCCAACTGGCCCTGGGCCTCGGTGCTCGGACCGCGGGCCTCCTCATGACAAGCGTCCCCCTTACTATGGCCCTGGTTGCCCCCTTCAGCGGGCGCCTGTCCGACCGGTACGGCTCCCGCGTCCTCGCCACAGCCGGCCTATCCATACTGATCTCGGGCCTCTTCCTGCTCTCCCGGGTCACCATGGCCGGCCAGGGCTACTGGCCCATTATCGGCGCGCTGATGCTGCTGGGCCTTGGCATTGGGATGTTCCAGTCCCCCAACAACAGCTTTATCTTTGGCTCTGTGCCACGTGAGCACTACGGCGCAGCTTCAGGGTTTATCGCTACTATGCGGAACGCTGGCAGTTCACTGGGTATCGCTTTGTGGGGTACCATCATCACGTCTCAGTTGCTGTCGCACGGCTTCGAGGGAAGCCTGCAGGCGGCAGTCGCTAACCCTGCACTTACGGATGAGGTGATACCCGTCTTCCTCGATGGCCTGCACCGCGCCATGTACGTGGCGATGGCTGTGGTGTTCGTCGGTGTTGTGGCCTCGGCGTTGCGCGGAGCGCGGCCTCTGCCGGGTCCCGCGCCTGCCCAGGCCTCCGCGGCCTCGGGAGACAACCCGACTAGAGGCTAGCGAGCGTTCAGGGAACCGGCGGGGTGCCAGGATTATTGTGTAGCAACCGCGGGGGCTGGGGTACTTGGTGGGCAGGCCGCGCCGCCCTCGACAGAGCACGTCAGCTATCGGGCGGCCGTGTAGCGTCGTGCGGAGGCGCGAGAGCTTGTGGGATGCCTTGAACCTCATCCGTATCTGCAGGGTTGACATGCTGAGGTATCTGGACCAGCCTTGAGGCATGATGCCCTCACGGAGATCCAGCGCTACGAGTTCGCGTGCGTAGCCGCTTGACCCGCAAAGAGGCGGATGCAATATTGGCACCCCACACTGTAGCTATTCGTGGCTTTCTCGGCCGCTAGAGAAATTGGGAGTTCTGGTCAAGGAGGAGAGGTGATGAAGGTCCTACGAACGCCCGACGAGCGTTTCGCCAATCTCCCCGGCTTCAACTTCGAGCCCCACTACGTGGAGGTCGCGGGCCTCCGCATGCACTACGTCGATGAAGGGCCGCGCGACGCCGACCCGGTGCTGCTCCTGCACGGTGAGCCGTCCTGGAGCTACCTCTACCGGAAGATGATCGCGGTGATTACCAGGGCCGGGCATCGGGCCGTGGCGCCAGACTTCATCGGCTTCGGCCGTTCCGACAAACTGGCCAGGAAGGAGGACTACTCCTACCAGATGCACGTTGACACACTCGCGGCCCTTGTTAACAAGCTTGACCTCCGCCAGATCACCCTGTTCGGTCAGGACTGGGGCGGCCTCATCGGCTTGCGGATCGCGGCCGAGCATCCCGAGCGCTTCGCCCGAATCGTTACCGGGAACACCGGCCTACCGACCGGCGACCAACAGCTGCCGGAGGCGTTCCTGCGCTGGCAGGAGTTCTCCCAGACATCGCCGGCCTTCGATATCGGGAGCATCGTCCAAGGTGGCACGGTGACGACCCTCAGTGACGACATAGTGGCCGCCTACAACGCGCCGTTCCCCGATGACTCATACAAGGCCGGCGCCCGCGTGTTCCCGTCGCTCGTGCCCACGGCTCCAGACGACCCGGCGGCGCCCGCGAACCGCAACGCGTGGGAGGTCCTGCGACGATGGGAGAAGCCGTTCCTCACAGCGTTCAGCGACTCGGACCCCGTTACCAGAGGAGGCGATCGCGTTTTCCAGTTGCAGGTCCCGGGGGCGAAGAATCAGCCACACGCAACGATTAAGGGTGCCGGTCACTTCCTCCAGGAAGACAAAGGCCAAGAACTCGCCGCTATCGTCGTCGACTTCATCGCCCGTACCCAGGAGGTCAACGCATGAGCGCACTCAGCCCGAACGAGAGCCAGCTTGCCGAACTGGCCACCAGCAAACAGGTGCCCAGTAATCATGAAGACCGAGCGACAGCCAGCTTCAGGGGGTGAGGCATGAAGGCAGCCGTTTTCTATGGGCCCCGGGATGTCAGGGTAGAGGAGGTCGAAACGCCGACGCTACTGGCCGGTGACGTCCTCATCAGGATTCGGGCCTGCGGCATATGTGGGTCAGACCTGCATACGTACAAGCACGGGCTGTTTCTTGAGCTGGGGGCGCCCGTCAACTCGGGCCGAATACTCGGACACGAGTTTAGTGGGGATGTTGTCGAGATCAGCGGAGAGGTCGAAGGCCTCAAAGTGGGGGATCGAGTCACCTCCATCAATTTCGGGGCCAATGCGGAGTACGTCAGGATTCCTGCTCCGATAACTCCGGCCATCTTCCATCTTCCGCCTGAAGTCAGCTATGAGGAAGCCGCCACCAATGAGCCTCTGGCAAACTCCATTCACGCTGTTGGTCTGGCCGGCCCAGTAGATGGGGAGACCGTGGTAGTCATCGGTGCAGGCATTATCGGCCTAGGTGTTATTCAAGTGCTGAAGGCTGTGGCCTCGACCAAGATCATAGTGGTAGATTTGTCGGACAAACGTCTGGCCATGGCCAAGCAACTGGGTGCCGACGTAGTGATCAACGCCGCAAGCGAAGACCCGTATCAGAAGGTGCTTGAGATCACTGGTTCGACGCCGATATCATTCGCGGATCAGCCCGCAGGCGGTGTGGACATCGTCTTCGATTGCGCTGGAGTAAGTCGCGAACATGCAGGGCCCCCAACCCTCCAGCAAGCCCTCATGATGGTCAAGGAGAACGGCAGGGTCGTGTTGGTGGCGGTCTCTGAGAGGCCCTTTGAACTCGAGACCAACGCCATCATGCGCAAGGGGGTGAGACTGTTTGGGTCCTGGGCCTGGTCGCTGGATGAGTTCGCCCAGGCCCTGGAGCTCATGCGGTCGGGCAAGGTGGACAGGAAGCAGCTGATAACCCATGAGTTTCCTCTGGATAGGGCCAGGGAGGCCTACGAGACCCAGCTCAAGGCTGAAGAGGCCATAAAAGTCTTGATCAAACCCTAGACACCTGGGTGAAGCGAGAGGAGGCTGAGGATGTGCAACAGGCTGGAGGGAAAGGTGGCCATCGTTACCGGGGCCGGCAGCGGCATCGGCCGGGGGATCGCTTTGGCCTTCGCCAAGGAGGGGGCAAAGGTGGTGGTCAACGATGAGCATGGCGAAGAGGCCACCGCTGTCGCTGAGGAGATCAGAGCTCAGGGCAAGGAAGCCTTGGCGGTGGAGGCGGATGTTAGCCGAAACGACCAGGTGGAGGAGATGGTGAGCAGGACGCTCGAGGCCTTTGGTAGGATAGACGTGCTGGTGAACAACGCCGGGGTCGGCGGCGAGCACGTCGGCACGCCGTTGAGCGACCTCACGGAGGAGGACTGGGACAGGACCTACGAGGTCAACCTCAAGGCCCATTTCCTCACCTGCAGGGCTATCATGCCTCACATGATCGAGCAAAAGAGCGGCAAGATTGTCAATATCTCTTCCATAGCCGGGAAGACAGGCTCGCCCATCATCCCCCACTATTCGGCGACCAAGGCGGGGGCGGTAAATTTCACCCAGGCCCTGGCCAGGGAGCTGGCTCCCCACCGTGTCAACGTCAATGCCGTCTGTCCCGGACTCATCTGGACGCCTCTGTGGGAGAGAATGGCTACGCTCCTAGCGGAGAAGGCTTCACTCCCCTCAGGAGTGAACCCCAGGGCCGTTTTCGATGGCGCTGTCCAGCAGATGATACCGATGAAAACGGAGCAGACCGCTGAGGATATCGCCATGACGGCGGTATTTCTCGCATCTAGCGAGTCCGATCAGATCACCGGCCAGGCGATCAATGTCGATGGCGGCGCGGAGCTGCACTAAGAACTGCGGCTGGACTCGCCCGGTGATGGATGAGCAGAGGATGGCTACGGACAGGCGGCGGCGCTGGTCGGCAACCCACTGCAGTAGTATCAGGCAATAGCAGATCAAAGGGGGAAAGATGACACTCGAAAAGGAGCAGCTGATAAGGCTCTACACCAATCTGGTGCGCGCCCGAAAGCTTGATGAGACTGTGGTTAGTGGGATCGCTGAGGGCAAGACGGTCGCGTTCTTCCACAGTGGCCAGGGGGAGGAGGCCGTTGGGGTTGGGGGATGCACCTTCCTGAGGGAGGACGATTACATCTATCCCCACCACCGCGGACATGGCGTCGCCCACGCTTTATCCAAGGGGATGTCGCCAAAGGGCTTTCTTGCTGAACACTTCGGCAAGGCGACGGGCAGCGCGGGTGGCATCGCTGGCTTTCACGCCGCTGAGCCGGAGATCGGGATTATGGGAGCCGCTGGCACCATCGGCTCACAGTTCCCCGTCTCCCTGGGATGGGGCCTGGCTGCCAAGAAGCGAGGCAAAGAGCAGGTGGTAGTCTGCTTCTTCGGCGATGGCAGCTCCAACCGGGGCACCCTCCACGAGGCCATGAACCTGGCGGCGGTTTGGAAGCTCCCCATCGTATGGGTCTGTCACAACAACCTCTACGCCCAGTTCATGCCCATAAAGGACGCCTACCCGAAGGACGACATAGCCGACCTCGCAGCGGGCTATGGCATGCCTGGTGTCGTGGTGGATGGCCAGGACGTCGTTGCTGTCCACGAGGCGGTTCAGGCTGCCGTCGCCAGGGCAAGGGCCGGGGACGGCCCCTCGTTCGTGGAGTGCAAGACCTATCGCTACCGGGCCCACGTCGAGGGGGTCCCCGATGTCTCCCACGCCCAGCCACGTCCGGCGGAGGAGGTGGAGGCCTGGAAGAAGAGAGACCCTATCAATCTGTTCCGGGAGAGGCTGCTGGAGCAAGGTGTTCTATCCCAGGACGATACCGAAAGGATCGACCGGGAGGTTGCTGCCGAGATTGACGAGGCCGAGCGGTTCGCCATGGACAGCCCGGTGCCTGATCCCACAATCCTGGAGAAAGTCCTCTACGCAGACTAAGAAGGCGGTCACAAGATGAGAGAGATCCCGTACCTGACGGCGATAAACGAAGCCCTGGCGGAGGAGATGGCGAAGGACGAGACCGTCTTCGTCATCGGCGAGGATGTTCAGGCTGGCACCTTCATGGTCACTACCGGGCTGGTGCAGAAGTTCGGCCCGGATCGGGTGATGGACACCCCGCTGAGCGAGACTGCAGTGGCCGGCGCCTGTGTTGGAGCAGCAATGGCCGGCTATCGCCCCATCGCTGACTTCATGTTCGCCGATTTCATGTGGTGCTGCGCCGACGAGGTCTTCCTCAAGGCGGCCAAGTGGCGCTTCATCCACGGCGGAAAGGTGAACCTGCCCCTCGTCTTCCTCGCCGCTATGGGCGGCGGTGCCAGAACCGGCCCTGAGCACTCGCAGTGCCCGGAGTCCGTAGTCCTGCACAACCCGGGGCTGAAGCTCGCTCTCCCCTCCACTCCCTATGATGCCAAGGGGCTCCTGAAGACGGCCATCAGAGACAACAACCCTGTCGTCTTCTTCTATCACAAGCAGCTCTTGGGAGCCCGAGGAGAGGTACCGGAGGAGGAATACACCATCCCTCTGGGCGTGGCCGACGTCAAGAGGGAAGGAAAGGATGTCACAGTGGTCGCCACCTCGCTTATGGCGCAGCTCGCCCTGAATGTGGCCAGCGAGCTTGAAGGCAGGGTCAGCGTCGAGGTGATCGATCCGAGAACCCTGGAGCCTCTCGATATCGACACCATCGTCAACTCGGTGAAGAAGACGGGGCGCGTGGTCATAGTCGATGAGGACACGAAACGGTGCGGCGTCGGCGCTGAGATCGGGATGCAGATCATGGAGAACGCCTTCGATTCCCTGGACGCCCCCATTCAGAGGGTTGCCGCCGCAAACCTGCCCATCGCCGGCGGATACATGGAGCAATATGTCCTTCCCCAGCCGAATGACATAGTCGCCGCGATTGAGGCGGTCATGGCCTGACATGCGACTGCCAGGACTTGAGCCAGCGAAGGGCCGCTGAGTGATCAAGGCAGGGATCATAGCCAACCCCGCGAACTTGTAGCAAGGGGCCGAAATGGCTGCATACATAGCGATACCCAAACTTGGCATGGCCATGACCGAGGCCATCCTGGTTGAGTGGAAGGTCAAGGAGGGCGATCGGATCGAAAAGGGCGACGTCGTCTTGGTCATACAGACCGAAAAGATCATGTGGGACATGGAGGCTTCCGCCTCGGGCTATGTTCATGTCCTGGTTGAGAAAGATGTCAAGGCGCCCGTGGGCAGGGTGGTCGGCCTAATTGCGGAGACCAAAGAAGAGCTGGAAGCCTTGCAGAGAGAGCCCGCGAGGGAGATATTCACCACCGCTGCGGGGCCTGCAAAAGCCCCCCCGGTTGCAGCCGCGCCACTCTCTGCGGCTGGGGCCGAAAGGCACGAGCGCGTCCCAGTCTCCCCCCTTGCCCGCAAACTGGCCGAGGAGCACAAGATAGACCTAGCCACTATACGAGGCACCGGCCCTGGGGGTAGGATCGTAAGGGAAGATATCGAAAGGGCCGTAGAGGCGAAGAAGAGGGAAGTGCCCCCGGCAGAGGTGGACGAGGGCAAGAGGGTGAAGACCACCATACCGCTCAGGGGCATTAGAGGGGCAATCGCTGAGCACATGCAGCGCAGTCTGTCGCTGTCCGCCCAGCTCACTCAGATGGGTGAGATAGACATGACTGAGGTGATAAAGCTCCGAAGCGCCCTCATCGACCAGGAGGAGACTATCGGTGCCCGCATCACCTACACCGATATCTTGGTGCTGGCGGTCGCGACCGCCCTCAAGGACAACCCGATCATCAACTCCAGCGTGATAGAGAATGAGATCAAGATATGGGAAGACATCAACATCGGGGTTGCGGTTGCCCTCGAGGAAGGGCTTGAGGGCGGGTTGATAGTCCCGGTGGTGAGAAATGCCGACCAGAAATCCCTGCTCGAGATAAATCGAGAGATAGGATTACTGGTCGAGAAGGCAAGGACACGCAAGCTCTTGCCCGACGATGTCAGCGGGGGCACCTTTACCCTGACCAATGTGGGGGCCTTTGCTGGAGGATGGGGTTTTGGAACCCCGATCATAAGCCAGCCCCAGTCAGCAATACTGGGCACCGGGTCAATCAGCGATAGGCCTGTGGTGAGGGACGGGCAGATCGTGGTCCGGCCAATAATGACCTATAGCCTAACCTTCGACCACAGAGTGATCGACGGCGCTCCAGCGGCGAAATTCGCGGCTCGGATTACGCAGTTGCTAGAGAACCCCAGCCTTTTCGTGCCTCCGTAAAGGATCAGGGCTGTGGAACAGAGAGACTTGGTTGTTATCGGCAGCGGGCCAGGAGGCCATGCAGCGGCTCTTCGCGCCGCCGACCTGGGGGCCCGTGTCGCGCTGATAGAAGCGGACTCGCCGGGCGGCAACTGCGTCAGCTTCGCCTGCCTCCCCAACGCCGTCATGCTGGAGACGGTCCGGGCTGGCCTGGAGCTTCAGGACCTCTCCCTGTCGGGCGTCATGGCTGCCGGCGATGGGCTCAGCTTCTCGAGAGCAGTGGCACGCCGGAACAGGCTGGTGGCAGGCCTGATAGAGGGCATCCGCAATCAACTGCGGGCGCTGAATATCGAGCTCATCCACGGCCTGGCGCATCTCACCTCGCCGCAGACCGTCACAGTCAGCCTGAGCGACGGCGGCTCCACCGAGCTCTCTGCTGCCGCGTTCGTCATCGCCACCGGTGCGCGTCCCGAGCCCCCTTCCCTGCCGGGCTACTCTGAAGAGATCCTGACCATGGATCAGGCCCTCAGGCTCCCGGAGGCACCGGCGTCGGCGCTGGCCCTGGGGGGCGGACCGGTCGGCCTTGGTTTCGTACTGGAACAGGCCTTCGTTCTGGCCTCCTTCGGTACCAGGGTGACGGTGGCCGAGCCCGGCGGAGAGGTCCTCCCGGGCGCAGATGAGGAGCTGGTCAGCTACCTGATGCAGGCGCTCGAGGCGGCAGGCGTTCGCGTGCTGACGAACACTCGCGTTCGCGAGGTGGCCGCTGAAGGAGACTCGCGCGACGCCCTCCTGACCGCCCCAGAGGGAGACCTGCGTGTGCCCGCCGGGATCGTGATGGCCCCTGATTGCCGCCGGCCCCACTTCGAGGGCCTCGGCCTGGAGGAGATCGGCGTGGCGACAGCGGCGGGTAGGGTCCGCGTGGACGATCGCTGCGCGACCACCGTCCCCGGCATCTTCGCCGTTGGCGACGTGACAGGCGAGCTCATGCTCTCTCACGCCGCCGCCCACCAGGGACGTGTCGCCGTGGAGAATGCGCTGGGCCTCGATGCTCGCGTCCGCCTTCGCGCCGTGCCTCGCACTCTCCACACACAGCCGGAGCTGGCCTACGTGGGGCTGAACGAGCAGCAGGCGCGAGAGAGGGGGCACGAAGTACGTGTCGGCCTCGCGGACCTCGGCGGGAACCTCGCCGCCGTGGCCCGTGGGCGTGGCGAGGGCGTGGTGAAGCTGGTGGCCGACGGCCGGCACGGCGAGATCCTGGGCGTGCATGCCCTGGGGCCGGGTGCCTGTGAACTGATCGGGCAGGCCGCCCTGGCCATGGAGCTGGAGGCCACCGTCCACGACCTGGCTGCAGTCACCCACTGGCACCCCTCGCTGTCGGAAGCCCTGGTGGAGGCCGCCCGCCGGGCAATCTAGGAGAGGCCCCACGCTTCATGTCAAACCTGGCCGCTCGCCTACTGGATGGTTGAGGCCCTGGCCAAGATTTCGGGGGCACCTAATGCCCACAGGCCAGCGGTGAGGAGCCGGTTGAACTGAACACCAAACGCTGCTTTTCTCCTCCTCACTTGCCTCTCTTCTCCAATCGGTCCTCGCCGTCGGTGAGCCACTCGATCGTGAAGCGTGCGAAGGTGATCTTGCTGTAGCTATCGCGCTCGTAGAGGCAGCCGATGGACATGTCGGGCAAGACGACCAGGCACGAGTAGGCAGCGCTGCCGGCATAGAGCGTCTTGGCGACGGGCCACGTCTTGCACTCATCGTAGGAGAGGCGAATGGTCATCTTCTCGCGGCCGGTGCTCGCGGGGTTGGAGAAGAGGACGCGGTTCTTGGCGTACTCGGGCTGGGCCGTGTAGCGGAGGATGCTGGCCTGGCAGACGGGCTCGATGAGCGTGGGGTCGAGGGTGACTTCGAACCAGGTCTGGCCGCCGTCGGTGCTGGTGGCGACCGCGCGGCGGCTCCTGCCGTGGTAGCTGCGCATGTTCATCAGGACGGTGCCATCGATCAACTCGACGGCCTGGCATTCATTGGTGCGCTCGCCGATGGCGTCGCCGTGTTTCCAGGTCTTGCCGCCGTCGTCGCTAAAGATGGCGTGAGAGCGGTAGGGGTGTCCGCCATGATCGTGGTCGGAGTGGTCGCAGGGGATGAGGAGGTGTCCTTCGTGGGGTCCTCGCTGGAGCTGGATGCCAACGCCGGGGCCAGTGGCGTACCACCGCCAGTGGGGCTTTCGCGCAGTCTCGCTGATGTCGACGGGCTTCGTCCAGGTGTCGCCGTGGTCGGTGCTCTTCATCAGCCAGACGGTACGTGGTTCCTTGGCGGTGCCCTCCATGATCTGGCCTTCCCACTCGTCGCCGCGGTTTCGGGTGAGCGGCATCCAGATGGTGCCGGTAGCCCGGTCGATGACGGGGCAGGGGTTGCCGATGGTGTGGGGGCCGTGGTCGGCGATGACGCGTATCTTCGACCAGGTTTTGCCGCCATCGGTGCTGCGTTTCATCACGATGTCGATGTCGCCGCTGTCGCCGGGGCCGTGCTTGCGGCCCTCGCAGAAGGCGAGCAGGTCGCCCCTCAGGCTGACGAGGATGGCCGGGATGCGGTAGGTATGGTAGCCGTCCTGGCCGCTGACGAAGATGTCGGTTTCTTCTGGTAGCATCTTGGCTTCCTCGTCGATTTCGCTAAGCCCGAATCAGATGCTGTCCACCGTCAGTCCCTCGCTGGCGCTTGCCTTCTACGGCGCGAGTTCCCGGGCACCTGAGGCTGCGGGTCGCAGACGGGCAGTGACATCTTCACCGTTGAGGAGGAGGCGCGTCTCCGGCCTCGCCCGCAGGCGAAGGGCCGCTGGCGGGGGCGCAGCCTCCACCTCGACGCGCCCGTCGTTCTCCCGCCAGACCACTCTCCCCAGGGCGAAGGCGTCGGCCTCGAGGGCGCCCGTCGGGACCTCTAGTCGCACCGTCGCCGGCTCTTCGCCGGTGACGGCTGCTACCCAGAGTCGGCGGGCGCCGTCGGCGAGGAGCCAGGCCGGGGCACCGGCCGTCCGCAGGGTGACGCCGCCCACAGCCAGGCGCCGGGCGCGGCCCTGCACGATGCCGGGCGCCTGAAGCATCGGCGGGCGGTAGCGCCTGCCGTTGACACGGCGTTCCAGCACTCGCAGGTCCAGCAGGTCATAGCGGAGGGACAGCGCCTGACCAGCACTCTCATATCCGATCTCGCGCACCCCCTCCGCCGACACGGAATCGGCCAGGCGGGCGCTGGCGACATGCTCGTAGAAGGCGGCTGGCGAAGCAAAGTCGTCCTGCGACGCCACCTCCAGCACCAGCCCATTGCGCACGTTGCCCTTGAAGAAAGGACCGGACAGCGTGCGGTACTCCCAGAAGTTCTTGCTCGGCCCGCTGTAGTTGTAGATGGAGAGGACCAGCTCGCCGCCGCGCTCCTCGAGCACGATGGCCGCCTCCTGGCCCATGTTCGTCGGCTCCAGGGGGATGAGGCCGATGTACACGCTTCCGTCAGCCACCACCACCGGCTCCAGCGGCTGCACCCGCCGGGGCAGCGATGACAGCGGCCGCCCGCCGACCAGGATCTCCGCCGCCCGGCCCCTGCCGATGAGCAGGGTATCCAGCCGGAGCGTATGGACGGCGGCCGTGATGGGCATCGGCGTCAGCCCGTAGGCGACGATGGCCAGGTTGCGGTGCTGGAGGCAGCGGGGCGCTCCCAGGTCCCAGAGTTCACGCTTGGTGTGGCCGGTCTCGTCGGCCAGCTTGCCGATCTCGTACTCGTTGACGGCGTAGCGGGTGTAGAGGACGCCGTAGCCCGGCGCTTCCTCCTTGCGGTAATAGAGGATGGCAGCGTTGAACTGGGGCCAGGGCTCGGGAGGCTCGCCGACTTCGTACGACCGAGAGGCGGTGCCGAGGCAGTAGTCTGGAGTGAGGTAAGAGGTCAGGTCAGTGCCGGAAGCGACGTCGGCGGTCTCGCCGACCTGCCATACGGATGACTTCTCCTCGAAAAGGGCGCGGACGTAGTCCGGCAGGTGATATCGGCCGAGGGCCACGCCCACGTGTCCTTCCTCGCCCTGCCAGGGGTAGTAGGACGTCGGGCGCCGCAGCTCCGCGTAGCCCAGCTCCTTGTAGAGAACGACCTTGAGAAAGCCGCCGGCGCCGACGGTGTCGCGGCGGTAGGCGCGACAGTGTGGCCCGGCGAGCTGGCAGGTGGGCCGGTGGAAGCGGGTGGCGGCGTGCAGCCACAGCCGCTCCTCCATCAGGCGCGCCTTCAGAGCAGTTTCCGGATGGCGGGCGAACTCGGCCAGGCTGGCCAGGGCACTCAGATCGACGCCTAAGTAGGTGGGGCTGTTGTACTCGTGGGGGGCGCCGGAGCGGGCGGTGAAAGCGATCCAGGCGTCGAGCTTCCGGCGCCCCCGCTCTTCGTGCTGGCTGTCGTCCAGGATTTGCCCGCAGAGGATGCTGTTGTGGATGTCCAGGAGGGCGATGTTGGTGTAGGAGAGCTGGACGTCCAGACTCTCGATCTCCTGAAGCCCCAGGCGCATAGCTTCCCGAATGCGCTCCTGCAGCCGGAGGGAGAGGCGGCCGCCGGAGCGAAGCATGATCTGAGCCAGAGCCTCCAGCATGAACTCGACGGCGTTGAGATCGGCTACGACCTCCTCCTCCAGGAACCAGCGGAAGTTGCCGAAGTGGGCGTTGCCCGGACGCGCCTCTTGCATGGACAGCACCCTGTCGATGACCTTCTCGGCCAGAGCGAGATTCTCGGAGCCCCCCTCGCGGAGAAGACAGGTAGCGTAGGCCAGGCTGCCCCGCGGGTCGTGGTACTCGCCAAGGCCGGTGTCGATGCGGATCATGCCCGCATCCGGATCGAAGGTCTCCCTCAGCTCCCGGTAGCCATCGGCGTAGAGCTGTTGCGAGCGCCGGTCCAGCGTCTCGTTCGCGGCCACGGGGCACCTCCGGTAAGCAAGAAGAAAGCGTGGGAGCCGCCTCATGATCGGCCGGCCCCTTCCACCTGTCAAGCAGGTGACTGTGGCTGTGAAACGGCGGCGCGACCTTTTCCCCTGTGCTATACGCCTGCCCTCGCAGAGCGGATGACGCGCCTGACGTGAGGCCTGGCTTGCTCCCTTCCTGCGCGCTGGCGTAGGATTGCTACAGCTGATATGGTCCGTTTCCTGGGAATAGCTGGGCCCTTCAGCTCGCACTGCTATGACTTCCGTGAGTGCTGGTCGAGATCCTGCGGCTATAGCAAGCGTTATGGCGAAATGCACTTCGGCGTAATCGGCCTCAGCCACGTCCACGTCATCGGCATGACGCAGGCCCTTCTGGGCCTGCCGGATGTCGCGTGCGAGGGCCTCTGCCCAGAGGAGACGCCTGTCTCCAAGGGCTTCGAGGGCCTGTTCCCGGATCTCCCCCGCCGCTCGCGAGATGACCTGCTAGGCGACCCAAGTATCGACCTCATCCTGTGCGCCGATGTCAACGGACGTCGCGGCTCCCTTCTGGTCGCCGCCCTGAGGGCTGGCAAGCACGTGTTCGTGGACAAGCCGCCGGTGACGACCCTGGAGGATTTGGAGGCCGTCGAGCGTGCTGCCGGGGAGAGCGGCAAACTGTTCTTCGTGTACTTCGGCGAGCGGTTAGGTAACCCGCTTTCCGTGAAGGCCAAGCAACTGGTGCAAGAGGGACGCATCGGCACGGTAGTCAACTTCATCGGCCTGGGGCCGCACAAACTGGGCATCGAGCGCCGGCCGGCCTGGATGTTCGATCCGGATCTCTACGGCGGCATCCTGAACGACATAGCTATTCACCAGATCGAGCTGTTTCGCTGGCTCACGGGCCAGCGGGTAACTCGGTTTCGCTCTCGCGTGGGCAACTTCGCCACGCCGCAGCACCCGACCTTCGAGGACTTCGGGGACGTCTGGTTCGAGGGCGACGGCGGCACCGCCGGCTACGTGCGGGTGGACTGGTTCACGCCCGATGCGCTTCCTACCTGGGGGGACATCCGGCAGCTCCTGGTCGGCAGCGAGGGGACGCTGGAGATCCGCAGCACCGTCAACATAGGCTCGGCGGACCCAAAGCCGGTCCTCCTGCTGACTACCCGCGGCAGCGCGCCGGAGCAAGTAGATGTTAGCAATGTGGACACGGCCTGGGCCCCCCAGTTGGTGGCCGATGTCAGCGACGGCGTCAACCGCCTCATGCCCCACGAGGAAACGTTTGAGGCCCTGCGCACCATCCTCCTGATGCAGAAACAGGCTGAACGGATCGGCCTCCAGAGCTAGCAAGAAAGGCAGGCGCATGCCCCCTCTGCCGGACCTAGACCTGGCGGGTCTTATCCCAGCCACCGTCACGCCCTTAACGAACGACTTCGCCCTGGATTTGCCGACACTGAGGTCATACATCCGTTGGCTAAAGGGCTTCGAGGGCGTAAAAGCCCTGGCCGTCAACATGGACACGGGTGAGGGCCCCCACCTCAGTCGAGAGGAGCGCCGTAAGGTCCTGGAGGTGTACGCCGACGAAATGCAGGGCCGCATGCCCCTACTGGCGGGTATCGCTGCGCACTACACGGCCGAGGCCGTGGAGCTGGCCCAGGATGCGGCCTCCGCCGGCGCCTCCGGCCTGGTCATCTTCCCGATTCCGGCCTTCGCTGGTGAGGCGTTGCCCTCAGAACTCCCCTTCGAATATCACGCCAGTATCGCCCGGGCCACGGGGCTGCCCCTGGTCTTGTTCCAGCTCCAGCCGGCCCTGGGCGGGGTCATCTTCCCGCCCGATGCCCTGAGGAAACTGCTGGAGATCGACCAGGTGGTGGCGATCAAGGAGGCTTCGTTCGATCGCGCCGTGTTCGCCGAGACGGTGCACCTCCTGGCCGCAGCCCCCCGTCGCATCGCGCTGCTCACCGGCAACGACCACTTCATCCTGGAGTCGATTCTGTCCGGAGCGGACGGGGCTCTCATCGGGCTCGGGACCGTCGGGGTCGCCGAGCAGGTAGAGATGATAGCCAGGGCGAAGGCCGGCGATGTGGCGGGCGCCCGTCGCATCGACCAGACGGTGGTAGCGCCGCTGGCCGAGGTGCTCTTCGCCAGTCCGGTCCGCAATTACCGCGCGCGCATGAAAGAGGCCCTCCGCGTCCTGGGCGTGCTGCCTAACGCTGTCGTCCGGCCGCCCCTCCTGCCGCTGGACGAAGCGGAGCGCCGCGCCGTGGCCGACGCCCTGTCCGGCCTGCAACTGGCGGCCCCGGTCCGGGAGAGGTAGTGCGCCATGGCTCATCCCATCGGCGTCGGCATCATTGGAGCGGGCGAGATCTCGCTGCTGCACGCCGCGGCCTACCGTGCGCTCGGCGACCGCGTGCGTCTGGCGGCAGTGGCCGACATCGACGAGGGCCGCGCTCGGGCTCTGGCGGAACGCTTCAGCATCCCCGCCGTCTATGCCGATTATCAGCATCTCCTGGCCGACTCCGATGTGCAGGCGGTAAGCATCTGCACGCCGCCTTTCCTCCACGTCCAGCAGAGCGTGGAGGCGCTCGAAGCCGGAAAGCACGTCCTCTGCGAGAAGCCGGTGGCTCCGAACCTGGCAGACCTAGACCGGGTCGCCGCCGCGCAGCGGGCCTCGGGGCTCGTCTTCTCCGGCGTCTTCCAGAGCCGCTTCGGCCGCGGGGCTCAGCAGGTCAAGGCGCTCATCGAGCGGGGGCGCTTCGGCCGCCTGCTCCTGGGCCTGACGCACACTCTCTGGCTGCGGACCCCCTCCTACTACGAGGTCTGGTGGCGCGGTTCCTGGGCCCGCGAGTGCGGCGGTGCCAGCGTCAGCCAGGGCATCCATGGCATCGACATGCTCCTCTGGCTGATGGGCGAGCCGTCCCGCGTCTACGCCGAGGCCGATACACTGAAAATGGACATCGAGGTGGAGGACACGGCCGCCGCTGTCGTGCGCTTCCGAAACGGCGCCATAGGCCACGTCCTGGCAACCGTCAACTGCCATGACAACCGTAGCCGCCTGGAGGTTTACGGGACCGACCTGGCCGCGGTCTCCTCGGAGGACGCCTACCAGCCCACCAAGGAGCCTTTCCGCCTGTGCGCCGCTGATGAGGAACACCTCGAGAAGGTTCAGCGAGAAGCCGACGAACTGCTGCCATCGGGCCCGCCATACCTCCAGTTGGGGATGGTGGAGGACTTCGTAGGCGCCATAGAGCACAGCCGAGAGCCGCTGGTCACGGTCGCCGAGTGCCGCCGGTCCTTGGAGTTGGTTACTGGATTGTATCGCTCGGCCATGACCGGTGAGGTGGTGGGCTTCCCCATCCAGACGACAGACCCCTTCTACTCCTGCATTCCGCCGGAGGGGGAGAGCCTACCGGGGATCGGCCGACACTGAGGAGGAGCGATATGGCAGAGGTAGCAACCGAGAGGTTCCTGATTCGTCGCTTGTCAGAAGTGCCGGAAGAGCGCGGTGTCTGCGGGTTCCGGCGCACCCTCATCACGGCCGACGATACCCCGGCCGTCAACGTGTCCCATCTGAGGATCGACAACTCCCGCTACCACTTTCATCGGCAGATGACCGAGCTCTACTACGTCCTTTCAGGCAGCGGCACCATCACCCTGGACGGCGAGAAGTACCCCATTCAGCAGGGAGACATCGTGCTCATCCGGCCGGGCGTCTGGCACACATCCGAAGGGGAGATGAACGTCCTCATCACGGGGGTGCCAGCCGGGGAAGCCACAGACATCTTCTTCGAATAGCGGCGGTCTTCCGTGGCCTTCTTCACCTACCGGTCCCTCGATGACCTGCGCGCCGCCATTCGCGAGCAGGAGGTCGACCTCGCCTGCGATGAGGAGATCCGCCTGCTGGCTCAGCCCGTGGCTATCGGAGGGCGGGTGGCTGGCAACCGCATGGCCGTCCACCCAATGGAGGGCTGCGACGGCACGCTGGACGGCCGCCCGAACGAGCTTACCTTTCGCCGCTGGCGCCGATTCGGCGAGGGTGGCGCCAAGCTCATATGGGGGGAAGCGACGGCGGTCTCGCCTGAGGGCCGGGCCAACCCCCGACAGCTTCTCCTCAACGAGGACACTGCGCCTGACTTCCGCCGCCTCCTAACGGAGACGCGCGAGGCCCACAGACATCGCTTCGGTCGGGCCGATGACTTGCTCGTAGGCATCCAGCTCACCCACTCGGGCCGCTGGAGCCACCTCAGGCCGGTGCTGGCCCACCACGCACCCACGGTCGACACCGTCACCTGGCTGAATCGAGCCCGCGGGGAGCGCCTGCCGCCGGACTACCCCCTCGTCTCCGACGCTGAGCTGGAGGCTCTCGGGGAGCGCTTCGTGGACGCCGCAATGCTGGCGGCCAGCATCGGCTTCGATTTCGCCGATATCAAGCAGTGTCATACCTATCTCTTGAACGAGCTGCTGGCGGCAAGGAACCGCCCCGGGCGCTATGGCGGCTCTTTCGAGAATCGTTGTCGGCTGGTGCTGGACATCGCGCGAGAGGTCCGCGCCCGCCTGGGCCACGACTTCCTGCTGGCCACTCGCCTGAATGTCTATGACGGCGTCCCCTTCGGGGAGAATGCCCGCCCTCCTCTTCCCTACGAAGAGGGGTGGGGCATAGACGCCTGGAACCCGTCCCGGCCTGACCTGTCAGAACCCATCCGCCTTGTCGGGCTCCTGAAGGAGCAAGGGGTGCGCCTGGTGAACCTAAGCATGGGCAGCCCCTACTTCAACCCCCACATCGGCCGCCCTTTCGAACGGCCGCCGGTCGATGGCTACCCCTCTCCGGAGCACCCCCTTCGCGGCGTGGAGCGGCACGTGGTGGCGGCAGGAGAGTTGCAACGTGCGCACCCGGACGTGGTTATGGTGGGGACAGGCTACAGCTGGCTGCGGCACTTCGCACTCAACGTGGGCGAGGCCAGCGTGCGGACGGGGCGCATCTCCGTTGTCGGGCTGGGCCGGGGCGCACTGGCCTACCCTGAATTCGCCGCCGACGTACTACGCAGCGGCCGCATGAGCCCCTCGAAGGGCTGCTTGGGAGAGAGCTACTGCACTGCCCTGATGCGGGCCAAGAACAACGAGATGGGACAGTTCCCGACGGGTTGCGTTCCGCGTGACCCGCTCTACGTGCCCCACTTTCGCCAGGCTTACCCTCGCCGCTAGGGCGCCCCCGCTGGCAGCGAGCTCTGGCGCAGCGACGAGCTGTGGGGTGACAGCGTAGGAAGAAAAAGGCGGATGACATTTTGCCACCGCACAGCTCCGCAGGGTACAGTGGAGAAGCGACTCGATCTCAGCACAGGTGCAGCCGCGTCGCTAGCGGGAGGACTTATTGGCAATGAAGGCAGCAGTCTACTACGAGACAGGCCCCCCCAGCGTGTTCCGCTACGAGGAAGTGCCGGACCCGGTGTGCGATCCAGACGGCGTCCTGGTCGATATCAAGGCCGTGAGCATTGAGGGAGGAGATGTCCTCAATCGTGCCCGGGGTGAGCTGGCGAGCAGCCCGCACATCGTCGGCTACCAGTGCTCGGGCATGATTCGCGAGATCGGCGGAAATGTAAAGGATCGCGCCGTGGGTCAGCGCGTCGTGGCCGTCATGGTGCATGGTTCGCACGCCTCGATGGTGGCCTTACCGGTGAGCTCAACGTGGCTCGTCCCGGAAGGCCTCGACTTGGAGTTGGCTGCGTGCGTGCCGATCCCCTTTGGCACGGCTGATGACTGTCTGTTCGAGTTCGGCCATCTGACAGCAGGAGAGACTGTCCTGATCCAGGCGGGTGCGGGTGGCGTCGGGCTGGCGGCGATCCAGCTCGCCAAGCGTGCGGGCGCGACGGTGCTCGCTACGGCGTCAAGCGACGAAAAGCTGGAGCGGCTTAGGGACTTCGGCCTGGACCACGGCATCAACTACCGAACGACGGACTTCGTCGCCGCTGCCCGCGAGCTCACCAATGGCCGAGGTGTGAACCTGGCTGTTGATAGCGTGGGCGGCAGGACGCTGCAGGGGAGCATTGAGTGCCTGGCCTACCGAGGCCGGGCGATCAGCGTGGGCCATGCCGGTCGCGATGATCAGCCGCCTGATGTCAGTGCCCTCGCCTCTGGAAACCGGACGCTAACCGGTGTCTCCCTCGAGTGGGAGGCACTGCTCCAGCCCGACCGGGTGCGCGCCATGGTAGCTCGCCACCTCAATGCCGTCGCCAGCGGCGCACTGAGCGTGGTCATCGACCGTAGGTACCCTCTGTCTGAGGCGGCCAGCGCGCATGCCTATATCGAGAGCCGCCAGGCTTTCGGACGGCTGCTGCTGGTCCCCTAGGAGGTGCCTGCCGCCTGACCCGGAGCTGCTGAGACTCCTCCCTATCTCCAGTGTTGACACGAGGCCCATGGCTTTCCTTATGGGTCAAGGACACCAGGCTCGTGCTGCTCCACCTCGATGCCGTACGGCTGTAGCCTGGACAGGATCGTATCTGGGTCAACCAGCGCCTCGGGGGCGAAGACACCTCGCTCCTCGATCTCGCCGCCGGCCACCATGATCGCACCGAGCGCCGCCGGAATGCTCGTTATCCGCTTCATCTGGTCAACACCAGCATACCAGTGATGCACCTCACGGCCGTCCTTCTCTCCCCACACATCCACCCGGAAACCCGAAACGGTGCACCTTCCGCGCGGCAGCCGGGGCAGGACCCGGTAGAAGAAATCGGCCCAGAACTTCTGGCTACTCTCGCCCCGCAGCAAGCCAGCTCGCACCAGCAAGATGCCCGCTCTGGCCAGCCACTTGGGCCAGATGCCGCCTTTCAGGGTCACCTCCTCCAGATCCGGGATGTTCCTCGGAATCGTCACCGGCTCGGCGTGCCCGGTGTAGTAGACGGGCAGCCGCCCGCAAGGGGAAGGGAACTCCACCGTCTCCCTGCCGGTCCCCGACCGGACCAGGACCTCCTGCCCGTGCTCGAACGAAGGGACCTTTCCACAGAAGATGTGCACCGCATGTTGATAGTTGGCGTATCCCCCAGCGTCGTCGGCACCGCCGAACCAGGCGATGTGTATGCGCCTGGGACAGTCCACGGACCGCGCCCCCTTCCTGGCAAGCAGGTTGGTGAGCCCTGGACAGTTGCCCAGGCCGGTGATGACTGTTATCCCGGCCCGCCTCGCCGCTTCATCCAGCGCCAGTGCAGCGCGTGCAGCCTCGTAGTCGTCGGCGATGCTGACATAGTGGACGCCAGCTTCAATGGCCGCCTCCACCAGCCGATGCTCGAAATAGACGAACGGCCCGACGAAGCCGACGGCCACGTCGTAGCCGCGAATACCGTCCACCAGCCCCTGGTGGTCGAGCGCATCCAGACGGCACGCCCGTACGGGGCTGCCCAGCTCCTCGGACAGCGCCTGAGCGGCCTCCAGGTTGAGGTCAGCCACCATCACCTCATCAACCCCTGGATGGACGGCAAGCGCCCGTACCGCCTCATTGCCCATGTCGCCGGCCCCGCCCAGCACGATGAACTTCACACCTACGCTCCTTTCAAGTCAGCACAGCTCCACGTCGCAGAACGCGCGTCTCCTGACCTCCGGTCGCTGACGCCGCGCGAGCCTGCGAACATTGTACACCGAGCCGAAGCCAGCCGCGGGCCGCCAGGACTCCATCCCTATCTGGACGGCTGACACGCTCAGCCGTCTGAGTCGGCCTTGACGCACCATGTCCGCTGAGAGCGAGAGAAGATACCGGCGCCGCAACGGCTGGTCTCTGATAGGATAGAGCAGCATCTACCTCACGAAGTCAGGCACCGGGTGTTCAAGCGGATGTATGAACACCGGCTTCAGCATCGGCGGCCAATGGATAGAAGGAGGCAACCATGAGCAACAGGATTCGCGTGGGCGTCTTCTCGCCGAACGATAACCGTGCTTGGGTCCGATCGAGCAATCTGGACCTTATGCTCAGACACGAGGCCCTGCTCATCGACGCCTTGAGGCACAACGATGTGGAGGTAATCAGGGGGGGCGAGGGGTTTCCCCGCGAGGACCAGATCGCTTGGAATCGCGAACTGGTCCTCCAGCAGGCGAGAAGGATCGCCGAAGCAAGGCCCGACGCCCTGATCCTGAACCAGGGGTCGTGGACGTTCCCCCGCGACTCGGTAGATGCGGTGGACATCTACGAAGCTACGCTGGAAACCCTCCTGGGCACAACAGCAAGCAGCGCGGCCTCCAGGCTCCTGCTGTTCGGATACTGGGACACGCAGGTGCCCGGACTGGTGGCGTTGATGGCCATCGCCGGCGCGCTGAAGATAATGGGGAGGGCCTTTCAGATATCATACGGCCGCATCGATGAGGACCCGTCGGCGCTTGAGGACGTGATGAGCAAGCTGCGCTTCTTCAAGCGCCGCGCGGAGGCTGCGGAAGTGGCTGCCGCAGTTATCAGCCGGCTGCCGGAGCAGAAGTACCTCCAGTTTGGCGGCGAATCCCTCCGCATGCCCACGGCCACCGCGGACCCGAACCTCTGGCAGAAGATCTTCAAGGTCAGCTATGACCAGCTTGACCAGTCGGAAATCGTCAGTCGAGCCCTGGCCATGGTCAGGTGGAGCGGCAGGCCGGGCGACAGTGATTATGAGATCGTCGACGAGAGGGTGAGGGCCGCCATCGAGTACAAGGAGAGGACCGCGAACTTCGACTTCAGCAGGGAGAAGCTGCCGTCCATTCACAGGTTCGTGTTGCAGGTATCGATGTTCTATGCGGCCCGCGACATCATCGAGGAGGCAGGTGCCACCTTCGCTGGCATAAAGTGCCAGGACGAGCTCAGCGCCAAGTTCTGCACCGCCTGTATAGCCACCTCCTACCTGGGCAACGACGTAGCCCCCGACGGAACTCGGCAGGATCGCATCTATCCCACCTCGTGCGAGAACGATATGGATACCGCTCTCACTCAGCTCCTGCTGCATCTGCTCACGGGGAAGCCGGCGGCATTCGGCGATTTCCGGGACGTTGAGGACGGCATGCTGGCCATCGTGAATTGCGGCCAGCACCCGCCCTACTTCTTTGGGACGCCGGATGAGGAGGGTGTGATCAAGGATCTGAGGGCAGAGTTCCTGGGCCAGGAGATGTTCTACGACGCCGGCGGCGCTGCCGTGAGAGGACGGACACCGGGCGGCCTTCGGGTGACAGTGGCACGCCTGGGGCGGGAGAACATGCGCTATCACCTAGCCGGCATGGTGATCGAGACGGTGGACGTCAGTCCTCAGGAACACGAGCGCTACAATGTTTCCTGGCCAATCCTAAGAGGTAGGGTGCCGATGGAGGAGAAGGCGCTGGCAGCTATGTGGCCCTCGAATCATCTTGCCTTCACCTTCGGCGACCTGACACCGCATCTTGTGGAACTGGCTGAGCAGCTCGGAATCGGCTACCGCGTCATCGACGGCGACGGCAACGAGCACTACCGCCCCAGCTAGGTGGCGGGAAGCCTGAAGAAACGGCTCACATAACAGGTCTTCACCACTTGACTTCCAACGATACTTGTCGCAGCCTTTGGACTGAGGAGGACTGGAAGATGCCGCTGAAGATCACACACAAGCCCGAGGAAGACGTCCCAACGCCTGGTCGAACAGGGAAGGTCAACGAGGACCTCGTTGCCCTCAAGGCCGAGATGCTAAAGCTCGGTCAAGGGATGGTGTTAGAGATCGAGACGGGGAGCGAAAAGGCCATCCGCGGAACCAAGGCGCTTATCACCCGGGCAAGCAAACAGCTCGGCACGAGGTGGCGCCACTGGCATATGGGGACCAAGGTCTTCGCCAAACCGACGGGACAGGTGCGGGGACGGAGAGGGCGGAGAAGGAAGGGGATGTAGCCTCTTCCCGCCTCACCGCTCCAGTCCCGAAGCACGTCTCTCGCTACTTGACATCCTTGCTCCGCTACAGGATCTTGCTCAGGAAGGTGCGCGTTCGTTCGTGCTGGGGTGCTTCGAAGAACTGGCGCGGGGGTCCTTCTTCCACGAGCTGGCCGCCGTCCATGAGCGCCATGCGGTCTGCCACCTCGCGGGCGAAACCCATCTCGTGGCTGACCACCACCATGGTCATCCCTTCGGCGGCCAGCTCGCGCATGACTTCCAGGACCTCGCCCACCAGCTCCGGGTCCAGGGCCGAGGTGGGCTCATCGAAGAGCATCAGCTTTGGTTGCATGGCCAGGACGCGGGCGATGGCCACCCGCTGCTGCTGTC
>Ga0209979_1000828_pt1 | contig 37542 bp, 40 predicted proteins | sample AnhtaG_FD_183114 | JGI IMG/M metagenome (GOLD analysis project Ga0209979, IMG submission 183114) | Deep subsurface microbial communities from Anholt, Denmark to uncover new lineages of life (NeLLi) - Anholt_01485 metaG (SPAdes) (version 2) | ecosystem: Environmental > Aquatic > Marine > Oceanic...
TTCAGCCCACCTTCGTTCTCGACTACCCCGTTGAGACATCTCCACTGGCAAAGACCAAGCCCGATGACCCGCGGCTGGTGGAGAGGTTCGAGTGTTTTATCGGGGGGATAGAGGTCGCCAATGCTTTCACCGAGCTCAACGATCCCGTAGAGCAGAGGAAGCGCTTGGAGGAACAGGAGCAACTGCGCAGCTTGATGGGGGACGAGGAGGTGGAGAGGCTGGATGAGGATTTCCTCACTGCCTTGGAGCACGGCATGCCGCCCACAGGGGGGTTGGGGGTAGGCATCGACCGGCTGGTGATGGTCCTAACCAACCAGCAGTCGATAAGAGAGGTCATCCTGTTCCCGCAGTTAAGAGCTAAAGAGAAATAACGACCATGCTTAGCCTGCAGTTCATTCGCCAGAACCCGGACCTTGTTCGGGAGTCCCTGGCCAAGCGGGGCGAAGCGGCCGCCCTTGATGAAATCCTCAGCCTTGATGGGGAGAGGCGGCGGCTGATCCAGGAGGTGGAGAGTCTGAGGGCAAGGCGAAGGCAGGCCAGCAAGGAGATCGGCCAGATGAAGGAGAAACCCGCAGAGCTTCTTGCTGAGATGAGGGATACAGGAGAGCAAATTAAGTCTCTGGACCATGAGATCAGCCGTACTGAAGAGGGGCTAAACGACCTCTTGCTGCGATTGCCCAACCTCGTACACCCCAGTGTTCCTGTCGGCGGGGACGAAAGCGATAATGTGTTAGTCCGAAGCTGGGGTGAGGTTCGAGAATTGGGCTACAAGCCTCTTCCTCACTGGGATTTAGGGCCGAAGCTGGGCATCATAGATTTCGAGCGAGGGGTGAAGATATCGGGGAGTCGCTTCTATGTGCTCAGGGGCTTGGGTGCTAAGCTCCAAAGGGCACTCATCGCCTTTATGCTTGACCTCCACATAAGTGAGCATGGCTATGACGAGGTTTATCCTCCGTTTGTAGTGAAGCAGGAGTGCATGCTGGGGTCGGGAAATTTGCCCAAATTCGCCGACAACCTCTACCACGATGCGGAGGATGATGTATGGTTGGTGCCCACTGCTGAGGTGCCGGTGACCAATCTACACCGCGATGAAATCCTGGAGCCGGGCACCCTGCCTTTGTACTATGTCGCCTACACCGCCTGCTTCCGTCGCGAAAGAATGTCGGCGGGCAAGGATACCAGAGGAATAAAAAGGGGACATCAATTCGACAAAGTGGAGCTCTACAAATTTGTCGAGCCCCATAGTTCGGATGATGAGCTGGAGAGGATGGTAGGGGATGCTGAGGGGGTTTGCCAAAAGCTGGGCATAGCCTATCGGGTGCTGCAGCTTTGTAGCGGCGACCTGGGATTTGCTTCTACCAAGTCCTATGATATTGAAGTATGGGCCCCCGGCTGTGCCGAATGGTTGGAGGTGAGCTCCTGCAGCAATTGCAGCGATTTTCAGGCCCGCCGGGCCAATATCCGCTACCGGCCCCAGTCAGGCGAAAGGCCTCAGTTTGTCCACACCCTGAATGGCTCCGGACTGGCCTTGCCCCGTGTCCTCATCGCTGTTCTGGAGAACTACCAGCAGCCCGACGGCAGCGTAGTGGTCCCCGAAGCCTTGCGCCCCTATATGGGGGTAGAGGTGATCAGGTAGGGGCGGTTCGCGAACCGCCCCTACCTGTCATCAATCTTTACGCCTCCTCTGCCTTCGTAGTTTGCCTCTCCACTGCCAAAAGAGAGGTTATGGCAGCGATGCCGGCCAGTCCCGCACCCGATATGTAGGCCCAGCGCAAACCGTCCAGAAACTCCTGTATCTCGGCGGGGCTAAAGTAACCCGGATGCAGAGACGCCGCAATGGGAGCGACATTGTACAGTACAGTACTGGCGACAGCTATTCCGAGCACCATGCCCACATTGCGCATAGCGGCCAGTATCCCCGAGGCAATACCCAAGTGCCATGGGGGAACGCTTCCCATGATGGCGCTGTTGTTTGGACTCTGGAACATGGCCACTCCCGCACCAATGACAACCAGACGCCAGATGACGTCCCAGGCGTCGGCAGAGGCGTTCAAGCCGCTCAAGAGAAAGAGGCCCAAGGCAGCGATACACATGCCACAAACGGCGAAAACTCTCGTACCGAAGCGATCTGAGAGGGTGCCGCTCAGAGGAGCCACAAACAGGGTGGCTACGGGGGAAGCGGCCATTACCAGTCCCACTTTGAGTATGCTGTAATGGAGCACGAAAGTTAAATAGAAGGGTGTCAAGAAGATCAGGGCATATAGAGCCATGAAGTTGATCAGGGCGCTCAGACTGGCGAAGCTGAACCGTCGGTTGTTGAACAGTGCCAGGTTGAGCATGGGCTGTGCCGATGTTCGCTCTATCCAAAGGAACAGCACGCCAAACAGGATCGCGACTCCCAGCAGGGTAAGGGACACAGGCGACGCCCATCCCCAGTCCACGCCTCTGTTGGCGTAGAGGAGCAAGGTGGTCAGAAAGACGGAGGCTGTCAGAGCCCCAGCCAAATCAAGGCGCTGTCCTGGATTCGTGGTGCCCTTAGGTATGATACGGTAGCCCCAGAGTACAGCGGCGACACCGATGGGGACGTTGATGAAGAAGACGTAGCGCCAACTGAGGTATTCGGCAATTAGACCACCAAGGGTAGGCCCGAGACCCAGGCCTACGGCGATGCTAATAGCATATATGCCCATAGCCTTACCTCGCTCGGGTGGAGGGAAAGCTGCTGTCACGATGGCAAAGCCTACGGCCATCATCATGCCCGCCGCAAGCCCCTGCAGGGCTCTAAATGCGATTAGCATCCAGATGCTCTGCGAAAGACCGCATAGAACAGAGGCCACGGTGAAGGCGGCCAGCCCATAGAGAAATATCCGCTTATAGCCAACCATGTCTCCCAGTCGGCCATATAGCAAGATGAGGCAGCTAATGGTCAACAGATAGACTGTCGGCACCCATTGAGCTATCGACATCTCGGTCTTGAAGAACCTGGTTATGTCGGGGAGGACGGTGTTGACTATGCTGCCGTCCAGAGGCCCCATAAAGCTGCCCAGCATTACCGCCGACAAAATCAACCACTTGGCTTCAAGCCCTTTCTTGGTTGCTGACATACCGGGGTCAGCCATATCCGCCTCCAGTGGTGCTTGGTTTGCCTGATCTGGCCGAACTCACTGATTCAGCGGAGCACGTGGCTCCGCTAGGAGAGGTTCTGAGACAGGCCAAACTTGACAAAGCACGGACATTATATTTCGGCACCCGTGGTCAGTCAAGCAGCAACCCCGTTTAACCGGTATTTCCTATTGGTTGGGATGGACAGCAGTGGTTACAGGTTCTTAGGGGTATTTACTCAAAGCTTTGGCCTTCGCCTTAGGGTTTCGTCCAGGCTCAAGGGCGCGACCTGAGGAGTTACTACCTCGTATACTGTGACCACGCTCTCGAGGCCACTGAACTTATCGCGTATAGCGGCGATCTCCTCGGGGGGTAAGGGCTTCACGGCGCAGGGCCTTAAAGGTGTATTGACCTGTACCTCGTCCGGCGATAGCTTCTCGGCTATCCTTGCCATCTCTGGAGCGCAGTCTCTATTCGCCTCGACAAACATCATTTGAAGTGCCAGCTTGCCTTTATACTCTGACCTGAAACGCCTGATACCTTGCAATATTTCATCCAGGGTGTACTCACCGAAAGGTCTGTTAATTGCCTGGAATCTCTCTTCGTCTGGTGCGTCCACCTTGGCCAGTACCACGTCGGCGAGGGCAAGCTCCCGGCGCACATCCTCTCTAGGCATAAACGAGGAGTTGGTAAGCACCGCCACCGGCAGCCCCAAGGTTGATTTTGCTATCTCGATCGCCTTGCCCAGATTGCTGGCCAGGGTTGGCTCACCTACGCCGGAGAAAGTAGCGTAGTCGGCTGGCACGCCTTTCGCTGTTTCCAGTTCCTTGGCAAGCTCCGCGAGTGTTACAAATTCCTTTCGCTCGCTTAGGGGATGGACGGTTTTCCCCAACTGGCAATAGGTGCAGTCGAAGGAGCAGGTATTGCCTCTAGTGGACAAGAGATCAATACCCAGCGATCTGCCTAACCGCCAGGATGAGACGGGGCCATAGATAACAGAACTCAACAGTTTTCACCTTTGCTTAATTGAGCTATAGAAGTTGTCCAAAAACCTCACCCTATGTAGCGTCGTGACTCCTGTCACGACGAAGAATTCGTTGCCACAGGAGTGGCAACGCTACCCTATTGCCTAACCGCCAGGATGAGACGGGGCCATAGATAACAGAACTCATGGGGGAATTACTGATCCACCTTCATTTCGTATTTAGGTTTTCCTTCTTGCAGGTACAATATGAACCTGACATTTTTCCCTTCTGTCAGGTATTCTTCGCTTTGTCTTCTCAGTTCCCTGAAATCCATCGATTCCAAAAACGCCCTGAGGAGTTCTATCTTCTCTTCAAGCTGCTCATCCTCCCCACCGCTCCGCATATACTCATCCTTACTTTTCAGGAATTCCTGCCTAGCTTTTGTTTCAATACAATGGGTTAGAGTTGGGGTAAGTTCAATGCGAGCCGCCAAATTAGTCTCCAAGATCAAGGAATTCTATCTACCATTATTAGACATGGCCTTCAGGAAAGCCTCGGCAAAGCTATTGAGCTCCTCGGAGTCGTAACGCTCGATATTGCCCTCATCGCAGAGCTGGGCGAGCTCCGGGTCGATGGGGAACTGCCCCAGCAGAGGAGCCCCTGCCGCCTTTGCCATCTCCTGCCCTTTGCTCCTGCCGAAAAGCTCTATCCGCTTGCCACTGTCGGGCAAGAGAAAATAGCTCATATTCTCTACCACACCTTTTATGGGGATGTTCATTTTTTGAGCCATCTGCACGGCTTTCCTGACTACCATTGTGGCTAGCTCCTGGGGAGTGAAGGCGATGATCACGCCCGATAGAGGGAGTGTCTGCATTACGGTTAGGGGGGCATCGGCGGTGCCCGGCGGCAGGTCCACCAGGAGATAGTCGAGCTTGCCCCAGAGCACGTCCTCCCAGAACTGCGTGATGACTTTGGCGATTAGAGGGCCACGCCAGATAACGGCATCATCTTCGTGAGGCAAGAGGAGGTTGATGGACATTATCTCGATTTCTGCCTTGGATAGAGGTGGTATGATTCCGGTCTCGCTGCCGGCAGGTCGGCCGCTTATGCCGAACATCCTGGGTATGCTGGGGCCTGTGATGTCGGCATCGAGGATGCCCACCTCGTATCCGCGGCGTGCCAGCGAAAGCCCGATGAGGCCGGTCACCAGTGACTTGCCCACTCCACCCTTGCCGCTCATAACCGCAACCACATGGCGGATATCGTTGAGCTCTTTGGGACTCGCTTCCACAAAACCGATCTCGGCTTCCTTTATCCCATCCAGCCCTCTCACGACCTCACCCGCCTTGGCTTTGAGCCAATCCTGGGTCTGTGGGCTCAGGGCTGCTGAGGCAAGGGCGATGCTTGCCTTCTCGTCGGAGACGTTGATGTCGCGAACCAGGTTGAGCTTCACCAAGCTGCGCATCGCACCGGGGACCAGCACCTGGTCAAGGCTTTCCCTTATCTGCTCTTCGGTTGCCACGGTCTAACCTCCTGTTGTTGCTGATCATCCGTGCTAATGGTCACAGACATTATCACCTGTTGCCAGCGTTCCTCGTATGTGGTCCAGGACCATCTGCTCGGGGTCATCCCCCAGGGCGCCGATGACGACCTGGATGCGGTTCTCTATGAACAGCGCCTGGGCACGGGAACCCATACCGCCGGCTATTACAGCGGAGACCCCTTCCTCTGCCAGCCACACCGGGAGCAACCCTGGTTGGTGCCCCGGCGAAGCCACAAGCTCCTTGCTGACAATGGAGTTTGTGGTCTCATCAACATCGATGAAGGCGAAGTGCTCGCAGTGGCCAAAGTGAGCTGCCAGCTTGCCATTGCTCACAGGTATGGCATACTTCATGCTAAGACCTCCGTTTAATATTATATCTTTCCCTACGCTCTGCGACAGGTGTCCCCCGTGGAGCATGGGGGCGTTTCGCAACGCTCTGTCCTGCCACAGCAGGTGCTGCCCGGTGCTTGGGCATCCATCTTTATCATGTAGGAGGCAGAGATAAGCCTCTCCATGTTTTCGCTCCCACATTCGCTGCAGTGGGCAGCATGACCATGTGCGCTGCGAACGAGTATTTCTGACACTTTGCCGCAGTCTCGGCATCTAAAGTCGTAAATCGGCATCGCTTTCCTCCTCTATTGCCTGCCGAGCCTTCCTGAGATGGTCTCCCATAGCCTACCTATCTCCCTGGAAACACCGTTTCGCGCGTATTCCACCACGGGCAAGCCCCTGACCAGGGCCTCTGTGAACACATTATCCACGGGGATCTTGGACACCACCTCCACCCCTTGGCCGGAGCAAAATCGCTCGATCTGGCGGGTATTGTCCTCATTGATGTCGTATTTATTGACGCATACCAGGGCCGGGACTCCAAAGTGACGGCAGACGCCCAGGACTCGTTCGAGGTCATGTATCCCGGATAATGTAGGCTCGGTTACGAGGAGAGCCAGGTCTGCCCCAGAGAGGGATGAAATGACAGGGCAACCGATGCCCGGGGGTCCATCGGCGATGATATACTTCAAATCCTCTCTCTTGGCGATAGATTTGGCATTTTGCCTCACCAATGCTACCAGTTTCCCTGAGTTTTCCTCGGCGACTCCCAGTCTTGCGTGAACCAGAGGGCCGTAGCGTGTTTGCGAAATGAACCAGTGTCCTGAGAGGCAATCTTTGATAGTGATGGCCTCATCGGGGCAGACGTGGTAGCAGAAGCCACAGCCCTCGCAGGATGTAGGGTCGACCTTGAAATCGCTGATGGCGTGGAAACGACATATATCCTGGCAGATACCGCACTGGGTGCACTTCTCCTCATCGATTAAAGCGACCTGACCGCTCCAGAATTCGTTTTCCTCTTTAGTCGTGGGGCTCAGCAGCAGGTGGAGGTCGGCAGCATCTACATCGCAGTCGGCGAGAACCTTGCTTTGAGCTATAGCGGCGAAGGAACCTACTATGCTTGTCTTCCCGGTTCCACCCTTGCCGCTTAAGACGACGAGCTCTTTCATCCTAAGTACTCCAAGTTATTGGCCAACCTGACTTATTGCCATACCCCTGACCCTATCGAAAAGCTCGAGGAAGTGTCCTCGCCACTGCGGAATACCTTCGACCAGGGGTATTCCCCTTGAATAGTGACGGGCAATCTGGGTATCCAGTGGAATGGTGAGCAGGATTGGAATGTTTTCCTTCAGGCAGTATTCCTCTACACTGCTGTCTCCTACTCCGGCGCGGTTCAGTACCACTGCACAAGGGATATCGAGCTTCCTGAGAACCCCTACTGCCAGGATGAGGTCGTTTAGCCCGAACGGCGTCGGCTCGGTTACCAGAAGACAGAAATCGCTGCCCCTTATCGATTCCACGACGGGGCATGATGTCCCTGGAGAGACATCGATGATGACTGTGCCCTGGTGATTAGCGTGCTCCTTCACCCTTCTGATCACGGGTGGAGCCATGACCTCTCCTACATTGAGCTTACCATGTGCAAACTGTATGCTATTTGAGTGCCCTATCTCCACGACTCCTACTTCCTTACCTACCTCTGATATGGCCTCCTCAGGGCAGAGATAGCTGCACGCGCCACAGCCATGGCAGAGCTCGGGGAAAACGAGCACCTTTTTCTTCATAGCGGCAATGGCATTATAAGCGCAGACCTCCGAGCACTCCCCACAATGGGTACACTTCTCCTCGTCTACCCTGGGAATGAGCACATACACGGTTTCTCTCTTGGTGAAGTTAGGTTTGAGAAAGACGTGGGCATTGGGCTCCTCGACGTCGCAGTCCAGAAGCTGCACCTGCTCTTCGAGTGATAGGGCAAGGCTGGTGGCTACCAGGGTCTTTCCTGTGCCTCCCTTGCCGCTGGCGATGGATATTATCACCTCATCCCCTTACCATCTTCGTGCCGCATTGGGGGCAACTCATGTTGTAGCAGGGAGTTCCCACTTGATGCGGAACGCTCGCTCCGCAACTGGGGCAGACGCAATTCCCGCCAGGTCCCGCACCGGCTCGTGTTCCTCTCATCCTTCCCTGCCCCCTTCCTCCCCTGCCTATGCCTCTCCCTGTTCCCGGGCCGCTTCCCCATTGTGGGCCCGTTCCATCTCCTCTAGGCATGATAACACCTCCAGCAAAGGATCGATTGCCTTATTTGCCTTTTTTCTCGAGTTCGTCGAGGCGGCGCATAATCTCGCTTAGTTGCTGCCCTATCATCTGCGATTGGGCTTTAAGCGCCTCAAGCTCTTGCTCAAGGATGCCTGGGCCCATGCCCATACCTGGGCCCATACCCATACCTGGGCCCATACCCATGCCTGGGCCCATGCCCATGCCGCGTCCCATACCACGGCCCATTCCTCTACCCATACCACCACCCATACCCATGCCACCTCCCATTCCTGTACCACCGCCGCCCATGCCAAAGTGGGCGCCTACAGATGGCCCAGAGGTTGCCTGGAATCGGCCTGACTTGTATCCTTCGACGGCATCGCGTATAGTGCCGGAAACCCCCGTGATGACCTCGATCCCAGCCGCCTCCAGTGTCTGATAGGCGTTGGGGCCGCAGTTGCCGGTGAGCACAGCTTGCACCCCTTTGTTGGCTACCACCTGTGCGCTGGCAATCCCGGCTCCGCCGGCGGCCATCTGACTGGTGTTCTCCAAAGCTTCGAACTCCAGGGTGTCCGGGTCGACGATGACAAAGTACTGGCACCTGCCGAAGCGAGGGTCCACCTCGGCATCCAGGCTGGGACCCGTTGCTGAAATCGCTATTCTCACAGTACACCTCCCTATCGTCTGTCTGAGGGCAGGCATAGTAGGCTCGATTTCCCGTCCTCAGCAGCGACACTCTCTGTTTTTGTGCTATTCCTGTTCACCCTCCAGGCCCTTTATCCTGGTTTCGATCTCATCGAGCTGCGCTTTTACCGCGTTTGCCTCCTCCCTGAGGAATTCGAGTTCCTGCTCCCGGCTCATCGGGGGGGCGTAGGGCGGAGCGCCGTAGGCTGCTGGCCCGCCGTAGGCTGCTGGCCCACCGTAGTAACCTGGGTCCCAACCTCCACCGTAGGAAGGAGAGGGCGTCCAACCGGGCGCGTAGGGAGGAGCTGTATATGCTCCAAAGTACCCGCACCTGGGGAGTCCTCCCCTCCCCCTGCCGATGTAAGGCCAGGGAGGAGAGGCGCCTCTAAAGCCAAAGCCTCGTCCGTAGCCAAATCCGTATGGCATGTTAATCACCTCCTGACTAGTCTGTATATCTACCTTAGGTCCTTACCACCGGGGGTACGGTGCTGGAACCCCATAATAGGGATACCGGCCATAGTCCCCGGGTGGCGCAGTAGGGGAGTAGGCACCGCTGCCATAGTGCGGGTAACTGTATCCCCCATATGGGATAGTTGCGGCATACTGGCCAGCATTGGGCGTTGCCCACCACCATCTGGGAAGCCAGGGGAAGTTACGGCAGAAGGGATAGGGGTTGCCACGGCCCATTCCCCAGCCCATGCCTGGACCGAAGCCCATGCCACGGCCCATGCCCATGCCACGTCCTCTTCCTCCCCAACCGAACCAGCCTCTTCCGAACGGCATCTCACTCGCCTCCTCTCATCCTAATTCAGTAAGCGTTCAGCAAATCCCCCTAAACCCCCCTTTTCTAAAGGGGGACTAAGGGGGATTCTGTGACCTTTTTGATTTGGAAAAGCTGATAGCTGAGCACTTGCCTATTGCCTCTTCATTGTAAGTAATCTAACACCCTTCATCTGGCGGAAGGTAGCGCCCTGGCGGACGTGACGAAACACTGTTTCCGGGTCAACCACCTTGGTGCCCGAGATGACATCCACCCCGTAGTCGAAGAGCACGGGCGAAAGCGGGGTGGTGGGCCCGAGGACAATTACATACGCCTTTGGGCTGCAGAGATCGAGCAAGTCCTCGATGGTGTGGTTGACAAAGGCGCTGCCTGTGATGGCTACTACATCAGCTTGAGGGATTAAGTCCTGCGACTCGCTTTCGGCAACGTCTCCTTCTCGGGGGTGTTTCTCTATCACCCAGAGCTCTCCTACCGCCTGGCGAAGCCTTTTCACGAAGGGGAAGTGTCCGATAAGTGCTACTTTCTTATCCTTGCCCTGTTCCACGAGGAGGTCAGCAGCGTTGAGGTCAACACACTGCTGTTCATCCACCTCGATAAGCGAGTTAATTGTCGCCATGCCGATGGCTGCCTCGAGGCCGCTTCCCGAGCGAGCCATCCCGGCCAGCTCAAGAGCACCCTTATCCATCAGACGCCCTGCATCCCTCACCGGGGCATCGCCGTGATGATGGCCGGACTCATGGGGTGTCGATGCCAGCCCGCAGTTGCGGGTCAACACGGCCGTCCAGTAGGGCCCCTGGAGTATGTCTCTCACAGTCGCCTCTGAGTTCAGTGTGGACAGCAAATCATCTATGATCTTCATCTCCATGCCTGCCCACGCCCCCTCCCCCCATGGCGCCTGCCCTGGCCCCTCATCCCGAAGCCGAATCCAGGCGCAGGCCAAATATCGGGGCTCTTGCACGTGGGGCATGCTGAGGGAGGCCGCGTTATCATGGTCTCGAAGGGAACATCCCATTCGTGGCCGTCGCTGCGGCACCTGAAGCGGCGCATCGCCATCTCGAAGTTGCCCCCTTCGATCCGAATCGCTTTGCCGTTGAGCAGGGCATCGGCCAGCTTTCTCCGGGCAGGCCCCAGCACCCGGTGGAAAGTGGGGCGGGATATCTGCATCCTTTGGGCGCACTCCTCCTGCTCCAGACCCTCCATGTCCTTGAGCCGGATCGCCTCTGCCTCCTCAACTGATAGGCATATCTCCTCCAAGGAGCGCAGAGGGACTCCTGCCGGCTTGAAGTAGGTTATCTCCGGGACGAAACCGACTCGGCGCCACTTGGGTGGTCTAGGCATTGGTTCGAACTCCCCTCAGTTACAGTCGTCATTATGAACTTATGTCCATAATCACTATAGCACAGGGGCATTGTCCTGTCAATTCGTCTCCTTGACAAATATAGGCCAGCATTGTTAAAGTTAGAATGCACGCTAGGGCTCCCAGGCGGATCAGTGGCAAGCAGATGACAAACATGCCGCAGGCATCCTCAGACAGGAAAGGCCTTGTTGAAGTTTTCACCGGTGATGGCAGGGGTAAGACCTCGGCAGCGCTGGGTGTGGTACTGCGTGCCTTGGGCCACGACTTTCGAGTTTGCATCATCCACTTTATGAAGGGCAATTACCCTTACGGGGAACAGAAGACCTTGGCTCGCCTTCCCAATGTTACCCTAGCTGTTTTCGGTAGACCGAGCTTTGTGGACCCCCACAATGTTGAGGAAGAGGATAGGAAGGAGGCGAGAAGGGCGCTCAATGCTGCCCGGGAGGCGATGCTCAGCGGCAAGTACGACCTGGTGGTGCTTGACGAGGTAAACATAGCTTCCGCCTGGGGGCTTGTGGGACTCGATGAGGTGATCAAGCTAATCGAGGACAAACCGGAGAATGTGGAGCTTATCCTCACAGGTCGCTATGCTGACGAGAAGCTGATAGAACTCGCTGATCTGGTAACCGAGATGGTGGCGATAAAGCACCCCTTTGGCGAGGGGATCGAGGCTCGGCCCGGCCTCGACTATTAGTCCAGGAGCCCATTTGACCATGGTTAGGTTGCCCGACGTCGGGCAACCTAACCAGCCAACTCACCATGGTGTCATTCCGAGGGACCCTGAGTGAAACGAAGGGAATCGAAGAATCTCAGAGAGCCTTCGCGGAGCCTGTCCTGTCCGATGATGCTTTGCTCATCGAGACTCTCGACACAGCCGGAGAGAGAAGCCGAAGGGCTCAGGCTGACATAGGGAGTAGGTGAACGGTTACTAGTTCAGTGTACTATTAACGAAACCTAGTTGAAAGGAGAGGGGAAAATGATCACCTTAAGCGTAATCAAGGCTGACATTGGCGGGTATGTGGGGCATTCCAGTTCCCATCCTGATATATTGGCTATGGCCCGGGAGTGCCTGGAGAAGGCAAAGAAGGAGGGATTGCTGGTTGACTTCCATGTCACCCGCTGTGGCGACGACCTCCAGCTCATCATGACCCACGAGCAGGGAGAGGAGAATGAGCGCATCCACAAACTGGCCTGGGATACCTTTGTCGAAGGTACTGAGCTTGCCAGGAAGCTGGGGCTTTACGGAGCAGGGCAGGACTTGCTTGCCGACGCCTTCTCGGGAAACGTAAAGGGAATGGGGCCTGGGGTGGCAGAGATGCAGTTCGAGGAGCGACCATCCGAGCCGGTAATCGTCTTCATGGCGGACAAGACATCGGCAGGGGCCTGGAATATGCCCCTATACAAGATGTTCGCTGACCCCTTTAACACCATCGGGCTGGTAATTGCCCCCAACATGCATACCGGATTCTCTTTCGAGGTGCAAGACGTCAAGGAGCATAAGAAGATCACCTTCAATGCCCCTGAGGGGATCTATGACATGCTGGTCTTTATTGGTGCCCCCGCCCGCTATATGGTAAGATCGGTATCTAGCCGGGAGAGCGGCAACATCGCTGCTGTTTCCTCGACGCAGCGTCTCGCTCTCATCGCTGGCAGGTATGTGGGCAAGGATGACCCGGTCTGCATTGTTCGTGCTCAAGGAGAGTTTCCCGCAGTAGGTGAAGTGCTCGAACCCTTCAGTCACCCAGCCTTGGTGGAGGGGTGGATGCGGGGCTCACACCATGGCCCATTCATGCCGGTGGCCTTCGACGACTCCAATCCTTCGCGATTTGATGGCCCCCCCAGAGTGATTGCTGCTGGCTTCCAACTGGCAGGTGGCAAGTTGGTCGGTCCCCGCGATATGTTCGACGATCCCAGCTTTGACGAAGCGCGTCACATGGCTAACATCGCTGCCGAGTATATGCGCCGTCACGGTCCTTTCGAACCACATCGCCTGCCACTTGAGGAGATGGAGTACACCACCATGCCTCATGTGATGAAGAAGCTGGAGGGAAGATTTACCGACTTTGAGTGAGCTAGCGAAACTTCTGGTCGCCAGCAATAACCCGGGCAAACTCCGGGAGTATGCTTCACTACTTAGCGGTCTACCCTTCGAACTCACCACCCTCGCCGGGGAGGGGATCACGGATGAGATCGAGGAGACCGGCTCAAGCATGGAGCAAAACGCGATTCAGAAGGCCACCGCATACGCTACGCTGAGCGGGCTTATCACCCTGGCCGATGACTCCGGGCTGGAGGTAGATGCCTTAGAGGGCGAGCCTGGATCGCTTTCCCGCCGCTATGCCGGGGAGAATGCTTCGGACAGGGAAAGGATCGACTACCTTCTGGCAAAGCTTGACGGCGTGCCCTGGGAGGGAAGAGGGGCGCGCTTCAGGTGTGTCATCGCGATCGCCACGACGGAGGGTAAGGTGGAGACCTGCGAGGGTGTGTGTGAAGGTATTATAGCGCTTGATTCCAAAGGCGAAGGGGGCTTTGGCTACGACCCCATTTTCTATTTGCCGGAGCTGGATAAGAGAATGGCGGAGCTCACGCTTGAGGAGAAGAACAGAATAAGTCATCGGGCGAGAGCGGCAGAGAAGGCGAGGCTGATTCTGGAGCTCCTGGGGGAGCAGAAAAGATATGACCAGACTCTCTGATTCCTTTCAACGTCCCTTGAACTACCTGCGAATCTCGGTCACCGACCGCTGCAATTTGAGGTGCATCTACTGCATGCCCTCTGAAGGCATCCCCTTGATGTCTCACGAAGATATCCTCAGCTACGAGGAGATCTGTATCGTAGCCCAGGCGGCGGCGGAGTTGGGCATTGTTAAAGTCAGGCTTACCGGTGGCGAACCCCTGGTGAGGGCGAGGGTGACCAACCTGTTGGCTATGTTAGCCCGAATACAGGGTATTGACGATATCTCGTTGACAACAAACGCCGTGCTTTTGCAGCACTATGCTGACGAGCTCAAGAGCGCAGGGTTGCACCGCGTCAATGTCAGCCTTGATTCGCTTCGCAGCGATAGGTTTCACCGAATCACTCGGGTGGGCAATCTGGACGATGTGCTCAGGGGCATCGAAGCTGCCAGGCAAGCCGGGCTTAATCCGGTAAAGACCAATACGGTAGTTATCCGTGGCACGAACGATGATGAAGTCCTTGACTTCGCCCGGCTGACAATTGAGGGTGAGTGGCACGTACGGTTTATCGAGTACATGCCCTTCTCCAGCGGTGAAAAAGTGGATCATTTATTGGTGCCCGTGTCCGAGATAAAGCAGCGCATCGAGACCCTGGGTAAGCTGGAGCCCTCTCTTTCCAGCGGGGGAGGACCAGCTAGGTACTTTCGCTTTCCTGGGGCAAGGGGCACTATCGGCTTCATCAGCCCGGTCAGCGAGCACTTCTGCCGGGCATGCAATAGGTTGCGTCTCACTGCGGACGGCAAACTGCGCCCCTGCCTTTTCTCGGATACGGAAATCGACCTCCGGGAGCCGCTACGTCAGAGGGCAACCGCTGATAATATCAAGCGCTTGATCCAGGAGGCTGCATCATGCAAACCCGAGGGGCATAAACTGAGAGCGGGGATTACCTGCGAGCGGTCCATGGCACAGATCGGGGGCTGACGCTGAAATGATCGAGATCTATACCGACGGCGCATGCTTGGGAAACCCCGGCCCTGGGGGCTGGGCGGCGATTATCGCGGGCGATGCCGGCGGGCATGAAGTAAAAGGGCGGGAGGAAAAAACGACCAGCAATCGGATGGAGGTCACCGCGGCCATTAAGGGTCTGGCCCGGATCCCACCGGGTTCTCAGGTTAGAATCGAGAGCGACAGCCAGTATCTTGTTTATACCATGACTAAGAACTGGAAGCGCAAGGCCAACCATGACCTCTGGGATGAGCTGGATAAGCTGGTGGCTGAGCGGAACGTGGACTGGCTTTGGATCAGGGGACATGGCGGACATCCGGGGAACGAACGGGCCAACAGGCTGGCGAACGAGATGGCTGGCATCGTCGAAGAGCATCCCAGCCCAACCCACTTTGACCTCGGGGGCAAAGTCCACATGGTTGACATAAGCGAAAAGGCAACAAGCGAGCGGGTTGCGGTTGCCAGGGGTACGGTGGCCATGAAAGCGGCGACCCTGGAGCTGATTAAGCGGGGTGAGATGAAGAAAGGGGATGTTCTTGCCGTGGCCCAGCTCGCTGGGATCATGGCGGCGAAGCAAACCTCTCAGCTCATCCCTCTTTGCCATCCGCTGCCGATTACCAGCGCTGACGTGGATCTGAAACTGGACGAAAAGCGCTCTGCAGTGGAGATCACCGCTACAGTCAAGACCATGGCTCAGACTGGGGTGGAGATGGAGGCCCTCACTGCGGTTACGGTGGCTGCGCTCACCATCTACGATATGTGCAAGGCGGTGGATCGGGCCATGCGCATTGATAACATACGCCTTGCCAGGAAGAGCGGGGGCAGGAGCGGGGAGATTGTCTTGGAGTAGGCCTGGTTTCTGAATGGGTAGGGGCGTTCAATTGAACGCCCCTACCTTCCTTGGTGGTGGGTGTGGTGGCATCTGGATAGCATAATTGAAGGTGAGGTAGGTGCCATGCAGAAAAGTAGAATCGGCGTTCTTACCGGCGGCGGGGACTGTGCCGGGCTGAACCCTGCCATCAAGTGGGTGGTAAAAACTGCACTTGATGAGCGGCTCCAGGGTGTGAGAGGCATCCGGTACGAAGTCCTGGGTATCAGGGACGGCTGGAAGGGCCTGATCTATGCCGAACCTGGGAGCAAGGACTACATCCAACGCCTCGATGAAGAGATGGTAAGAACTTGGGATAGATACGGCGGTACCTCTTTGGGGACCTCGCGGACGAATCCCTACGACCCCAAGAATGATCAGTCTGAGAGAGTGCTGAAGAATATTGATAATCTTGGCCTGGATGTGATAGTAGCTATAGGTGGAGAGGATACCCTCGGGGTCGCTTACAAGCTGTCACAGGAAGGGGTTAATGCTATCGGCATCCCCAAGACTATCGACAAGGACCTTCCCGGAACTGATTATACGCTTGGATACGATACAGCTTTGAATGTTATTACAGAAGAGGTTGATAGGCTGAGGACCACTGCTGGTTCTCACAAAAGGATATTTGTGGTGGAAACAATGGGGAGGCATGCGGGCTTTCTGGCTCTGGAGGGTGGAGAATCCTGCGGAGCGTTTATCATCCTGATCCCGGAGTATGACTTCTCAATGGAAAGGGTGAACGAGCTGCTTCTCGAGGGAAAAAGGATGGGGTCTAGGTATAGCATTGTCATAGTGGCAGAGGGGGCAAAGCCGGAAGGAGGGTTCGAAATCGTGGCGGGGGATGGTGTGGATAGCTTTGGTCATAAGGCCCTCGGGGGAATTGGTGAGTTCGTGGCTAAGGAAATCGGCAAGGGTCTTGGGATGGACACGCGAAGCATCGTCCTGAGCCATCTGCAGCGAGGCGGCGCTCCATCCGCCTTTGACCGCAGGATGGGTCGCTATTTTGGCATCGCCGCCGTCGATTTGGTGGTGAAGAGGGATTTTGGTAAGCTGGTGAGCCTGACGAATGGCAAAGTTACCGCTGTGCCTCTTGAGACGGTCATGGAGAAGCCGAGATCAGTAGATATTAATACTGAGTACGATACTGACAGATATAACGGGCGCCGGGCTATTCTGACCAACGGAGGGGGACAGTAATATGAATGTAATGTCCGAGCGAATTGACTCTCTGGTAGAAGAGGCGGTGTTCGGCTCCGACAGCCGGGTAAGGGAAGAGGGCCAGCGGACAATTCGGGGATTAGCGTTTGACCAGGGAATCTACCCTGCAAGTATTCAAGGGCTGTATGAAGCAGCAGGCAGGGGCTTATATAGCGGCATAACAGTGCCGGCGATCAATATCCGCGGGATCACCTATCATGTGGCGAGGGCTGTCTTCAGGGCCGCTCTGAAAGACAGGGTTGGCGCCCTCATCTTCGAGATCGCCCGCTCCGAGATAGGCTATACAGGCCAAAGGCCGGGTGAATATGCAGCCTGTGTGCTGGCTGCCGCAATCAAGGAGGGGTTCAGGGGCCCCGTTTTCCTTCAGGGCGACCACTTCCAGGTTAACCCTGGCAGGTATAGCTCGGAACCGGAAAAGGAATTGAACGCAATCAAGGAGCTGATTGGCGAGGCAGTGAGCGCCGGATTCTTTAATATCGATGTAGATGCTTCTACTATTGTCGATCTAGCGAGACAGAACCTCGAAGAACAGCAGGAGAAGAATTGTCAGGTCACTGCAGATATGACCAGCTTTATACGCGGTATCGAGCCCGAAGGAATAACAATTTCCGTCGGTGGAGAGATAGGGGAAGTAGGGAAGAGAAACAGCACGGTGGAAGACCTCAGGGTCTTTATGTCGGGATACCTTGGTCTGTTGGGTCCTGATGTCAAGGGAATGTCGAAGATCAGCGTGCAAACCGGCACGGCCCACGGGGGGGTTGTCCTACCTGATGGGTCAATTGCGAGCGTTAAACTTGATTTCAACACTCTGGGAGAGCTGTCCAAAACGGCGCGGGAGGAATATGGTATGGGCGGCGCTGTGCAGCATGGAGCCTCCACACTTCCTGACGAGGCTTTTGATAAGTTCCCAGAGGTGGGCACATTAGAAGTGCACCTGGCCACAGGATTTCAGAACATTATCTATGAAAGCCCACATTTTCCCAGGGAGCTGTTGAACGTTATCTATAGGCATCTCTCAGACAAGTACTCTGCTGAGAGAAAGCAAGGCGAGACCGAGGAACAATTCCTGTACAAAACTCGAAAGAAGGCGTTTGGCGATTTCAAGAAGGAAATGTGGAGCCTTCCCCAAGAGAACCTCAATGGGGTAAGGGAGACGCTCGAGGAGCGCTTTTCGTTGCTCTTCCAGAAACTCAATGTAGTCGGGACAGAGGACCTGGTTGGCAGGTTTGTATGAAACGCCCTCTCTTGATGAAAGAGGCCGGGCGTCTAGGCTTCGTCGTGAGCCCTCGGCGTGAGCTCGGTCGAACGGGGTGTCCCCCAAGGGCAAGTCCTAATGTCCAAACTCGAGCCGAAGGCTCGGCTCGACCTGTCGGCCGAAATCCTAAACAATGTCAAAACTCAAAGATAAAAGAGCAAAATCACAATTCAAAGTTCAAGCGTAGCGTTGCCACTCCGGGGGGCAACGAATCCTTCGTCCCGATAGGAATCGGGACGCTACCCTACCCATTTTGGATTTCGTCCTGCAACTTTTCCTTTTGCGTGAGGTCTACGGTTTGGATGGCCGCTACCTTGGCGAGATAAAGGGCAACCTGTTGATCATCAACCAAGCCAAGAAGTCACCCTGGCGGACAGTGTCCACGCTCTACGCGAAACGCGCTGGCAAGTCGAAACCCCTGTGATCGCGGCGTATGAGCTAATGGGCGCCGGCTAGGAAGATTTCCCCGCGCCCGAAGGATTATGGGGCAAATCTATATCGTGCTGGGGGTAGGGTGCCCGAACCACTGCATGGGTCGCACCAGGTGGTTATGTGTTTAGGCCGAGAGACAACGGCACTAAGTGCGAGGGCGAGGCATGGCGTGATGTCAGGAAAACTCTATTCTCGGCGCCAGATAGATAATGACGGCGGCGCCTAGCCCCAGGGTCCACAAGTTTATCAGTAGCTCAAACTTCATTTGACTTGAGGTTCTGATAAGGGGATAGAGGTTGTTCTGTATGTTGAAGGTAATGTCCATGAGGGCCAGGAACAACAGTGAGCCTGCCGCGAGCAATGCAAACACCAGACCATAGGGCTGTTCGGTCAAAAGCCCAACAGCACCTATGAGAGCGCAAGCCGACATCCACAGATCGGCAGGCGGAAAGGCTCTCTCGAATTTCAAGTACCAGTCCTCCTTTATGACGTGGACTCCGCCTCTAATGTAGAAATCAGCCCAATAGCAGATTGTAGCAACTGCGGTTATTATCAATAACGCAGATAGAACTGTAATGGTGGGGTACCTCCTTTCATCCTCTGGCATTCGTCCCGGATTTCCCGTAGGAACTACTGCGGTTATGTTAAGACTACCGCTCGCTGGCTGTCAAGGCCTCTGATAACCAGGTTCTGCTTACTCCTGGTTGGTGGCATTTTCCTTGGGCATTTACAGGGACACGAAAAGGCTGTGGTCATAGGGAGAAGTTGAAGATTCCCCCCAAATCCCCATTGTAGTATAATAGTGCCGAGCAATGGACTGTAATTGCGAGTATCTCCGTGTCGAGACAAAGCAAACGTGAAGGAGGAGTGCGATGGCTTTCGAGCGCGGGCCGTATCTGACCGTTGCAACATTCTGTGAGCAAGTAATAGAGGACAAGTCTGGAGTTCTGTCGTTAATTCGTATTGTTGACCGGATGAATATTACTGCTCAAGGACCGGCTGCTCCCGATGAAATGCCTCCTGCAACTCTCAACTGGTTGCTCGTGCTGACTATGAAGTCGGGGGAAGCGCGTGGCAGCTGTCCCATCAAGATTGAACCGGAGTTGCCGTCTGGAATAAGGCTTCCTCCTCTTACGGTGAGTGCACACTTCGAGGGGGGGAACAGAGGCCAGAATATCGTAACCAGGCTTAACATGAAACTTGAAATGCCTGGCATCTACTGGTTCAGGATTTATGTCGAGGAACAATTCCTCACTCAGATACCAGTAGAGGTGATATACTCCAAGATTCTGACGCCCCAACCGCCGGCACCATGAATTCTGGAGGCCTTTCAACGCTATCACTAGACGAATCGGCTACGTTGGAGTCGAATGTGAGCCCTTGTTCCGCATACAGAGAGTCTGTCTCACGTGAAACGAACTCAGACACCTCTCCCCAAAACTCAACTTCAGGACGCATTCCTTCCAAAACCTCAGTGGTCAAGAGTTCCAGACGACCAGCTATCCTTATGACATCCGGACCCACGTTAGGGTCATCCCAATCTATGCCTGCCAGCCACTCCGCAAAATCCCGTACTGTCTTCCACCCCATCAAGTACGCGGTTGATAGGTCAACAAGATCTGCCTGCATCACTTCACCCCCTCCGATGGACAATCGCAGTGCCTAGAATACCAACGGCTGAAGTCCCTCTCGAGGTTTTGAACCTCTTGTTCGATGAATTCAATATTTGGATCAAGATTTGTGATGGTCGACTGACCAGCGAACCTCAAGAACCCGTGCCCTCCTACATGTGGGAGAACGCTGTCGCGGTGATTATAAAACATTCTCTGCTCAATGGCAAGCACGTAGCAACAACCCACTCCGTTAAGGATGACAAAGGTCACGTGCTTCATTGGGATGCTAAAGACCTTCGGTGGAATGACCTCCGTCTGTGGAGAGCTTAGCCGCGATCCCGTATTTCAACAGTCATGGTTCCTGGCATTTGGCCACTCGTTCAAAAAACTGAATTCCTTCTAGTTTACAATAAGAATCACAACGTATACAACAAGCAAAAGACAGATGATCAAGTGCCGTCACTCGTCTTATGCGAATCAATCGCCCAAGAAGGGGCAATACGTAGGCAGCTTCGCGTTGCCCTGCAAACTTTTCTTGTCGCACGCCATCGGCCACAGATAGGCAAAATCCACAACCACACGATTGCCTCTCGGTGCTTGGTTCATAGCCGATCGGTGTCGAATTCGAGGTAGCCCATGTTCTCGATGCGCTGTCTGATGATTTCGCCATCACGCTGACGTTATTCTTGCCTCAATTGCTTTCACCCTTGCCTTGAGGTCGTCTATCTCTGCAAGAACATCTCTCGGATTGAGTACTGCGTTTAACTCATTTTCGGTCATAGGAAGCTTCTGCTCCAGTTCTGCTCGAAATGTTTTGCCCTCGTATAGCTGGGCAACAGAGCGTATGTAGAAGTTCACATCATCTCTGGTCAGACCAAAGGCATCAATAACTGAGCCAACCTTCGCAGAAGCTATAGCTTCATACTCACTCAAGGCAGGCTCCTTTCTATCCAAGATAACCTTTCCATCAATCTTGCTTACTACATATATCTGGTATAGGCTATTTTTTGGTTCTGGCTCTAACATTATTTCCTCCTAATCAGCCCATAAGAGGGATATGGACATAAATGTTGTATCCTCTGAAGCTGCTCCACCATAAATGTCTACTGTATTTCCCCCTGAGTTGGACATTGCCATACAGTAAACATACTCCCCGGCATTCAAATGCTCTATATCACTAAAGTTACCATATAGCGGGTCAGTAAAAGATGCATGGTAAGCACAATATCCCTCTATATTAGTGGCATCCCTGCTCCAGCCTAGCCTATAGCGTTTATCCGCAACGAGATTGATGAAAGCCACATTGCAAGCTATAAGGTAATAACCTGCTACTGGCGCAATGTACCTATTGTTTGTAGTATCAAAGTCAGACCCAGGGTCATAGTCAGCTGTATTCAAGTTTACTTTAGTCCATGTAGCATCTACCAAGTTGAGCTGATCTCCCCCAGAGAGATATGCCCTAGCCATGTGAGTGCTTTTAGCTGTCCAAGCCTGCTCTAGGGCTGTGCCAGCTGCGTTCCCCTTGACTAGCTGGTTAGCAGTTATACTTGCAGGTGTATCACTCAGCCCTGTCCAAGCAGATGCACCACCGCCACCTCCACCGCCTGCTGCGATGTCGAACCACTTGGAGTTTGTAGCATCCCAAGCAAGCATCAGACCATCCTCAAGGTCGTCGAGGGATATGTCCGCCTTGCCCTGAAGCCAGATGTTGCCCGTGTTGTGCTTGACCACCACGGTCCGGGCATCGTTCTCAGCCCTCAGTAGGATGAGGTTGACAGTGCTTCCGCCGTTGATGGTATCCAGCTCGTCTGTCGCAGCATCGCCCTCCGTGTCCACTGTGTGTCTACACTGGGTGACGGTGATCGCGCCAGAGGAAATGGTCAGTTCTGTTTCAGCCTTGAACAGCAAACCGAGAAGATTTGTCAGCTTGTTGTTCTGGCAGTCAAGGTCACCTCCAAGCTGAGGGGTGGTATCCTCGACCACATTCTCCAGCTTCTGCCCTAGCTCCTGGTCAATGCCGTACAGGTGGGCAACCAGGTTATCGACATTGTCTACCTCGGGGGGTGTTGTGGCTGGCGTGTAATTGGAGGGGTTCCAGTCGATATCCAGCTTGTCGCCGTCCACCTCGTCGGAGCCGCCCGTGATGTGCTTGGAGGCGTGAGCCGCAATGGTGTAAAGGAGTTCGCCTGATGCGCTATAGACATATATGGCATCGGAGACCACAACAGAGCCCCCATTGGCCTCGAGGCTGAGGTTTTCGGGTACTATCCGTCTTGAGTTGCTGCCGTCCCTTTGCACATAGAGATTGACAGTTCGCGCCGAGGAATCAGCATTGACAAGCGTTATGGATTTGACAATCGCAGTTGTAGATGCTGGAGTTGTGTAAAGCGTCCCCTTGCTACCCGCAAGCTGCCCATCAGCAAGGGCCTTAACGTCCAGGTTTCTCGACGAGTCTATCTGCGCCCCGTTGATGGTGTAGTCCACCACGTTAGCGGCAGAGGCATCGCCCTCAATTAAGTCAGCAGCTTCAAGTGTTATCATCTCATAATCCTATAAAAGCTAGTATTTTGTGGCTCGCACACGCCGCTCTAGCCTCAGCATCGGTATACTTAGTGTGATGGGCAGAAGCATCACCCTTATGGCTCGTAAGCTCCGCTGGTTCACCAGCTAGCCCAGCTATACTTATCTCGTCAGAGCCTCCATTCTCATGCGTTGAGCCATGCGCCCCTGGAGGTGGCGGCTCTTGAGGCACACCCCATAGCCCCACCAAAATACAGTCATCCGGATTGCTTGGATCAAGCGATAAAAGCACTACCGGGCGACCAGCAACCATATCAGCTCTATTAAGTGCAGCAGATACCGTTACATTATCAAGCCACACGCTCAGACTACCAATGACCTGAACACTTGCCTTGTACGTGTCGCTGTCGAAGGCTTTGAGTATGCCCTTTCGAATCATCACACCGTCCCTAGAATGGCAGTTAAGGAGTAGATGCCTTTAGCTGGCACATAGTGGTGGTTAAGACCTAAAATCCTTCGCTTTACCGAGCTTAGCCCCGCACGTGAATCTGTGATTTCAACCACGTCATATAACTCTTGCCCGCAGTTTAGCGGGACCATGATATATCCTGAAACGGCTCTGATAGCCGCTTCCCTCAGCATGGCATCGCCTCTTTGATGAGCCTTAGTTGTGGTATCAAGGTTTATGTCGTACGCTTGAGCAAGTTTATCCAAGACCAGCTCAACCTCATCCCAGTCCCAATCCTCGGTGAATACGCTATCTCCAAAGGCCTGCGCCCGATTAACCTGCTTCACATACTGCCTGTAGATCCCTTCGTGGATTGCATGGTCTGTGCCATACGTGTAGTCCGTGCTATCTGAGGTTTGCGGATGTTTAAGATACCCGTAATGCCCCCTGAAGAACAAGACATCCTCAACCATTGCCAAAAGCCTAAGCACTGCCGCCCTTCCGTTCTCGGAAGGGTAGATTGTAAATGTTGGATACTGGGCTGTAATCGCCGAACTGCTGCTGAAGGATGAGAACTCGAGTCCCGCCCGGGCAAAGATGAAGTTTAGCAGTTGGAATATGTTTTTATCCCCAGATGCCCATGAGAATTGTCGCCTAGCCTTCCACTCTTCAAGTAGTCCCCAACCATCCACAGCATGAAGAATGAACTCGGCCCTTCCCGCATGGGAAGGGTATTCCCATCCTGTTATCCAGTGAGCAAGCCCCGTTGAGTGCTCAGGCGATGACTCTGCCGTCGTGTGATACCCTGGTGAAAATTTAATCTCTGAGCCAAGCTTTATTGCTTCGTAGGTATCACCTGACTGGCCCCGATGTATCGGGGCAAAACGCCCATCATCGTTTCTGAGGACGATGGTAATACGTCCTGACGTTTCATTGGTCTCGGCTTTTATTTGTAGGACGCTATCGGTAATCTCAACGCTCCCCGCTGATATCGAAGCTCGCCACACCCCATCAGGCCGTGTTAGCCAAATGTGGGGGCTCTTATGGCACATGGCCAGGCCGTAGTCGCTGGATAGGTTGAAGGGGACGGGTTCGCGCCAGAGGTTGTCGATGAAGTCGGCGGTTGCCAGGCTGTGTGTCCAGTAAGGGCGGTTGTAGGACTCGTTGCCCGAGTAGGCCTCGACGAGGAAGGCTCTGAAGACGTCGGGCATATCAAGGGTGGGAAACTTGAAAGCGATATCGCTGTCTGACTCTGCGATCGTGAGTTCTTTCAATGATGACCAGTTCCCCACGGCTGCGGAGTAGCCATCCCCCAGGACACAGGTACAGACGATCGGCTTTGCCGAACTAGCCTGCGTTCCAGTGATAATGACATTCCAGTCGCCTTCGTGGTTAACGGCAAGGCCAGTGATGGTATCTAGGTCGTTGGGCCAAGTGTCGGGGTCTTCCCAGCTTCCGCCACTAAGTCGGCGTCTGTAGACAATGTCGCCGGACCTTTGGCCTTGACCCTCCCATTCCTCAAACATGAAATCTCGGCCAGTGTAGGCGGTCCAGGAACTACCGGCGTCGTCGCTGTGCTCGAAATTACCGCCTGCATAGGTGGGCGATGAGCCATCGAAGCGCCAATTGAGCCTATTGCCGATGTTACCAGAAGGTGCTCTAACTACGATGGCGTATTTGGTGGATGCTGACAGGACATAGGGCGTGAGGGAGATTATATACCATGCCCCTTCAGAGTCGGTGGTTAGGTTGTTACCGTCGATAGTGCCAGATGTTAGGTCGGCTCCTGTGGGGTGGCCGCTACCGTCAGTGGCCTTAATGCTGACGGTGCTCGTGCCTGGGCTTCCGGTTCTCGACAACTTCAGTTTTACCCAGGCGATTGAGTGAGCTTGAGATGGAGTGAAGGTTTGGGCGTACCAGTTGTTCTCGTGAACCCATGCGTCTGTATCATCCCCCTCGATGTAGTACTCCTGCCGAGTGTCTTCCCGAGAGTAGAGGACTATAGCCTCGTCAGCGTCTTTGAAGCAGGCGGCCAATCCGTAGTGGGCTGGCGATGAGCCGATGTCGCCCATATCAGTCCAGCTTCCCCAGTTAGCGCCGTTGTCGCTGCTCTCACAGCGATAGAGATGGCCGTCGGTGCCCATCCTGAAGGCGTAAACGGTGGCTCCACAGGCACAGATGGCTACAGCGTGGGCGGTCACCTCCCAATCCGTCCACTGGGAGTAATTAGAGTTCTCGTCAGGGCTTGTAACCCTCTGGCGATATAGCTTATTCATGCCGGGATCAACCCGCAGCCTTATCAGTGAGCCGTCACCGGGCATGCAGCAGGCGTGGAATGAATCATCCTCGCTGCCTTCATAGAGCCGGGTGCATGATAGGCGCGTGATCCCGCCTATCTTCCCAAACACTTCGACCTTGGCATGCGGCCTATGGCTTTTAGCCTTTTGCGCTGCCGTTAATGTGGATGACAGTGTCCTCATTTAGAGCTTTTGGGCACCCCGATCGATCGGGGTGCCTCTACCTCCTTACCAGAAGACATGGCCTAGAATAATGCCGATCACCTGGGCTATGAGCAGCCATAGAAGGGGATGCTTGCGCTGGCTGTCTCGGATGATGTGCGTCCAGGGTTGGCCTCCTATTCTCGACCACAGGGCTCGGTATACTCGTTCGATCATTAGACCAGGATGGCGAGCTGGTTGGGCAAAGGCTTTCCCGCCTTTCGGTAGATGGCGGCAAGCTTCTCGGCTTTCTTCAGCTTCTCCTCTGGTGATATCGGCTGCTGCGGTAGCTCCTCGACCTGGCGCTCGATGGCCGCCCAGCGCTGTTCCCGGGTTCTGGTTCTTGCCATATAGTTTGCTCCCTTCTGTCTTCCTTTCACCTTCACCTAGCCTCTCCCTTGAAGGGAGAGGGGACTAGTGTGGTCCTTCTAGGGCGAGGCATGCCTCGCCCCTACGGGCCGGTTACGATTGATTTGGAGACCGGCGTTGTGGCAGGAGTATAGAGTTGCCTTACCCTGACCCTATTGGCGCGCCCCAGGCGCTTAAGTTCCTTGCGAAATCGAGCGAGTAGCTCGTTGCCTTGCTCTTGGTATGCTGTGGCGGTGTCGGCTCCACCAACATTGACTCGGTTGATGGCGTAATTGGCCCACTCCAGCAGGGCGTAGGCGGCTGCTCCGAGCGCAATCAGGTCTTCGTGCTGCGTGGGTATGGTGGAACTGGAGGCGTCCAGGGTGTGGAGCTTGCCGTAGTAGATCCGCGCATCGCTGCCGTCTGGCACAATATCTGAGAGGATGGTGAGGGTGTCTTGCCAGAGAGCAAAGCGCCGATACGTCGGTGGGTAGCTGCCGATGGGATACTCCACGGCCTCGATCATCACTCTGTTGGAAAGTTGGGAAATGTCAACCTCACGGCTGCCGGAGGTAGTCGCGATGTCTGCCGTGTCCTCCACGGGCAGCGCCTGGGAAAATCGGCTGACGGCACGGGTGATATGGCGGTCGAGCTCGTCATCTGTCCAGCGATAGTTAGTGGCGTCCTCGTCGTGGAGGTCTCTTCGAATGGTTGTTCGCATTTCTGATAGGTTCATGATGTCTCCTTTCCGCTGCCCCTAGAGTGGCAACGCTACACCCTCGCTGCTCTCATCTCTGTTAGGTTCACGGCGGCTCCTTTCGACTTCGCTCAAGGCATGCCATTAGGATTTACCTACCATGCTAAGGCTGAAGGTAAAGCGGGGCAGTATGACCACTCCCGTGGGGTCCACTTTCGGGTCTGCCATGGCCTGCTCCTTTCTTAGGGCACGTTGCGCCGTGCCGCTAGGGCGGTTAGGGTTTCTGGGACAGGCTTATCTGCCTTGCGGTAGTGGCTGGCAAGGTGCCTGGCTGCCCTGGTGATTTGTTCCTCGGTGGCATCGACCCTCTGCCCCCGGTAGCCGCCTGGTGATAGCGCGGCTGTGGCGGCGGGCATACGATCCCAGTCAACTGTCTTCTCTATATCGAGCCTGCCCTTAAGGGCTCTGAATATGGCCCTGGTGTGGTGGGGAAGCTTCCATGTCTGGGGGTCGAGGGGATTCCCCACGATAGCGAATGCCTCTTTGGGCAAGCCCTCTTTCTTCTTTTGCAGGCCTTCATTCACCTTGCCATTGCTCATTGTTGTCTCCCTACGCTGCGTGGGGGGAAGAGAGAGCTCTTCTCCCCACCCACGCTCTTGGGTGGGCGTCCCTAGGCAGCGTCCACCCAGCCTATCCTCCCCCCTCCAACCGGGTCACTTCAGATCTCAGACTTGCCGAGTTGGAGGTAAACGACAATGGAGATGTTGTCGATGGCAGCGGGCGTGGCGCTGGTGTCCTTAACGGATACCCCGATCTTATCGTCCTTGCTCACTGACATCGTGCCTTTGTCAAATCTCACCGCCTTCTCCGTGTCTGTCCCCATGGTGACTTTGGCATTGCCCTCGGTGCCGCCGATGGTGACTGCGACCTCTGCGCTTTCCGCGGCTGCCGTCTCGAAGGTGACATCGACGCCCCTGATCTCGCCATCCTGGATGGCATTGTAGGACGTGAGAGCGTCCAGCCCAGCGACTACGATGTCATTGACGGCGTCCTTTGTATAGGCGACTGTGGCGTCGACGGCGAAGTGAAGGGCAACGATTCCTGACATTTCGACTGCCATTTTTGGGCCTCCTTTCATTCAATTAAGGCGTGGCAGTGCCAAGCCCCTACTTAGTCACGGACGCCGATGAGCTCGGCGAGCTTCAGGCTGTTGAACAGGGCAAGTGAGCAATACCACTTTACCCGCGTCCTGGTGGCGTCCTTGCTCTCCAGGCTGCCGACTCTCTCCACCTGCAATCCACCGGGGCCGGTTAGTCCGCACGCTGCGCCTTCGCCAAACTGCAGGGCGTAGATCGCGGAGCAGTCGGTGGAGCTGCCCACCGTCTGTTCATCGGAGATCCAGTCGTTTACGCCGAGGGGAATGCCGTCGTAGAGGCTGACGAAGTTGCCGAACTGGTCCTGCGTCATCTCTATCGAGCCAAGGTTCCGCTGGAGGGATGTGAGCTTGCGCCGGCTGCGCCTGCTCATCAGGAACATGTTGGGCTTGCCGCCTTTGACTAGGTCGATGAGCTCATCCAGCTTGGCCAGGGTGAGCGTCCCGCCGTCGGCACCCATGCTGATTTGTTGGTCCCCGCTGCACAGCTTGGCTAGGCCGTCAAATGACTTGGCATCGACGGAGGTGTCGCCGTTGATGAAGGTGTCATCGAACTTCTGCTGCACTGCCTTCGCCTTGAGCTGGATCACCGCGGCCTCCAGGTCCTGGACGTTGCTGCGGGTGGCTGCCAGGAAATTGTCCACGTCAGCGTCCCCGCCGAGGATTGTTAGCGTGGCCGTCTTCTGTGTGAAGGTGGGCGTGGACTCCTGCCAGGTGTCGCCGACATCGTAAAAGCTGACTGTGGCCGCTTCATTCTCCTGGTTGTAGGTGATGCCATTCCCCACGATCTCGATAAACGGCAGTGCCTGGAGTACCGGGCTGTCGTAGATTATGGTTTCAATGACTCCCTGCAGGAGAATGTCATTGGATAGTTTGGATGCCTCTGCTAGTGTAAGTGCCATCTTCTTTTCTCCTTAGTTCCATTGATTTGTTGTTGCTACCCCGATAGGATCGGGGCCAATCTCTTAGGTTTGCTGCCTCGCCAGGGCGTAGGCGATCTTCTCCCCTGGGGGGAGCGCTGACAGGTCGGGCGGCGTCCGCGGCGGCGCCCCTGCGGGTACGCTCCTTGCCGCCAGATCACTCTCAAACTGTTGCCTGACCTTCGCTACTATGCCCTGCGCCAGTTCCAGGGAGGCCTCGATTTCTTCCACTGTCTCCCCTTTGAGCAGCTCCTCGGGCACCCCAGGCGCCGAGGTCATGACTGCGGCGCGGTATTTAGCTACTGCGCCTGCCAGTGAGTCCTTGAAGGCAGCCAGTTCTCTATCCCTGGAGGCGATGCTCTCCTCGAGCTGTGCTATTCTCCCTTGCAGCTCTTCGTTCACCGCTTTCCAGTCCATCTCTCTCTCCTCGTCGCCCTGAACCTCTACCTCTCTCTCCGCGTCCTTGGTTTCCTCGGTCATGTTTCACCTCCTTTCGCCTCAGCCTTCTATGCCAATGCGGCCCCATAGTAGAACATCTGTTCTTTTCTTGTCAATAGGAAAATGTCGCTCCTTGCTTTCTAAGTCGCAAGCCGATTGTAAGCTTTCTGTAATTCCCCCTTTTTTTTATGCCCTTAATCCGTTGTTTAATCCTATGTAGCTATGATTGTATAGCATGCTACGACTGCGTAGACGTAGCATTGGTGGCAAACAGGGGGCAAAGTACTTCTCAGGTTGAATAAACTTGACAAAAGAGTATTTATTACTTAGAGTACTTGCAGTGTTAGCGAGTACGGTGTTGCTCTTTGTGGAGCGACCCAAATGATATTCGTACTTCTGGTGTTGATTGGTTATTTGATCGGGAGCATCCCCTGCTCCTATCTCTCCATGCGCTACTTCACAGGCATTGATGTCCGTACACTGGGCACGGGCAACGCCACGGTGACGGCTGTGTTGATGCACGGGGGGAGACGCCCCGCCTCAGCGGCCCTGGTGGCCGAGATGGCCAAGGGCGCGCTTTGTATTCTCATCGCCCAGATCATGGTGGGCGAGGTTTGGGCCGGCCTGGTTATCCTGGTCGCTGCCGTCTTCGGCTGCAGCTGGAGCATCTGGTTAAAGGGTGGTGGTGGTCAGGGGCTGACCATCGCGATGTCAGGCTTGATCCTGCTCAATGTTTTGGCCGTGCTAATTATGGCGGCCTTCTATCTTCTGCCGCTGGCAGCCACTAAGCGTCATTTGCTGAGCAATCGGATGTTCCGTGTGTCTCTCCCTGTAGTACTGGGGTTATGGTACGGCTCCTGGGAATATGCCCTCGCCGGAGGCTTACTCGTGATTCCATCCTTCATCAAGCAGTGGGCTATGGGCGATGATGTGCTCGAGGCCAGAAAGGCAGAGGGCGTTGGCCAAGGCAGCGCAGCTTCGTAGATGTTTTACCAGCAGATAATCTCTTTTTTGCTGGTCGGGCTTCTGTTTAATCTCCTCCTGAACCTCAGGTCTCTGAGGAAAGCTAGGGCTGACGGTGAACTGCCTGATCCTCCACCTCTAATCTCCGTGCTCATCCCAGCGAGGAACGAAGAGGCTAACATCGGGACCTGCCTTGAGTCTTTGCGACGGCAGGACTATCCAAATTTTGAGATACTCGTGCTGGATGATGCATCGACCGATGGTACCGCTGATATCGTAGCTCCGATCGCTGCCGAAGACCCCCGGTTGAGGCTGCTGCGAGGGCAACCGCTGCCGTCAGGGTGGGTAGGCAAGCCCTTTGCCTGTCACCAGCTAGCCAAGGAGGCTCGAGGCTCCTGGCTGCTGTTTACCGATGCCGATACGGTGCATGTTCCCTCGGTTCTACGCCACGTGTTGTGTGCTGCCCTTGGCTCCGGGGCTGCGTTTATCTCCGGCTTCCCTCATCAGCGAACCACCTCGATCTGGCAGAAGATGGCTATCCCTATTCTCTTCTACTTCATGCTCCTATGTTGGATGCCACTCTGGTGGCTGCAGCGCTCGCGGCGCACCCTGCCATCGGTGGCCATTGGGCAGTTCATGTTCTTCTCGGCCCAGGAGTATCGAAGCATCGGCGGACATGAGGCCGTAAAGTCGCGCATATTAGAGGACGTCTGGCTGGCGAGAGAGATGGCGCGGCACCACTACCGGCAGCTAACCCTGGACCTGTCATCGTTGGTCTCCTGCCAGATGTACCGGGAGTTCGGCACCATGTGGGATGGCATCACCAGATGGCTCTATGTCGTAGCCTCGGTGTCTACCCTCGCTTTGATTGGCATGATGGGCGTGGTGCTGCTCCTGTTTCTAGCGCCCTTCCTATGGTTGGCTCATGGTTTGCTGCTTGCCCAGCCTGCCTTGGGCTGGCAGGTGCTGGTTATGCTCCAGGTAGCTATTTTGTATCTGGCGCGGTTTCTGGCGGGCCGCCGCTTCTCTCAGCCCAAGTCATCTGTCATTCTGCATCCCATCGGTATGAGTTTCCTGCTGCTGGTTGGCCTCTATGCCAGCTACCAGCATCTGAGGGGCGCTGGTGTCAGATGGAAGGGTCGGGTGTACGGTCCCGAGTCTCAGATAAGCTAGTACTTCCTTGCGGAAATCAGCGTTATTTGTTGAGTAGCTCTACGACGAGCTGTTGGGCTTGGGAGTACACATTCTCGAACGAACCTGATAGCACGCTTACTTTTGCAAGGAAGTACTAGCGTAATCTTATTCCTGGTCAACGTCAGCTATTTTTATCTGGCCCATGAGCCCCATATGGTCATCTTTTATGACCGCTACTCCACTCAGGCCCTGTATACCCTGAGCAAACTGCAGTGCTTTGGGGATATCGCTTGCCGAGCTAACCCGGTTGCCTATCGCTGTGGCTGCGGCGTCCGCCAGGGAAGTGGATGGGGAAAATACGATGACCGCATCAGCTACGCCGAAACTGAGGGAATGCCCCACCGACCCCGACGAGGTACAAACGCCCAAGGGGGTTTCCTCAGGCTGGATGGCGAAGGCAATTCTTCCAGTGATGGTGGATTCTCCAGCGTAGACCCCTATAAGCCGTTCCTTTGAAGTCTTCATAAAGATATCTCCCCCATTTTCCACAATGACCTCGTCGGAAAAAGAGAGGAGTTCTCTCCCTACCCTTTCAGCTATGGCGCCGGCGACTGCTGCCATAGGCCCTACGCTCACCTGCTGCGCAGCATTAGCCATTTCTCTCACCAGGGACGGGGCGTTTTTCTCGACCGATAGAGGTTCAAGGGAGATCGCAAAAAGGGGATGTGATATGATGTACTGCTCTAGCTCAGCGCGGCATTTTTGAGTTGCCGCTAGCGCCTTGGCCTTCAGGTCGCGCCTGGCTCTGATGAGTAGATCGGTTTCCCTAACTTGTACTGAAAAGGAAACGAGGTCCTTATCACTGACCCAGTGCCTATAGGTTCTCGGCTCATACATTCCTAGAGACGCACTTCCATAGCCCTGACCGGACATGGCTTGATACAGAGCTCGCAGGCTATGCATTTGGTGTGCTGGAACTCAACCCGCCTGGTTACGGGGTCAACAACAAAGGCGCCGACGGGACACATCGTGACACAGGCGCCGCAATGGGTGCACCTGTCCTCATTGCGAAATACATCCTGGGCCAATGATTGCAGTTCTACCCCTGCCTCGGTCAGAAAGCGAACCGCTTCATCATAATCCTTCTTCTTGCCACTGAGCTCTAATACCAGGAGGCCTTCTTCCTTGGGGGTGACCGAGGCCTTCAGAATATTGAACTGTAGGTCATAGTCCTTGACAAGTCGATATACTATCGGTTTATCGACAAGCCTGTGTGGGAATCGTAGGACAACCTTCCTTGCCTTAGTCACGTTATAGCTCCTTCCGCTCAGCCTTCCTCCGTTCGCCCTGAGCTTGTCGAAGGGAGCCTTTAGAAGGGCCGTTCATGGTTCGACAAGCCTGTCCTGAGCGGAGCCGAAGGGCTCACCACGAACGGTCTCACCACGAACGGTATCTATTCGCTCATCTTCATCATTCGTTGGTGGGGAACCGCCCACGCGGGTTTGCTCAGCCTTCTTTCTCAAAGGGACGTTCCTCCATAGGCTTGAACACTATCCCTGACTCGACGCCGGGCAGTGGTGCCACAGGCTCAGTGAGGTAGAATTCGCCCTTTTGAATCCAATCTTTGAGGGTGTTGGCGATTTCAACCGCTCTGGAATAGCTCGAAAGCGAGGCGGTGGGCACCTCCTTCCCCTGAACTTTAATCTTGCCGCTCTTGAGCTGAGCGTAGTTTACCTCTCCCAGAATATCTGGCCTTCGTTGAGGGTAAGCCTCGAAGTAGTCCACGATGGGGGCGAAGATCTCCTGGTCAGCAACAGCGGTGTAACTGAGTATCTCTTCAGAGAGTATCGGTATGGGGATGCCGATGCCGACGGTAAGAGTAGCGCCGTACCCGATGAAGCTTGTCCCAACGAGCCAGCGTGGGTTCATCTGCTTCAAGTCCCCTATCACCGCTAGTGTCCCTGCTCCCCGCCGGGGCACACCTTTGTCGGTGCGCAAAACACTGGGGTTGTGCTGTGTCCCGTGCCAGGCTATGTGACCAGTGCCTCCCCCAAGGAAGATCCTGGTGCCGATGCCAATGGTTTTATAATACGGGTCATTGAACAGCGGCGAGAGTTGACCCGCGGTGGAGTAGTTGGCATTGCCCAGGTGGGACTTGAGCACCCCCATATATGTATAGATCGTTCGGTCTCCGAGATTAACCGCTACGTTGTAGTTTTGGTAGGCGTTTCTGATATTGAAAAGTATCGCCTCATTCATGCTTTCCAGGTTGATCCAGGTCTCGACTTTCCGCCTCGGGTAACAATCGGTTCCATAGGCGGCGATCACCAGCCTGACGTCCTTGCCAGCTACCAAGTCCTCGATTACGTGACCACCGCCGTAGTTGAATTCACCAGGATGAATCCTGTTTCTGGGGTCATCATCGGGAAGAGCCGTAGCGCCGATGAAGATATCCACGGCCGCGATGCCGTTATAGGCTGGCACATCGTTCAGGTGAACCTGGCCTCCGCCGGCCTTTATGCGCGGCTGGGAATGCCCCAGATTGAAGAAAGCGCCTGATGAACACATGGGGCCGAATGTGCCAGTGGTTACCACATCAACCTCTTTGGCAGTCTTGGCTACGCCCTTCTTTTTGACCAGGTCGATGACCTCTTCAGCGGTAACTACCACTGCCTGGCCTTTGGCGATCCTCTCGTTGATTTCGGCGATGCTTTTCGTCATCATGCGCTCCGCTGCCAGAATATCCAGGGCGTCATGTCAGACGTTATGCATATTGCGTCAAATATGGAAACTTGTCAACCTTCTTCGAAGAGATCCCACTTGCCAGCCACCAGCATGGGGGTGCCGCAGCAGTTCTCCTTCTCGCCCAGGGAGGTGAAGTCCACCCCGGCTGCATCAAGCAACCGCACGCTTGCTATTCTGATGTCCTGCTCCATGTAGCTCTGGCGGCCCTAATAGAGATTGGGCGGCGGGGTCAAGGGGAATCGCGTGGCGGTTCTGCTCGGTCATTGCTGGCAGCGGTTTTTCAGGCAGAGAAGGGTCGGGATCTAATGAGAGACGATGGAGTGAGATACCGGTGCCTTGCTGGCGAATGGTCGGCGCCCAGCAGGACGCTGCTACGCATACTTATAGACCAGCCGTTACACAACCCCCTGCCGGTCCCTTTCTCTCCACCTGCCGATTTCGCCCGCGATTCTCCAGATCTCCCATGTGACGATGACCATAGCCGGCAGGCCCACGAGTAATCCATATCCGAGTGGTTGCCTAACTAAATTCAGAAGGAATCCCAAAAGTGGAATATGGAATCGCACCTTGCCGACAACACTGCTCGAAGCCACGGGGTTTCTGTCAGGCTCCTCGTTCCTGTCGCCAGCGGTTTGGAAGCTGAGAGACCCCTCTTGGCCAAGGACTTCGGTCACCCGGTGCGTGACCATCGGGCTCCGCTCGCCCGTCGACCTGTACGCGATAATATCGCCAACCTTTACCTCTGAGGCAGCGACGGGCTGTACTACTGCTACAGAGCCTGCGGGTAGCGCCGGGGCCATGCTGCTGCCCATCAAGGCGAGGAAAACAAACCCGAAATGGGGAGCCACAAGCACGAAAAGCAACAAGCCCAGAAGTGCTATTACCATGAGGTTGCTCGCCAACCTGATTGCTTTGGCCGCAGCGGGTCTTCTGCTGGTAGAGAGGAGCTTTGACCTCAAACGCGCGGCGCGCCTTACTAACCCGCAGGGCCGCTCGACGCTGGCAGATACGGTGGCCGATACCAGATTCGACATGCGCTCAACTGCCTTGTTCACTCATGCCTCCTATTTGTAAACAACCTTGGCCTCAACTTTTCCACGGGATCAGGCTAAAGGTGACCGGCGCGTCATTGATCCATTGTGATAAGCACGTCATCCAGGTAGAAAGTCTCACCAGTTTCCTCAAAACCTTGAGCGTCAAATCTCAGCCTGAAATTGGATTTGTAGTACTGCGAATCAATTATTGCCTCGGTGAAATGGCACCAAGTGTTCGCTTGGTAGCTGGAATGATTCGTGATGTCATACCAAGTATTGTATGTGGTGCCGTTATAGAGCTGGACAAGCAAGTCGGCAGCCTCCAAGTTCTCGGCTCTGTACCAGAAGGATACGTAGATCTTTGTCGCGCTGAGGGCATCCAGATCGTCAGTCGTCACATTCCCGTTTTTGGACTTGGTGGCGCAAGCGGCCCACAGACCGCTGTGGACCTTGGTGTCGTTTCTTTCCCAAAGAGTGGTCCCGTTGCCATCCCAGTTGGCGTCCCATGGCTCACCTTCAAAGCCGTCAGATAGTAGGATTGTGTTCCCCCAGACCGTGGTGGCAAGAGTGTTGTTCGGGTTCTGTGCGCCGTCGCTGAAATAGGCAGTCGCGCCAGAGCTGGCCAGGCCAGCGACTAACACTAACGATAGAAGAACTATCCACAGTCTCAACTGCATTGTCCGACCTCAGGCGTTTTGCCTTCACGTTTTGCCTTCAAAAATATGGTGGCACCACCTTGGGTGCCACCATATCTACTACGAATAACGCTCACCCGGCTTACGGGTTGTTAGCAGTTTGCTCTGCGTAGAACACGAAGCTGACGGTGCAGCTATCGCCCTGGTAGCTATTGTCTGTGCTCGAAGGCAGCGTAACCTTGAAGCGAAGCCTCTCATTGTCATTGGCGCCGCCGGACTCATCAAGGGTCCGGTCGCCAGCCTGCGCTCCCTGAGTTGGGTCGCCGATGTAGGCGGACGAAAGCACTCCATCGGGTCCGTAGATGTTGGCCTCACCCACCACGTCGTCGGCGGTGTACCAGATGGCATCCGTGCCATTGCCGGTCACGACATCGATGGTCAGGTCGAGCTGCTCATCGAGGGTGCTGGTACCATCGGCGGTGGTGTTCCCGGCGTACCTCAGCGCCAGGCTACCGCTGTTGGTCATCAGGATGCCGCTGTACTCAACATCCCCTGGTGCCATGTCGGTCACCGTAAACATAGCGGTAGCTGGGTCGATGGCCAGGTCTATCGTGCCCGTGGAGAAGCTGTTGGTCGGGTTGGTCTCACTGTCGGTGAACAGAGCGATCGCTCCCACCAGTACCATCGAGACCACCACACCAACTGCCAGCAGAGCTATGACGATCTTCTTCATGAGTTCCCTCCTTTCCTAGCATTGACTGCGTCATGTCTCCTTGCCCAAGAGTACTAGCACTTGGGAGTGGTGTCCATAACGGAATAGTACTGGAAGGTGGTAGGAAAAAAGTCCCAGTGGGCGACTGGTTTCCAACACTCAGCTCAGTGTCTTGAAACCGCGACTTTCCTGCTCTCCAGATACGGAGGGGCCCAGAGTAACCTCAACCCGGTCGTTTTCAGGCGGCGAACTAACGCTGGGTTCTTCCCATCCGCCCACCAGAGCTTTGTTGGCTTCTCGCTCTGCTTGAGCTGGGATTTTGGCTTAGCCAGTCGATCGCGCCGCCGGAGGGTTCATCCTGAGTGTGAAGTCTCCCTGTCGTAGACTAGCTTTGCCCGCTTTTCTTCACTTTACCTTACCTATCCTCCAAATCTTGTGACTAAAGTACTGCTCCAGTATTGACATTTCTAGACAAAAGTACTATTAATAACCTGGGTCGGTAGGCACACCGGCTTCGAGGATGGTACGAAGGTAATAGTCCCGTAGATGGGTAGCCTAGTACGAAAGTAGCCCGCCCAGGCTCCCGCGATGATGCCGGGGAAGCGGCTGGTCTGAAGGCGGAGAGATCTAAGTCTCCGTCTAGGCTGGTGATAGGTGAAGGTATTGCTCTCAAGAATGCGACTGGAAGCTAAATCTGACGATTTTCAAGCTAGCATCGTATTCTGGCTGGTTCTATTCTTGTGTTTAAATGTTGTAGATGTTTTGTTAACAAACAGAGCCTATGCCCTGCTGGAGTCAGCAGGACTCGAGGCGAGAATGGCTGAAGCTAACCCAATCCTGCAACCTCTGGCTGGATCGTGGGTAATCGTGGCGAAAGGTTTTCTTGCTCTGGTTGTCATGGTGGCAGCCTGTAGATTCGCCAAGATACCCATGAGGAGAATGCTTATCTGGGCTTGTTTAGCCTTGGTGCTAATCTGTATCTGGAATGCCAAATCAATAGGGCTGATATAAGCAACAGGAGAACATTTGCTCGTCTGACCGTGGCCATATCAATGATATGGTCAAACGGTCTCAACAGCCTTCGTGCAGCATAGCGAAACCCTAGACAATGTCAAAACTCAAAGATAAAACAAAGGTAAAAGACCAAAATTATAGTTCAAAGTTCAAGCGTAGCGTTGCCACTCCCGTGGCAACGAATCCTTCGTCCCGATA
>Ga0209979_1000829_pt1 | contig 37497 bp, 31 predicted proteins | sample AnhtaG_FD_183114 | JGI IMG/M metagenome (GOLD analysis project Ga0209979, IMG submission 183114) | Deep subsurface microbial communities from Anholt, Denmark to uncover new lineages of life (NeLLi) - Anholt_01485 metaG (SPAdes) (version 2) | ecosystem: Environmental > Aquatic > Marine > Oceanic...
TTATAAGATATTGCAATAATTAAAGAAGAAATAAGTAAATGGTTTAAAATTTATATGTTATAAAAAAATAATTAACATATTCTGGGAAGCTGTTCGCTGTAATAAAGATCAAGAACTCTTCTGGTGCCCAGTTCTGTGTTTAATATAACAAGACCTTTACCTTTCTCGGTTACTTCACCGATAATCTGACTGTCTTTTCCATATTTGTTTTTTTTCATAGACTGGAGTATTTTTTCTGCATCTCTTCTGTCTACAAAAGCGACCATTTTACCCTCATTAGCAATGTAAAGGGGGTCCAGTCCAAGGAATTCACAGATTCCAAGCACTTCTTTTTTTACAGAAATTTTATTCTCATATATATTAATATTGGTTTTAGAAGCTCTTGCCAGCTCAAAGAGTATGGAAGCCAGACCTCCTCTGGTGGCATCTCTTAAGGCGTGGATATTTTTGGATGCTGCTGTCATACAGTCAACCAGGGAAGAAAGAGGAGCGCAGTCGCTAACAATATTGGTTTTAAAATTAAATTCTTTTCTGCAGCTGAGTATAGCTGTCCCGTGTTCGGCAATGCCTCCGTTAATTAAAATCTTATCACCGACTTTTATTTTTCGGGGAGATATATTTATATCATTGCCAACAAGACCAATACCGGATGTATTTATAAAGATTTTATCTGCACTTCCTTTTTCAACCACTTTAGTGTCACCTGTCACTATATTCAAGCCTGTTTCATCAAGAACGTTTTTTGTAGAAAGCAATATTTTTTTAAAATTGGAAACCGGAAAGCTCTCTTCAAGGATGAATGAGAGGCTGATTGCCAGGGGAGTACATCCTGTAGTCACCAGATCGTTTATAGTACCGCATATACTTAGTTTTCCAATATCTCCGCCGGGAAAGAAAATAGGATTTACCACAAAGCTGTCTGTAGTATAGGCAATCTTCTTTATGCTACAATTAAGGACTGCGCTATCTTCCAATTTATTTAGAATTTCATTTCCAAAATACTTTAGCAGCAAGTTATTTATGAGCTCTCTGGCCTTAATTCCGCCATCACCATGAGATAGCTGAATAATCTCATCTTTAAATTTTTTATTATTGATTTTTCTGTTCCCTATATTTTTACTGTTTGTCATAATAAAAAAATTTTAGGTGTTAAGTTTTGAATTTTTCGTACTTATAATAAGCCGCACAAGAACCTTCACTGGAGACCATACAGGGTCCAACAGGATTTTCTGGTTTGCAGGCTTTGGCAAATAATTTACACTCTGGAGGTTTCTTTATTCCTTTTAGAACATTTCCACATTCACAGCCGGTTGGTTCTCTGGACTTAATTTTTTTTACAGGAAAAGAGGTCCTGGCGTCAAATCTTAAAAATTTGTCTTTTAACTTTAAGCCGCTTCCGGGAATATTTCCAAGGCTTCTCCATTCTGAATCTGACCTGTCAAATACCTCATACATAGATTTTACTGCTGTAGGGTTTCCTTCTTCCCTTACCACACGTTTATACTGAATCTCAACTTCTGACCTTCCTTCTTTTACTTGTTTTGCCGTCATTCCTATAGACTCAAGTATATCCAGAGGCTCAAAACCGCTTATAACGCAGGGTATATGGTAGTCTTTGGCTATGAAGCCATATGGTTTGCTGCCGATAATAGCAGAGACGTGCCCGGGACATAGAAAAGCGTCAATTTTTACTTCTTTATCTAAAAGAAGAAGTTCCAATGCCTCTGGTATGAGTTTATGGGTATTAAATATATAGAAGTTATTAATTTTCTCATTATATGCTTTTTTTATAATAACTGAAGTTAAGGGAATAGTAGTTTCAAAACCGATAGCTATAAAAATTACTTTTCTATATGGATTGTTTTTAGCAAAATTTAAAACATCAATAGGGGAATAGCAAATATTTATATCTATGCCTTTTGACTTTTCATTGTAAAGGTTGGATTCCGTGCCCGGCACTCTGAACAAATCTCCAAAAGTAAATATGGAGACATCATACTGTCTTGCAATCTCGATTACCAAGTCTATGTCGCCGATAGGGGTAACACAAACCGGGCATCCGGGACCACTTATAAGATTTATACTTTCAGGAAGCAGTTGCCTTAATCCATACCTGGATATGGCCATGGTATGAGTCCCACAGACTTCCATTATATTTATACTACGGCCAGGTTTATTTTTATTTATGAATTCAATCAGTTCTTTAATTTTTTCCTTCATTGAAATACTGCTCCCAATAGTCAAGTGTAACCTGAGCGTCTTCTACGTTCATAATCTGTATGGCAAATCCGGCGTGTACTATAACAAAATCTCCAACTTTAGCCTCTGGAGTAAGAGAAATATCGACTTCTTTTTTTACTCCAAAACTTTCAATTTCTGCTATATTTTTATTTATTTTAATTATTTTTGCAGGTATGGCTAAACACATAATCTAACATCCTTTCTTAGAATGTAAAACTCTATAGGCAGCTATATATGCCTGTCCTAGAGAAATGCCTCCGTCATTTACTGGAACTTTAAAATTCGAGTATACCCTGAAATCATTATTTTTCAATATATCAAAACATTTACCTAAAAGGTAATTATTCTGAAAAACTCCACCGCTTAAGGCAACTTTATTAATATTATAGGTTTTTCCTAATATATGGCTGATTCTCAGTATAATATTTGTGAGAGTATTATGAAATTTAGCAGATATTTTACTTTTCGGTATTCCATTAAGTACTTCTCCAAATATCTGTGAGAAAATATGATAGTCGTCTATAACATACACTCCATCTTTATTATCAATCTTTATATCGTACTGGCCTTTTTCATCAGAATCTGCTAACATTTCCAGATGAATTGCAGCTTCGCCCTCAAAACTGGATGAGTGAGTACAATCAAGCATTGAGCTTACCGCATCAAAAAATCTTCCCATACTGGTAGTAACAGGACTGTTAAATCCAGTTTCTATCTGTTTTTTAATAGCATCCATTTCAAAATTAGATATTATTTTCTTATAAAACGGTAGTTTATTATATACAAATTCAGAAAATTTGTCTTCGGCATTTTTATGTTCAGTCCATAGATCATACAGATAGGTCATTGCCATTCTATAAGGCTTTTTAATAGAAACCTCACCACCGGGAAGAACTTTTTCTTTTAGATAACCGATTCTTTTAAAATTTAGATCATCATCTGTTACAAATATTTCACTGCCCCAGATTTTTCCATCATCGCCATAACCTGTACCATCCCAGGCAAAACCTATGATACTATTATTTATATTGTTTTCAGCAATTACACTTGCAATGTGTGCTTTATGATGCTGGACTTCAATTTTACTTATGGTATCTTCTAGTTCTTTTGCAAATTTTGTGGAAGCATAGCCAGGATGTTTATCATAAGCAACTAAATTTATCCTGCCAATATTAAATAGTTTCTTGTAATTTTTAAATGTAGAGTTAAAGAACTGGAGGGATTCTACATCATCCAGATCCCCCATATGCTGACTTATAATTGCATAATTCTTTACAAGAAAGCAGAAAGTATTCTTTTCGTGGGCGCCTGCTGCTAATATAATGTATTTTCCAATATCCTTATTGAGTTTTACCGGATAGGGAGAATAACTTCTAGCCCTTCTTACAATCATCTCTTTATCCTTAAAGATTTTTATTACAGAATCATCATATCTACAGTAAATATCCCGGTTATGGATTAGAAAATAATCACAGATATCTTTTAGTTTTTCCAGAGCTTCTAAATTTTCAGCAGCAATGGGTTCTTCTGATATATTTCCGCTGGTCATTATCAGTGGTATATCTATATGATTGAATAAAAGATGGTGTATGGGAGTGTAGGGGAGCATTACTCCCTCATATCTATAATAGAGGGAGACATACCAGGAGACTGTATAATTTTTAGCCTTCTTTTTAAGCAGGACAATGGGAGCTCTTGCTGAAGTTAGACTTTCTATCTCTTTTTTACTTAAGTAGTAATATTTTTTTATTGATTCAATATCTTTGAGCATTATGGCAAATGGTTTTACCGGTCTTTTCTTTCTTTTTCTAAGTTTCAGAACAGTATCATCAGAAGCTGCATTGCATGCAACCTGAAACCCGCCAAGGCTCTTTATGGCAATAATTTTTCCTTGCCTGAGCAGTTTTGCTGCTGAGATGATAGGACTTTTAGAATCTATTTTTTTACCATGTTTATCGACCAGTAACAATTTAGGACCGCATTTAATACAGGCATTAGGCTGAGCATGAAATCTTCTATCAAAAGGATTATTATATTCTACAGCGCAGTCTTCGCACAAAGTGAATTTATGCATGGTGGTATTGGGTCTATCATAGGGCATCTTCTGTATAATGGTAAATCTGGGCCCGCAGTTGGTACAGTTTGTGAATGGATAGTAATATCTTCGCTTATTTTGTTTATTATTAATGTCCTGTAGGCAAAGAGCGCAGGTAGCAATATCAGGTGATATCAGCTGGAATTTGTCTTTGGTCTCCTTACTTTTTCCTATTTTAAAACTCTTAAAATCTATGTGAGTGACTTCTTTTGCTCTGATATTTTCAATAACTGAAACATATGGTTTTTGTAGCTTAATGTCGGAGGTAAATTTTTCAACTGTATTTTTATCAGGAGCATTAATTTTTATAGCAACCCCTTCTGTGGTATTGGTAACCATTCCGTTTATATTATATTTTTGAGCTAGCTTGTATATAAAAGGTCTGAAGCCCACTCCCTGGACAATGCCGGAAATGTTTATGTTAAAGGTTTTCAAATTGTTATTCTTAATATTTACCATATTTAAAAATCAGAAATTAATCGTGGATATTTTAGCAATAATGTTAAAGTAAAGCTAATATATCCTTTTTCCTTTGGAGGTAAATTAATCCGGAATATCGGAAGAATTCTAAGGCCGGAAGGTTAAAGGATAATTACAGTTTTGTTTTAAATATCAAAAGTGGGCCAAAAATAATTTTGAAAGGAGCTGTGTTTTGAGTTAATAAGACCTGCTAGCAGAAGGCAAGCTTAAAAAAGAAAAAGAAAATTATCTTAAGGATAAGAATCCTCAACTAAGTTTAGATTTATAAGTATTTTTAGGCTATAACTCGGCTTATAGACTATTTGTTTAAACTTAAGAAGCGTATCAATCAGTACTCCCGGTAGTACCCTCAGCAGCGGGCTCCTCTTCATCAATCTGAATATTTCCTGCATCTACCAGTACAATAGTACCCAGAGTGGAAACATTGTTAAAGTCAAATATTTTCGAAGAAGAAATTACAATTTCTGTTGATTCCAGATTGTCAGTATCCAGTATAGAAATAGTGAAACCAAGAACGTCCTCATCATTTGGAATATAATTTGGAAAATTATACCAGGGAATGCTTGCTTCTAATAGATATCCATTGGCTAGCTTTATGGAAGCAACATTAACCCCTCTGGGGGGCGCATTAGAGGGCCAGTTCATAAATGATTCCTCAAATATATCAGAGAAATTGCCAGGTGAGAAATCAATCTGATAATCATCACTATTATAAAATGGAATTTGCATATCTTCTTCTAATTCTGTATCGAATACAATTGTAATACTATCACCTTTATTTAACTGATTTCCTGTATATTTTTGGTTGGTTACATCGTCAACTACCTGCACTACAAAATAAAAATTATCATCATCCCAGCAGGAATAAAATGTGCCTGAAATATCAGTATGAGTGGTATAGTTTTCTTTTTTAACTGTAGGCTCAAAAGCAGTAAAACTCTCAAATCTATCCCATTCCTGAAAAATCCCGTCTATAACCGGGGGGATGTAACATTTGTAAGAAAATAAAGGGACTCCGGTAGGTATGGTATTCTGGGACCTGAAAATAGACTGGCTGAGTATCTTAATTTTCTTTTCTTCCACATCAATACTTATAATAGTATCTTCTTCTGCAGTTTCAAATTCATATTCAACCGTAAAGGAAACCTTGTTTGAGCTTGATATGATATTGCCATTACCATCTACCAGTTGAGCTATCATTTCATATTCACCGGAACTGCCTGGATTCCAGTTGTATTCATAGGGAGGGGAGGTGAATGATTTTATTTCATAATCATTTATCAGCAGTTTTATGGTGTAATCTGTATTTTCTACTTCTTTTGCCTTTATTTCCACAGGAACAGTTTCATTTTGATTTATAAAACTAAAGATTTTATTATTTGTTGGAGAAGATATAAATATAGAATATTCTAATTCATTTTCAGTCTCTTCCTGCGCTCCGGAAAAGAAATTCAATGGCATGCAGCTTCTAATAGGGAGAAAAACTATTAATGAAAAAATCAAAATTATACCGAATAAAATATAAGGAAATTTGTCTAATAAAAAAATTTTATGTTTTTTCCTCATTCCTTTTGCTTTTTCCTTTCTTCTATTAATTTATGGGTTAAATTTGGAGGTAATTCTTCATAATGGGAAAATTTTTGAAAAAAACGTCCCCTTCCCTGGGTAAGAGATGTTAGATCAATTGCGTAGTTGAAAGTTTCAGATTGGGGAGCAGTGGCTTTTATTAATTGTTTTTTATTTTCAATTTGAGTCATTGAAATAATTTTCCCTCTTTTTGCATTTATATCTCCAATTATATCTCCCATATACTTTTCAGGTGCTATAATTTCCAATTTCATAATAGGTTCCAACATGACTGGAGAAGCCTCCTGCATTCCTTTTTTAAAAGCCATAGACGCTGCTATTTTAAATGCAATCTCGGAAGAGTCTACAGTATGATATGATCCATCATACAGATTTACGCTAATATCTACTACCGGATATTCGGCAAGAACTCCTTTTTGTAGAGCTTCCCTGATGCCTTTTTCCACTCCTGGTATATAACCTTTAGGAATTGCTCCACCAAAAATACTATTTTTAAATTCAAAACCTTCACCACTACCCAGCGGATTTATTTCAATTAAAACATGTCCGTACTGGCCCCTGCCGCCGGATTGTTTTTTATATTTATATTCGGCTTTTTCATCTTTTCTTATTGTTTCCTTATAAGCAACATCTGGTACCAGTATATCAATATCGACATCGAATTTTTCCTTTAATTTCTCCCTGGTTATTGAAAGATGCAGTTCTCCCATTCCCCAGATAATGTTTTGATGCACTTCCAGATTTAATTCCTGTCTTATAGTAGGGTCTTCCTGTATTAATTTGGATAGGCCGTTGCTTACTTTCTCTTCATCTCCTTTACTCCTGGGTATAACTGCTCTGGGCAAGGTCGAGGAAAAATATTCTGTTTCAGGTATTTTTAATAGCTGATCCTGACTTGAAATAGTATCATCATTTGAAATATCCATAATTTTGGATACAGCTACAATATCTCCACATGAAGCTTCGCTTATATCGCTCTGACTTTTGCCCTGGAGTTTAAATAAATTTGTAAATTTATATGTTTTTTCTGGGCTGGATAGGTAGTAGTTTCCATTTATATTAATGATTCCAGAAAAAATTCTAAATATAGATAACTTACCAATATAAGGATCTGCCATTGTCTTAAAAACATATGCCAGAACAGAACCATCAGGCGAAGGCTTTATTTCTATTTCAGAATCTTTGTCCAGGTCTTTTGCCTTAATAGGAGGTATATCAAGAGCAGAAGGGAGAAGGGAATTTATATAGTCCATTAAAATATCTACGCCAAAATTCTTGCCTGAAGATATGGCAAATACAGGAATTACCTTTCCGGCTATTACTGCTTTTTTAAATACATCACTTATTGCCTTATTGCCAATTTCTTCACCTTCTAAGTATTTATTAATCAATACATCATCTGTTTCAACTATAGATTCGACCAGTTCATTATGATGACTTTCAATTTGATCTTTAATGTTTTCATCTACAGAAGTCTTATTACCTATAAAATTTTTATCTTTATACTCATACGCCTGGTTCTGAAGTATATCTACAATTTTAGAGAAATTTTCTCCGCTATTAACCGGGGCGGTTATAGGAACAAGGTTTAAATTATATTCACTTTTTATGTCTTCTACAACTTTAAAGTAATCTATATTTTCCAGATCTAATTTATTAAGTATACAGAATATCGGTTTGGGATTTTTGGCCAGCAGTTCTATGACCAATTCAGTGGGAGCCTGCACTCCTGATTTTGTGTCAACAACTAAAAGCGCGCTGTCTATTATTTTAATTACTGCCTGAGTCTGTCCTATAAAGTCCATATACCCGGGGCAGTCTATTAGATTTATATTAGAATCTTTCCATTTGTAATTAAGTATGCTTGAACTGATACTAAATCCTTTTTTAACTTCCAGTGGATTGAAATCTGAAACAGTATTTTTCGCATCTATGGTTCCAAGTCTATCAGTAATTTTAGAATTATATAAGAAGCATTCTGCAAGTGAGGTTTTCCCGGCCCCATTTCCTGAAATAAGACCAATGACTTTATTATTAGAACAACTTTTACCGTTCATTAACACCCCCAGAGCATTAGATTTTATTTGATGGTATTTAAATGCAATTAAAGCAATAGAAGAAATATACCATAAAAATTTTTTTGTGTAAAAAACAATATTGACCGGTGCAATAGCGAGAAAATCAGCCGTAAAACAGGATTATATTTTTGCAATTGTTTATATGATATAATTTAAAGTTGTTTATTTTTGATACAGTAAAATGTAAAATATCATACTTCAATAGTAAGAAAAACAAAATAGTCAGGAGGTCATTATGTTAACAGGAGTAGTTTCCCTTATAGCAATAATTGCAGGAATAATAATATTACTGCTTTTTATTGGAATAGGTATATATAATTCCATAGTATCTTTAAGAAATAAAGTTGACAATTCATGGCATCAGATTGACGTACAGCTCAGGAAAAGATACGATTTAATACCAAATCTGGTAGAGACAGTAAAAGGGTATGCCAGACATGAAAGGGAAACCCTGCAGAATGTTATTAATGCCAGGAAGATGGGTATTGACGCAAAAACGGTAAAAGAACAGGCAAAAGCTGAAAATATGATAACAGGTACCTTGAAGTCGTTGTTTGCATTGTCTGAAAATTATCCTAACCTTAAAGCGGACCAGCATTTTTTAAAATTAATGGAGCAGCTTAATGGTATTGAGAGTAATATTGCTTACTCAAGACAATTCTATAATGACATGGTTATGAGATTTAATACCAGAATACAGACATTTCCTGGAAATATATTTGCCAGAATGTTTAATTTTATGTCAAGAGATTATTTTGAAATAGAAGAAGTCTTAGCCAGAGAGCCGGTTAAGGTAAAGTTTTAATAACCGGTGATTTTTCTATAAAAAAAGGTGTGGTTGAGTAATGTATGAACATATTGCCAAAAACAGAGCAAAAACTGTATTTATAATAATTGGATTTATAATATTTATAACACTGGTAGGATTTGCTATTGGCTATTATCTTGACTGGCGTTATGGCATTAGCAATAACTATTCGATAATACTTATGATATTTGCACTCATACTGGCAGTTATTATGAGTTTTTCCAGTTATTATTATAGCGATAGAATTGTACTGAGCCTGACCGGAGCCAGGCCAATATCAAGGGAAGAGAACCCCAGAGTCTATTATATGGTAGAGGGGCTATCAATAGCTGCCGGAATTCCAATGCCCAGAATATACGTAATAGGCGATGATGGGATGAATGCATTTGCTACCGGGCGCAATCCACAGAATGGGGTTGTAGTTTTTACCAGAGGTCTTTTGGATAATCTTAATGATGAGGAGCTTAAAGGAGTTATATCCCATGAGCTGTCCCATATAAAGAATTATGATATACTGCTGGGTACAATTGTGGTTATTCTGGTTGGAATGATTGCTATAATAAGTAATATTATGCTTAGGTCCCTTATATTCGGAGGTGGTGCCAGGAGAAGGTCATCTAAGGGTTCAGGCGGTGGTATATTATCTTTAATTTTAATAATAATAGGAATATTGCTTATATTATTGTCTCCTATAATTGCTACATTGATAAGACTGGCCATAAATAGGAATAGGGAATTTCTGGCAGATTCAACAGGAGCTCTGGTTTCCAGGTATCCTGCCGGACTGGCGAATGCACTTAAAAAAATCAGTATGCATAGTGAAGTAAAAACTGCCAGCAGCGCAACTGCGCATTTATTTACTGCCAATCCAATTGGTAAGAAATCTAAGGTTATGTTTAAAAGTTTGTTTAATACGCACCCTCCCATAAAAGAAAGAATCAGGAGGCTTGAAAATATGTCTTTAGGCGTGGGAATAAAATAATTGGAGGTGTTTTGATAAGATGGAGAAAGGAAAATTAAAAGTAAAAGCCGGGCTTGCTCAGATGCTTAAAGGTGGAGTAATAATGGATGTAACATCCCCCGAGCAGGCTAAAATTGCAGAGGAAGCAGGGGCAGTATCAGTAATGGCTCTGGAGAGAGTACCTGCTGATATCAGAGCAACAGGAGGTGTAGCCAGAATGACCGATCCTGAAATTATACTGAAGATCATGGATACTGTTTCTATTCCGGTTATGGCAAAAGTAAGAATAGGGCATTTTGCAGAAGCGCAAATACTTGAAGCCATAGGAGTTGATTATATTGATGAAAGTGAAGTTCTGACTCCGGCAGATGAAAAATACCATATAAATAAGTGGGATTTTAAAGTTCCATTTATTTGCGGCGCAACAAATTTAGGTGAAGCTTTAAGAAGAATAGGTGAAGGCGCTGCAATGATCAGAACTAAAGGAGAGGCTGGTACTGGAGATGTTATAGAAGCGGTAAAACACATGAGAAGCATAAAAGATGGAATATTAAGAATTGCTTCACTGCCAAAAGAAGAACTGATGACTGTTGCTAAAGAATTGGGTGCTCCTTATGATCTGGTAGTGTATGTTCATAAGAACAAGAAATTGCAGGTATTTAATTTTTCAGCTGGCGGAATATCTACTCCTGCTGATGCTGCTATGATAATGCAGCTTGGTGCCGAGGGTATATTTGTAGGTTCCGGTATTTTCAAATCTGAAAATCCATTAAAAATGGCCCGCGCTATTGTTGAAGCAACAACCCATTATAATAACCCCGGGGTTTTGGCAAAAGTTTCCAGGGGTCTTGGAAGCCCAATGAGCGGAATTGCTGTATCGGAACTTACAAAAGAGAAGGTGGTCTCTAATAGAGGATGGTAAAACTGAAACAATGAGCATATATGATTAAAAATATTAAAGGAGATAATTGATATGTCCGGGCATTCAAAATGGCATTCAATTAAGCATAAAAAGGCAAAAGAGGATGCAAAACGGGGAAATATATTTGGGAAGATCAGCAGGAATATTATTGTTGCAGTAAGAGAAGGAGGGGGAAGCGATACCAGGGATAATATGGCTCTTGCCAATGCAATTGCAAAGGCTAAGGAATTTAATATGCCCCAAAACAATATAGAAAGAGCAATTAAAAAGGGAACGGGCGAGATAGAAGGGGAGAATTATGAGACCATCCTGTATGAGGGATATGGCCCGGGAGGCACAGCTATAATAATTGAAACAATGACTGAAAATAGGAACAGGACTGCTTCTGATATAAGAAATATTTTAAATAAATATAACGGAACTCTTGGTGAGAGTGGAAGTGTAAGCTGGCAGTTTGAAAGAAAAGGTATAATAATAGTGGAGAAAACTGAAATAAAGGATGAAGAAGAATTTATGCTTAATGTGATTGATGTAGGAGCAGAAGACATTGATGAGGATGATGATGTATATGAAATTAAAGTTCCTCCTGTGGAATTTATAAAGGTCAAAGAAGCTCTTGAAAAAAATAATATAAAAATAAGATCAAGTGAAGCAGGACTTATACCAAAATCTACTATAAAATTATCAAAAGAGGAAAGTGCTAAAGCGTTAAAACTAATTAATGCATTAGATGAACACAACGATGTCCAGAATGTGAATTCAAACCTGGAAATATCCGATGAGATATTAAGTGAAATATAGATAATTAAAAATGACAACTGATAGAATAAGAATACTGGGGATAGATCCTGGATTGGAAACTACAGGGGTAAGTATATTAGATGTGAAAAAGGGGGAATACTATCCCATATTTTCTGATTGTATTATTACAAAAAAGAACAAACCCATTGGAGAAAGATTAGAAGAGATTTATAGAGGGATTAACCAGTTAATTAAAAAGTACTGTCCTGACTGCCTGGCTATTGAAGAAATCTTTTTTAGCATGAATGTCAAGACTGCTATGGATGTAAGTCAGGCAAGGGGGGTATCAATACTGGCTGGAAGCATTAACAACTTGAAGATATATGAATATACTCCCTTACAGGTAAAACAGGCTGTTGTTGGATATGGAAAAGCAACCAAGAAACAAATCAAATATATGTTAAGAATAATACTTAAAGTTGAGGATAATTTTTTTCCCAGGAAAGATGACGCCTGGGATGCAATGGCGATATCTGTATGTCATGCTAATAATAAAAAGTTTCAAGATAAGGTTAAAACTTTTAAATAATTCAGATGGCTAGTTATGATTGCAAAAATATTTGGAAAAATAATTAAAAAGTCACCCTCAAGCGTTATAGTGCAAGCCGGGGGAATAGGATTTGAAATATTGATTTCAAGCAGGACTTTTGAAAAGATACCGGAAAAGGGTTCAGAAGTAGAACTTGATATATATACTCATGTGAGAGAAGATGAATTAAAATTGGTAGGTTTTGTGGATGCTGCTGATAAAGATTTTTTTCTGAAACTTCTGGGAGTTTCAGGAATATCAATAAAAATAGCGTTAAGCGCCCTGTCCATTTATAGCGGAGAGGAGCTTAAAAGAATAATTGCAAACAGGGAAGTTGATATGCTAAAAAGAATTCCTGGAATTGGCACCAAACTTGCTGAAAGAATGATTCTTGAACTTAAAGATAAACTAGAAGAATATAAAGTGAGAGGAGCAGCGCTTGCCGGTTTAGCGGAAAATGAAAAAATATATGAAGTTAAACAGGCTTTAAAAACCCTGGGCTATGATTCAAGGGAGATAAGTAAAGCCATATCAAAATTAAGTGTTGACGTTATCGAGAGAGAAAAAATTGAGAACATCCTAAAAATAGCTCTTAAGGAGATTTAATTAAAATGGTGGGTGAAAAAGGTAAAATGACAAACAATGATGAGGAAAATAATGATATAAATCCCAAACATATAAAAGTTGATACTGAGCTGGACAAGAGTCTGCGTCCCAGGTTTATATCTGAATTTATAGGTCAGGAAAAGATAGTAGAAAATATTCTAATATTTATTAAATCTGCCATAAAAAGAAAAGAACCACTGGATCATGTGATCCTGTCTGGTCCACCCGGTCTGGGGAAAACGTGTCTTGCAGTAATAATTGCGAATGAAATGGGGGTTGGTTTTAGGATTACTTCTGGTCCAGCTATTGAAAGAGCAGGAGATCTGGCTGCTATATTGACTAACTTAGAGAATTTTGATGTTTTATTTGTCGATGAGATTCATAGGTTGAACAGAAGTGTGGAAGAAATCCTGTACCCGGCTATGGAAGACTATAAACTGGACATAATAATAGGAAAGGGCCCTTCTGCAAAGTCAATTAGAATTGACATCGCCCCTTTTACTATTATTGGCGCTACTACCAGAATTGGGATGGTATCTTCGCCACTGCGAGATAGATTTGGAGTAAATATAAGGCTGGATTATTATGATAAAAAAAGTATTGTCAAGATTATTAAAAGGTCAGCTGATATATTTGATATAAAGATAACTGAAAAAGGCGCCGAAGTTATTGCAGGCAGGAGCAGGGGAACACCCAGGATTGCTAATAGATTGCTCCGGAGAGTAAGGGATTATGCTCTAATGTACAGCGATAGCGTAATAGACGAACAGATAGCCGAAAAAGCTCTTGGCAAACTGGATATAGATAAGTTAGGCCTGGATGTGGTTGATAAGAAAATATTGAGTATCCTGGTTACAAAGTTCGAGGGGGGACCGGTGGGCGTCGGTACCATAGCAGCATCAATAGGAGAAGAAGTGGATACTATTGAAGATGTTTATGAACCATATTTATTACAGCTGGGATTTTTAAAAAGAACTTCAAAGGGTAGAGTAGCCACCAATCTGGCATTTAAATATCTGGGAGTAAAAAAAGAAAATGGACCCAAGCTCTTTTAACTATTTACTTAAGATATGAAGATTGAATTATTTGACTACAAGCTTCCCCAAAAATTTATAGCTCAAAAACCGCTGCAGCGAAGAGATTATTCCAGACTTCTGGTACTCGACAGGCATACAGGCGATATAAAACATGATATTTTTTACAATATCTTGAATTACTTTGACAAAGGCGATGTTCTGGTTGTAAATGAAAGCAAAGTTACCAGGTGCAGACTACTTGGTAAAAAAGAAAAAACAGGAGCCAATATAGAATGTTTTGTTCTAAATAAAGTAAGGGGTAATCAGTATCTGGTATTGCTTAAACCATCAAAAAGACTCAAATCCTCAGATAAGGTAATTATAGGTAAATATTATTTTTTAGTTATATCAAGACTGGATTACGGCGAGGCTATTGTGGAATTTAATACAACTGCAGAGAAAATTTTTAAGGAATACGGCAGAGTACCAATACCTCCCTATATTAAATGTAATGATATAGATGAATCCCGTTACCAGACTATTTATTCAGAAAGGGAAGGTTCTTCCGCAGCGCCAACCGCGGGTCTTCATTTTTCTGAGAATTTGATTAAAGAAATGAAAAGTAAGGGAGTTGTTTTAGCAAAAGTGGGTTTAAATATAGGACTGGATACCTTCAGACCTATTTCGTCAAATGAAATCGAAGAACACAAAATGCATAGCGAATATTATTATATAAGAGAACCCGAGGCTAAAAAGATCAACCGGTCAAAAGAAATGGGGAAAAAAATTATTGCGGTAGGTACTACTGTGGTTAGAGTTTTAGAAACTTTGATGTCCAGATATGGAAAAATAAAGGGGGATAGAGGAGTTACCGATATTTATATATACCCCGGGTTCAATTTTAAGGCTGTAGACTGGATGATTACTAATTTTCATCTACCCCGATCAACTTTACTGGTGATGGTATCCGCCTTTGCTGGAAGGGAAAATATTCTAAATGCATACAAGCAGGCAAAGAAGAATAACTACAGGTTTTATAGTTTTGGAGATTGTATGCTAATAAAATAACTAACCTTTAAGAGATTTAAAACTTTTTTTAAAAGAATTTAACCTTAAATTTTAAGATACATAGTAGTTTATATTAATATATTCATATTATACTATAAAATTAAAATAGATGAAGTTTGTCTATCAGAATAAGAGGATTATCTAAATATTGGAATGATTATACTAGAAATAGCTTTAATTATATTGGCAATAATATTGCTTTTATTTTTTAATAATTAAATTTTTATTTATATAAAACAAAAATTAAAAGTGTTACGATATAGCCTGGAGGTAAGATTTGATTAATACTCTGATGTGGGTACCAATTATTTTTTTTGCAAGAATAATTGATGTTAGCCTGGGTACTATTAGAGTGAATATGATAGTAAGAAGAAAAAAGACCATTGCTGCAATTGTAGGTTTTATTGAAGTTACTATCTTTATATCAATAATAGTTAGGATAATTAAAGATATTGACAATATCTATGGGATACTTGCTTATGGATCTGGTTTTGCTGCAGGAACGGTAGTAGGTATTTTAATATCTGAAAAATTAATCCGCGATCTTATAAGTACAAATATTATTTCTAAAAAACATAATGAAGAAATAAAAGAGCTACTTTCGAAAGAGGGCTTTGGTTTTACATGTTATAAAGGTGCTGGAAGAGAAGGTGAGGTAGAAGTTATTAATGTGGTATGCACCCATATAAGCCTCTCGAGACTAAACAAATTAATTTATAAACAAGATCCTGGTGCCTTTGTAGCAAGCTATATGCTGGATAAAATGCGAGGGGGATTTATCAGGGGGCTAAAGAAAAAGTAATTAAATAAATAAAAATTTAAGTCCTATATTTGTATAGTTTCCCAAAAGTGAAAAGATGATTTAAAATTTTTTAATTACAAAACTTTTATTTCATTTGACGTCTAATATGCCAGAAAAGATAAACATTAAAAAAATAATTCTTATAAATTTTTAGTTTACAAATAAAATGAAAGTATTAATATAAGAAAAAAGTTAAATAAAATATTAATTTAAAAAAAAGGAGTGCAGTAAATGAAAGGAGATTCTTCAAGTTGCGAACCTCCCCAAAAGAGTATAAATTCTAATTCCTATAAAAAGACAATTGGACCAATATCCAATCTGGAAGAATACCTGGACCCGAATTGGTGGAAAAATATTTTTAATTCAACTTATTTAAAAACTGATGGCGACGTCGTGGATGACAAACAGATTACTAAAAGAGAAATAGATTTATTTATAAAAATTCTAAATCTATCCCCGGAAGATAAAATATTAGATTTATGTTGTGGACAGGGGAGACATTGTATTGAACTGGCAAATAGAGGATTTAAGCATGTTGAAGGGCTGGACCGTTCTCATTACTTAATCCAAAGAGCAAAAAAGGAAAGCTTAATGATTAAGTTTAGAGAAGGTGACGCGAGAAAACTGCCGTATTCAGCTGACACCTTCAATGTCGTAATGATTTTAGGAAATAGTTTTGGATATTTTGAAACTGCCAAAGAAGATATGCTGATTCTTAAAGAAGTATTAAGAGTACTAAAACCCTGGGGGCGGTTTTTGATTGATATATCAGACGGAAATTATTTAAAAGAAAATGTAAAATCCAGATCATGGGAATGGATAAATAAAAAGTATTTTGTCTGTCGTGAGCGCTCATTATCTTTAGATAAAACTCGTTTAATTTCAAGAGAAATAGTAAATGATGTTGATAATGGAGTAATTACAGATCAATTTTACGCTGAAAGGCTTTATACTCAGGATGAAATGATTGAATTCTTAAAGCAAGCAGGATTCAGTAATATAACTGTACATGGTACGATAACACCGGATTCTAAAAGAAATCAGGATCTTGGAATGACTGAAAAGCGAATTATTATTTCAGCTATTGTAAAGAAAGATTGGACACCTATAAAAACTAAAAAACCTCATTTGAAAAATATCGTAGTTCTATTAGGTGATCCAAATAAAATTGATATTCTAAAACCGTTTTATATGTTTGATGATGATGATTTATATACTATTGATCAGCTTAAAAATTCTTTAAGAGATATTGAAAAAGATTGTAATTACAGATTTCATTATCTTACCAATCATGAGACGATGATTAAAGATATTATTAGAATGCAGGAAAAAGGGAAGATTGATTTTGTATTTAATCTCTGTGATGAAGGGTACTGTAATGATGCAACAAAGGAACTTCATGTGCCAGCTCTGCTGGATATTCTAGGAATTCCCTATACCGGGTCTGAACCGCAATGTATTGCCCATTGCTATGATAAATCACTGATAAGAGGTATTGCAGGGGAAATGGGAATTCCTATTCCGGAGGCTTTTTTTATAAAGCCTGGAGATACTTCATTTGAAATTCCTTTTAACTTCCCGATGATTATTAAACCAAATTTTGGTGATTCAAGTTTCGGAATAACTCAAAGAAATGTGGTTTATAGTATTGAGAAAACTTTAAATGTAATTTCTGAAATAAGGGATAAACTTGGATACGATAAACCTATTCTAATTGAAGAATTTCTTTCAGGAAAAGATTTGAGTGTAGGAATAATAGGAAATTTCCCTGATTCCTACACAGTCTTGCCAATAATAGAAGAGGATTACTCAGAACTGCCACCTGAACTACCCAGGATTTGCGGTTACGAAGCAAAATGGCTGCAAGGTTCACCGTACTGGAAAATTAAATCTATTCCTGCTAAATTACCGGCAGATACCGAAAGATTTATTATTGATTGTTCGCTGAAGTTGTTTGAAAGACTCGGGTGTAAAGATTATGCGCGATTGGACTGGAGACTGACATCAAAGGAAGAGCCCAGGTTGTTAGAAGTCAACCCCAATCCAGGTTGGTGCTGGGATGGTCATTTAGCCAAAATGGCTAAAATTAAAAATATGTCATACAGTAAAATGCTGCTGATGATTTTAGAAGAAGCTGAAAAAAGATTTAAATCTGCAGAAAAGCTTGAATTGATAAATCCAACAAAATTGATTATAAAATAAGCGAAATTATTATATTCTGCTTTTAATATCGTAAATAAAACCACTAAATTTAAAAAAACAATAAATCTTGATAAAATCTCTAAAAGGTGACACTTAACTATGCTAAACAGTAGAATGATATTTTAATTAATAGATAATGATTGTAAACAAAAAAAGTTATGGCTTTTTTTAAAGTTCTAAAAAAAGATAACAAGTCATCTGCCAGGACAGGAATAATGACTACAAAAAGAGGAATCATCAGGACACCGGTATTTATGCCCGTGGGCACCAAAGCAACAGTTAAAGCAGTTACCAATGAGCAGCTTTATGATGCAGGATGTGGAATCATACTTGGCAACCTGTATCATCTTTATCTTCAGCCAGGAATTAAGGTAATTAAAAGAGCAGGTGGGCTACATAAATTTATGAACTGGACGAGGACTATTTTGACTGACAGTGGGGGATTTCAGGTATTCAGCCTCAGCAAAATAAGAAAAATTATTGATAATGGGGTGGAATTCAAATCAATCATAGATGGATCAAGCCATTTTTTTACTCCTGAAGATGTAATAAAAATGCAGTATCAGATAGGCTCTGATATTATTATGGTTCTTGATGAATGCATCCCTTTTAATGAAGATTATAACTATACTCTCAATGCGGCTAAAAGAACCCTTAAGTGGGCGGAGGTCTCTTTAAAGGTAAAAAATAGAATTGATTTTGATGAAAAGGCAAGGATATTTGGTATAGTTCAGGGAGGATTTATAAAGAACTTAAGAAAATTTTGCGCCCAATCCATATCCGAGATGAGCTTTGACGGCATAGCAATTGGTGGATTAAGTGTAGGTGAAAAAAGAGCTCAAACCCTTGATATTTTAAACTATACCGTTGAATTTTTGGATAATAAGAAACCGCTATATTTTATGGGATTGGGTGATCCGGTAGGAATAGTGGAAGCTATAGGCAGTGGAGTAGATATGTTTGATTGCGCAATGCCTACCAGAATTTCCAGAAATGGCAGCGCTTTTACCTCTGGAGGGAGGATAAATATAAAAAATAAAAAATATACTTGTGATTTCAATCCTCTGGATGAAAAATGCAGTTGCTATACTTGCAGAAATTATACCAGATCATATATTAAACATTTGTTTAAAAGCAAAGAAATACTATCAAGCGTACTTCTTACAATTCATAATCTGTATTTTATTTTTAATTTAGTCAAGCAATCAAGAGATGCCATAATATCAGGAGATTTTGAAAGTTTCAGATTGGATTTTATAAATAAATATAAAGGGGATTGAGAAGTATAAAAATAAATTATTTGTTTGCAAAATTTTTAAAAAAGTTAATAATAGTTATATTTGATTTTTAAAAAATTTTAAAGGGGTGAATATGAAATTATCTAAAAAGATCATAAGCATTTTAATTATCAGTATATTGGTAATAATTATAGGATCTTCGGCAGTTGCCTGTCTTCCATTAACAACAGAGGAAGGAGGAACGACTGAAGGAGCGCAGACAGAGGAGCCTGGTAGTTTTGCCGATATATTTGCAAGCTATGGAACATGGGTCTGGCTGGCAATTCTAGTGGTGGCATTTTATTTTCTACTTATTAGACCACAAAGGGTAAGATCTAAAAAAGCTCAGGAACTGGCGTCTAGCTTGCAAAGAGGCGATGAAGTAGTTACCGTAGGAGGTTTTCATGGCCGGATTAAAGATATCAGAGAAGATGTAATTATAGTAACTATTGCCAGCGGTGTTGATGTAAAAATAAATAAGAGCGCTGTTTCCAGGAAAGCAAGTACATAAAAAATATGCGAAATAAAAAAGTTCATATAACTATTATTGCAATATTTATAGCAATAATAAGTGTAAGTCTTTATTATATACTTACTGAACCCATAAAACTGGGACTTGACTTAAAAGGTGGTACCCAGATTATTCTTAAGCCCACAGAAAGAGGAGGGGAAGTAACCTCTGAAAAGCTTAAAAAAGCTATGGATACTATAAGAAAAAGAATAGACAGATTGGGTATGTCAGAGCCACTCGTTACTAAAGACCTATCAAATAACATAGTAGTTCAACTTCCAGGTGAGAAAGATCCTGAAAGAGCAAAAGAAATAGTAGGAAAAACAGCTCAACTTGAATTTAGGCTGGTTACCGGGACATTTATTTCTATAAAGGGTCAGAATTGGGATATTGTAAAATTTGATTATGAAAAAGGGCAATTAATAATTGACACTGATGCTGAAGAGGTAATTTTAATAGATGATATTAATGAATTACTTAACTCAAAACCAATAAATATAATTGCCAGATTAGTAGAAGACCCCGATACTGGAGAATTATTGCTAGTTGAACCTGATGAAGAGAGTAATCTAGAGGAGAATAGTGAAGATGGTGATGCAGAAGAGAGTTCTGGGGCAGATACCGGTATTAATATTGATCCCGAAAAAGTCATAGGAAAAATAATATACAATTCAGAAACAAGGGAATTACTGCTGGTAAGCGGTGAAAACGAAGAAGAAGTTGGCGAAATACTGGTTGATTCCAGAACAGGTGCTGCAACATTAGTTGGGCATGTGCTTATAACCGGTGATGAACTAGCTAAGGCTATTGCAGGTTATGATAATTATGGGAAGATAAGAGTTGCTTTAAGTTTTAAGGGCGAAGCAGTTGATAAATTTAGTGAAATTACAACAAATAATATCGGTAGAAATTTAGCTATTGTACTGGATGAGGAAATAGAATCCGCACCTTATATAAGAGTTCCTATAACAGATGGTTCAGCGGAAATTACAGGTATTGAAAGCACAGAGGAAGCAAAAAATATTGAGATTGTTTTGCAGTTTGGAAAATTACCGGTAAGTTTAAAAATAGAAGAAAGCATTACTGTAGGGCCTACTCTGGGAATGGATTCTTTAACCATGGGTTTATATGCCGGGATAATTGGCTTTATTCTAATTATAGCATTTATGTTTTTTTATTATAGAGGATTGGGGATTTATTCGGCTTTAGGCCTGATAATCTATATTATAATATTCTGGGGTATTCTTGCTGGAATTGGCGCAGCTCTGACACTGCCGGGAATTGCCGGAATTATATTGACTATAGGTTTGGCTGTGGATGCAAATGTTATTATTTTTGAAAGAATAAAAGAAGAGATATTAAAAGCTAAATCTCCAAGAATCGCTATTGGCGACGGTTTCAAGAATGCGCTAAGAACTATTATTGATTCTAATGTAACTACTTTAATTACTGCAGCTGCATTATACCGGTTCGGTACCGGGCCAATAAAAGGTTTTGCAGTTACTTTAAGTCTGGGTGTGGTAATAAGTATGGTAATCAGTCTTCTATTTACCAGATCCATTATATTTATGATGGCCAGCATCCCCAGAATGGCCACGCCCGGATTTTTAGGTGTTAGAAGAAGGAGTAGTGAGTAGTATTTGAAGTTCAAAAATTATAATTTTAACTTTATCGGAAAAAGGAAAATATGGTTTATTATCTCTTTAGCGATAATAGCAGCCGGTATTGTTGGTTTTATAATTCAGGGTGGCTTTAATTTAGGCATTGATTTTCTTGGCGGCTCTTTAATGGAGGTAGAATTTGAAAGAGATGTAGATGTTTCTGAAGTACGCAGTGTTATGAATGATATAGGTTTAGGAAATGCCATACTTCAAAGAACCGAACCAAATAGATTCATTATTAGAACTAGAGCCAGGGAGTTAGGAATACCTATCAGTACCGAGGAAAAAAAAGAAATTTTAAATTCTTTAGATGAGAAAATAGGATTATTAACTACAGTCCCACTTCAGGATAGAATTGTAGACGCTGGTTTTAGTAAACAAATAACCAAATATGCCTTATTAGCCATTGGTGTCAGTATTGTTGGAATTTTAATATATATCTGGATCAGGTTTGAATTCAGATTTGGCGCTGCAGCAATTTTGGCTCTGGTACATGATGTGCTGGTGACCCTTGGGGTATATGCTATTTTGCAACGTGAAATCAATACCGCAACCATAGCGGCAATACTTACTATAATTGGTTATTCATTAAATGATACCATTGTTGTTTTTGACAGGATAAGAGAAAATACTCCCAGGGCCGGAAAATTGGGTTACTCTAAAGTAGTAAATGATTCAATAAATATAACCTTAACCAGATCAATAAATACTACTCTTACTACACTGTTTCCGGTAATTTTACTTCTCATACTGGGAACTGCGGCATTAAAGGATTTTGCTTTAGCGCTTACTATCGGAATAATAACCGGAACATATTCCTCTATATTTTTTGCCAGCCCTGTTCTGGTGGCGTGGAACAATAAGTTTCCAAGGTATAAAAAATAAAAATGACAGATTTTCCTGCTAATTGGCAATGCAGAATAGCTAAAAAAGTTAACCAAAAACTGGCAACAAAAATTGGTTATAGCCCGGCTTTAATAAGTATACTTGCTGGTAGAAACATAATTACCGATGAAGAAATAATATCTTTTATAAATCCAACCTTGAAGCAATTGCATGATCCCGGGTTACTGCCTGGTATTGGTTTGGGAACCAGAAGGCTGAAGAAATCAATCAACAGAAAAGAAGATATATTAATATTTGGAGATTATGATGCAGATGGAATTATAAGCGCTTCACTTATATATAACTTCCTGAAGAAATTAAGCTTAAATGTGGAGGTTTATATTCCTGATAGATTTAATGAAGGTTATGATTTGAGCCTTGATTTTTATAAAAAGATTTCTGCAAGGCATAAGTATAATTTGATGATCTGTGTTGATTGCGGCACAAATAATATAGATGTTCAAAAATATGCTAAAAGTAGTCCGGGTCCCGATATTGTAGCATGCGATCATCATAACCAATCAGTTGATTTTGGTGAAGAGCGAGAGAATTATATAATAATTAATCCCAGGCTTAAAGGTTCTGTATATCCGTTCGAACATTTAAGCGGCGCCGGTGTTACTTTTAAATTTATAATAAGCATCCTGAGGGAACTGAATGAAGACTACAAGAAAAAATTTAGAAAAGACTACCTGACCAATCTTCTGGATTTAGTTGCAATAGCAACCATTGCAGACATAATGCCTCTGGTTGATGAAAACAGAGTAATGGTTAAAAAAGGTCTTAAAATGCTTAATAAAACTGTCAACCCCGGTCTTAAAAAAATGATAAACGCAGTAATAAAGGATAAGAAAAATATAAGTGAATACGACATAGGATTTATAATAGCTCCCAGACTGAATGCCGCTGGCAGAATAAAAAATGCAGAAAGCAGTTTTAATCTTTTAAGTAAAGAAGGAGATATTTTAGATAAAATAATAAATGACCTTAATTCTTTTAATGAAGAGAGGCAGAATATCCAAAAAGACATATTAAATGAAATAATTGAAAATAATGATTTTAATAAAATTGTTAAGGAAAAGAAAATATTTATAGATAAATCAAAAAACTGGAATGAGGGAGTGCTGGGTATAGTGGCTTCTGATATTGTAAAAAGATTTAATATTCCTGCCATTTTATTTAAAGAAATAGAAGGGAAACTCAAAGGTTCCGGAAGAAGCACTGACAAATTTGATTTATACGAGAATCTAGGTTCTCTTGGTAATTTATTTGAGAATTTTGGAGGACACAGACAGGCTTGCGGAATAAGTATGAATGTTTTAAATTTTAAAACTTTTTATAATAAGATGATAGAAATTGCCGCTAAAAATATTAAGGATAGAGATACCCAAAAAAAATTTACCTATGATCTGGAATTAAACTTTAGAGATATAAATAAGAAAATTTTAAACGAAATTAATTTACTTAAACCTTTTGGAGCAGGTAATCCTGAACCCAGTTTTACGACAGAAAACTGCACTATTATAGATTTTTATTATTTAATGGAAGAAAGACATGTAAAGTTAAAACTCAAGCAATCCGGCAGGGTATTTGATGCTATAATGTTTAAAATAGATAAAAGAGTCAAAGAGAAGATAATAACCGGTAATAAAATTAATATATTATATAAAATTGAAGAAAATATTTGGGGCAATTTTAAGACCATACAACTGGTGATATTAGACTTATTTTAGAGAAGCCAAAAATGTTCTATAATAATAATAATAATTTTTCAATTAAAAATGAAGAAAGATGAGTTTAAAACTGAGCAGTAAAATTAAGAATATAAATACTGATCTTATATATAATAAGTTAGTAAAAAAAATTAAAGCCTACAATCCTGATGTAGACAATCAATTACTCCATAAGGCTTATCTGATTTCAAAAAAATATCATCAAAACCAGTATAGAAAATCTGGTGAGCCTTTTGTAGTACATCCTCTTGAAGTAGCCGGGATACTGGCGGATATTGAGCTTGATCAGATATCTATTATATCAGCAATATTACATGATGTGATAGAAGATACGGATTATAGTCTGGAAATGGCTAAAAAAGAATTCGGGCAAATGACTGCCAATATTATAAATGGGGTTACAAAATTAGATAAAATAGTTTTTAGCAGCAAAGAAGAGCAGCAGGTAAGCAATATAAGAAAAATGATAATTGCAATGTCTGAAGATGTGAGAATAGTACTGGTAAAGCTTGCTGACAGGCTTCATAATATGCGGACCCTGTCCCCGCTAGATGAGGAAAAAAGACATATAAATTCAATAGAAACTCTGGAAGTTTATGCCCCTATTGCCCACAGATTGGGAATATATCAAATAAAGTCAGAACTGGAAAATTTAAGTTTTAAATACCTGCATCCGAAAGAGTACGTGAAAATAAAGGATATGTTCAATGAAAAACTGGAAGAAAGAAAATCATTAGTCGATGAAGCTATAAAAATAGTTAATAAAAAATTAAAGGAAGTAAAAATATCAGCTGATATAAGCGGGAGAATTAAAACTTATTATAGTGTTTATAATAAAATTACAAAACAAAATAGAAAATTTGAAGACATATATGACATAGTTGCAATTAGAATTATAGTAAATGATGTAAAAAGCTGTTATGCTGTCCTTGGAATAATACATTCATTGTGGAAGCCTGTACCGGCAAGGTTCAAAGACTTTATAGCCAATCCCAGATTTAATATGTATCAATCCCTCCATACCACAGTCATTGGAATAAATGGTAAGCCTCTGGAAATACAGATAAGAACGTTTGAGATGCACAAATTTGCAGAATATGGTATTGCTGCGCACTATAGATATAAGGAAGGCGGGTTTAAAAAGCTCAGCGAATTCGATAAAAGAGTGGCATGGATAAGACAAATACTGGACTGGCAAAAAGAATTAAAGGATCCCCGGGATTATATGGAATCACTGAAACTGGATTTATTTGAAGAAGAAGTATTTGTATTTACTCCAAAAGGAAAAGTAGTAAATCTACCCAGAGGTGCTACTACTATTGATTTTGCATATCAGATACACTCTGATGTGGGGCATAATGCCATAGGTGCAAAAATAAATGGAAATATGATTCCTATTGAGACCGTCCTGAAAAATGGTGATATTGTAGAAATAATAGTTTCAAAAACCCAAAAGGGTCCCAGCAGAGACTGGCTTAATGTGGTTAAAACTTCAAGAGCGAGGAATAAGATAAAACAATGGTTCAGTAAAGAGCAGAGACAGGAAACATATAATGCAGGTAGAGATATAATGTTAAAAATTTTAAGGAAAAACGGCCTTTCTTTTAAAAGTGTGCCCCTGGAAGTTTTTGAAGAAGTGGCAAAAGAGATAAATTTTAGGAAAGTGGACACCCTGTTCAGGGGTATTGGTTCACATAAGGTGTCGGCGCACCAGGTTTTTACCAAAATAGTAAAAAAATTGAGCCAGACAAAGCCTAAAAAAGAGCTAACTATTGAAGATATACACAAAAAAGAAGCTGAGGAAAAAGTAAGCAGCGGCATTAAAGTCAGTGGTATGGAAGAAGTGCTAGTAACTATTGCCAGGTGCTGTAATCCTGTTCCCGGAGATAATATTTTGGGTTATATTACAAGAGGTAAAGGAATTTCAGTTCATAGGAATGACTGTAATAATGTTAACACTTTAATGAGTTCTGAAAAGCAAAGATTTATTGAAGTGGTATGGGATAAAAAGGCTCCTTATAAATTTAATGCTGAAATACAGATTGAAGCTCTGGACAGAACTAAACTGCTGAGAGATATTACTAATGTTATAAGTGAGTATGACTTGAATATACTTAGAGCCAATTCTTTAAGAATTGATAAAAGCGGTCATGTTAAATTTAGATTTTTAATAGAAATTAGCAATAAATATATTCTAAAAGATGTTATTAACAATATAAACCAGATAGATTCAGTTTATGACGCTTTTAGAGTATTACCTAGAAAGTAAAAACCGGTATTGAAGTTAAAAAGATTAGAATTAGGATTTTTTAAAGTCAATTGTTATATGTTATCTATAAACGGGGCAAATATAATTATAGACCCGGGTGCAGATTTTGATATCATTCAAAAACATCTTAAAGGATATAATATAAAACCAGATTTTATATTAAACACTCATGGACATCACGATCACATTGGGGCAGTTAGTGATATAATTTTAAATTACAAAATTCCATTTTATATTCATGAACTTGAAGAACCAATTATCACCGATCCTGAAAAGAATTTTTCTTCATTTTTTGGTGAAAATGAATTATCATTAAAAACTTATAATTTAATAAAAGATACTGATTATAACTATTTTGCTGATTTTGGTATTGAAATTATTAATGCTCCCGGACATACTCCTGGAAGTATAATGCTTAAAGCAGGTAATTATCTTTTTACGGGTGACCTGCTTTTTAAAGGGGCAATAGGCCGTACTGATTTACCGGGAGGAAATACGGCGGAGATTAAAAAATCGCTGGCTAACTTAAAGAAAATGGACAGGCAGTTAATAATATATCCTGGCCATGGGCAGAGCAGCAATCTTGAATATGAACTGGAGTCAAACTATTATCTGAAGGAGTATTTTTTGAAAGGAAATAGCGGGAAGGAAAAAGGTGGTTTACTTTGAAAATAAGTTCCCCCAGGGGTACAAGTGATATTTATGGTGAAGATATAGATTACAGAAATTTCATTATAAATACTGCCCGAAAAATATTCGAAATATTTAATTACAGTGAAATAATAACCCCTGCATTTGAATATACCCAGGTTTTCAGTAGAAGTATTGGCGAAGGTACTGATATAGTGCAAAAGGAAATGTATACTTTCATGGATAGGAAAGGAAGATCATTGACACTGCGGCCCGAGGGCACTGCGTCAATTGTAAGGGCTGTTATTGAGAATAAAATGTACTCTGAAAATATGCTCCTTAAATTGTTTTATATTGGTAATATGTTTAGATACGAAAGACCACAAAAGGGAAGAATGAGGGAATTCTGGCAGCTGGGGATAGAGTCTATTGGTACGGATAATCCAGTTATAGACGCTGAAGTTATCTGGATTTTAAATTCATTTTTTATAAAGTTGGGATTTAAAAATTTAATACTTCTTGTAAATAGTATGGGGTGCAGCAGGTGCAGGGAAAAATTTCTTGCGGAATTTAAAAAATATATAAAGCCTGAGCTGGGAAAATTGTGTAATGATTGCCAGAATAGGTTTGAAAAGAATCCCTTAAGGGTTTTTGACTGTAAAAAAAATAGCTGCAAGAGTATTTTAGCCAGTTCGCCAGAGGTATCTTCTTATTTGTGTTCTGGGTGTAAGAGAAATTTTAAAGAAGTTCTGGAGTGCCTGAAAATCCTTAAAATAAAGTACAGAATAGATAAAAACCTGGTAAGAGGTTTTGATTATTATACTAAAACCATATTTGAAATAATATCCGAGGACCTGCAGAGCGCGCAGAATGCCCTGGGTGGTGGAGGAAGGTATGATAATTTAATAAGTCAACTGGGTGGTCCGGAAATTCCTGCCATAGGCTTTGCGGTAGGAATCGATAGGACAATGATGCTTATGAAACAATTAAATTTAAAGTTTAAAAAATTGACTAGAAAAACCAGAGTTTATTTGATAACTATGAATAAAAATTGTCAGATTTATTCTCTTGATATTCTAAAGTATCTTAGAGAAATGGAAGTGACCTGTGATATTAATTTTAGTAATAAGAACTTGAAAAAAGAGATAAAATGGGCTAGAGATAATAATTATAATTTTATTATTATAATTGGCGAAGATGAAATAAATAGCGGGAGCCTGACTATAAAAGATATTAAAAAGTTCAAGCAATACAAAGTTGACTGGAAAAATCAAAAGGATAAGATTATGGAAATTATAGGAGCAAATTATTATGATTAATTCTGTTTATAAAACCAGAATGAGGACTAATTTATGCGGAGAGATAAATAAAGAATTTGCGGGAAAAGAAGTTACTTTAAGCGGATGGGTCGGCAGGAGAAGAGATCATGGAAAGTTAATTTTTTTGGACCTGCGGGATTTTTCCGGTATTGTCCAATTAGTTCTTAATCCCAATATAAATAAAATTCCTTATACCATAGCCAAAGATGTCCGTAGTGAATATGTTATTAAAATAAGCGGAAAAGTCACCAATAGGTCAAAAGATACAATTAATCCCTCAATTCCGACCGGTGAAGTAGAAATAGTGGTAAAAGATATTAAAATTTTTAGCAAGGCTAAAACTCCTCCTTTTTTGCTTGAAGATAGAAATAAAGTAGAAGAGAATACAAGGTTAAAATACAGATATATTGATTTAAGAACCAGGCAAATGCAGGAAAATATCAGGTTAAGGCATAATGTAACAGACGCTACCAGAAAGTATTTTAACTCGAAAGGTTTTTTGGAGATAGAGACACCGATAATTGCAAAAAGTACTCCGGAGGGTGCCAGAGATTTTCTGGTGCCATCAAGAATGAACCCCGGTAAATTTTACGCTCTTCCACAATCACCGCAGCTTTTTAAGCAGATCTTAATGTTTTCCGGATTTGATAGATGCTATCAGATTGCAAGATGTTTTAGAGATGAAGATTTAAGAGCAGATAGACAGCCAGAATTTACGCAGATAGATATGGAAATGACTTTTGTAGAGGCAGATGATGTGATGGAAATAATCGAGGGTCTATTTTCTCATATCTTTAAAGAGGTATTTAATGAAAAGATAAAGCCGCCTTTTAAGCGGATAAGGTGGAAAGATAGTATGGAGATGTACGGTACAGATAAACCTGATTTGAGATTCGACCTTCCTATAAAAGATATTTCGAGCTTATTTAGAAATAGCGGAATTAAAATTTTCAAGGATGTATTAAAAAATAATGGCTGCATAAAAAGTATTGTAGTCAGTGACTATTTAGATTTTACCAGAAAAGATCTTGACCATCTTGTTGAGATGGCAAGGAAGTGTGGCGCCGGTGGACTGGTGTGGATTAAAATTGATGAAAATATGGATTTGCAATCTCCAATATCTAAGTTTTTATCAAATACGGAAAAGGAAGGTTTAATTAAAGCTTTAAGCTTAAAAGAAAAAAATCTGCTGCTTATAGTTGCTGATAAATTTATAACTGCATCACAGACGCTCGGTATGATAAGGAAACATCTGGCCCGCAAATTAAAACTAATAAGAGAAGATGAATTCAATTTCGTATGGGTATATGATTTTCCATTATTTGAATGGGATGAAAAAGAGAAAAGAATCACACCGGTGCATCACCCATTTACCAAACCAGATGAAAATACAGCCGGCTACCTGGACAGTGAACCTTTAAAGGTTAATTCTATGGCTTATGATATAGTGCTGAATGGGGAAGAGATAGGAGGTGGCTCTATCAGGATTAATGATGTGAATTTACAAAAAAAGGTGTTTCAGATACTAAAGTTAGATGAAAAAAAAATTAGAGAAAATTTTGGTTTTTTTATCCGGGCGCTGGATTACGGCGCCCCCCCTCATGGTGGTATAGCTATTGGAATGGACAGGCTGATTATGTTAATGGCGAAAGTTGAAAGCATAAGAGAGGTAATAGCTTTTCCAAAAACACAATCTGCAGTATGTATGCTTACTGACTCGCCTTCAAGTGTAACAGATGAACAACTAAAAGAAGTATCTATTAATATAATAGAGGAAGATAAAGAATAATTAATTTTAAAATCCGGGTTGATTGAATAAACTATTTAATTATGATAACATCATTCCGGGTACTCTGGTTATATCGTGACTAAAGTTAAATTTTTGTGCCAACAAAGTTACATTGGAAGCTCAAACTCTGGCTGTAGCGTAAATGCCCACTACTAGATGGGACTTATAAAACAGACAGGAGGGCATCCACCTGCTGAGCGCAGGGCGCAAAAAACTTCCTATAGTTACGACTAAGCGGGGTATCCATTTTATTATCAAATATTAATCAGATTTTAATTTCTTATGGATATAAGAAAGATATTTTTAAATTATTTTGAGAAAAAGGATCATTTAAATTTACCTTCATCAAGCCTGATACCGGTGGATGATCCCAGTGTGCTGTTAACGACTGCCGGGATGCAGCAATTTAAGTTATATTACTTAGGAATAAAAAGACCTCCCGGAAAAAGAATTACCACAGCGCAGAAATGCTTTAGAACAAGTGATATTGATAGGGTAGGTTACACAGAGAAACATTGTACATTTTTTGAGATGCTGGGCAATTTTTCATTTGGGGATTATTTTAAAGAGGAGGCAATAAAATTTTCTCTGGATTTAATTTTGAATATTTTAAAAATTCCTCTTGAAAAATTACTTGTTGCGGTATTTAAGGGTGATAAAGATATACCGGCAGATCTGGAGTCTATAGAAAACTGGAAAGAAAATGGGATCAGCGCTGATAAAATATATAAATTTGGAAAGGAGGAAAATTTCTGGGGCCCTGCAGGAGAAACTGGCCCATGCGGACCCTGCTCTGAAATATTTTATGATTTTGGAAAAGAATATGGATGCGGCAAAGATAGCTGCAACCCCAATTGTGATTGCAGTAGATTTCTTGAAATATGGAATCTTGTTTTTATCCAGTATAATTTTGACGGTAAAAAATATAATGAACTCCCTCAGAAGAATATTGATACCGGTATGGGATTAGAGCGAATAACGGCAGTTTTAGAAGGAAACCCATCTGTTTTTAAAACATCATTATTTGACGGTATAATGAAAAAAATAAAAGAAATATCAGAGGAGAAAATCAATTATAAAAATGGTAAAAAAGCTAGTTTAGAGTTTGACAAAAGTACCAGGATAATAGCCGATCACGCCAGAGCAATTTACTTTTTAATTTCTGATGGCGTGACACCTTCAAATGAGGGGAGAGGTTATATACTAAGAAGAATAATTAGAAGAGCTATAAGATATGGAAAACTGATAGGGATTGAAGATTATTTTTTAAATGATATTGGCGAGGCAGTAGTAAGTGAATATTCAAAGATATATCCCAAGCTTTTAGAGAAAAAAGAGTTTTCATTTAACTTAATAAGGGATGAAGAAAATAGATTTACAAAAACATTAAAGGAAGGAAGTAAGGTTTTAATACAGAAAATTAATAGAATTAAAAAAGATAATGGGAAATATCTTGATCCTGAAGATGCATTCAGGCTATATGATACATTTGGTTTTCCAGTAGAACTAACTGCAGAAATATTGAATGAAAACAATTTGAAACTGAATATGGAAAAGTTTAATGACTATTTAAAGGAACACGCTGAAAAATCTAAAAGTAAGATTTTATTTGATAAAAAAATTGATAGTAATCTGGAGATATACCGTAATATAAGTAAGAATCTGGAAGTAGAGTTTATTGGTTATCAAAGGAGTAAAGCAAAAACAGTAATAGAGAATATCATAAAAATCGATAAAAATGGCAGTAAGGAGTTGACCTCAAAGTTATATGATGGAGAAAAAGGTGAAATAATTTTAAGGGAAACTCCGTTTTATGGAGAAAAAGGCGGACAGATTGGAGATAAAGGAATTATTAGAAAAGGCGAGAATTTCTTTGCGGTTACAGACTGCAAGATTCCGGTTGAAGGTATTAATATCCATAAAGGTAGGGTAAAAAAAGGTGAACTGAAGGTGGTTGACGAGGTAAGTGCAGAAGTTGATCATAACAGCCGAAAGAATATCAGCAAAAACCATACTGCAACACATCTCCTTCATTGGGCCCTTAGAAACGTATTTGGTAATGAAATAAAACAATGTGGTTCCTTTGTGGGAGAAGATAGGTTCAGATTTGACTATTCTATCTATACTGCGCCATCTAAAGAAGACTTAAGAAAAGTAGAAAGAATGATAAATGAAAAAATACAGAATAATGACCCCGTAAGATGTTTCGAGACCACCAGAGAATTTGCAAAGGAAATAGGAGCCACAGCTCTATTTGGTGAAAAGTATGGTAAGTTTGTAAGAGTAGTAGAAATAAATGACTATAGCAGGGAACTTTGCGGTGGTATTCATGTAAATAGAACAGGAGATATAGGTATATTTAAAATTATAACGGAGGCCAGTATTGGCGCTAATTTAAGAAGAATTGAGGCAGTGACTGGTATGTATGCATATAATTATCTGGAAGCCAGAGAAAGGATTTTAAATAATATTTCTGCCAGCCTGGAGGTGGAAGATGATAAGATATGGGATACTTTAAAAGACATTAAAGATAATATAAAGAAAAAGGAAGAAGAGCTGACGTTATTGCAGATAAAAATTGCGAAAAAGGAAATAATAAATAGATTTAAATACGACCCATGGAGTGGTGGTTTAAAAATTATTGATTTCAATTTTTCAAGCTTAAAACTGGTTCCCGCTATAGAAATTAAAAGTATGGGAATAGTAGGTGATGAGATAAAAAATTACTTTGAAGGGAAAAATACTTTTATTATTTTTGGTAATATTTTAGGTAATAAGCCGGTTATGCTGCTTCAGGCTACTGCGGATTTGGTAAAGAAAGGAATAGATTGTGGTAAGATTGCGCGGGAAGTCAGTGAAAAGTTAAAAGGCAGAGGCGGAGGGAAACCTTACTTCGCGCAGCTAGGTGGTTCAGATCCTGATTCTTTAGACAGTACCATTGATTTTGTAAGAGAGTGGGTTTTAAAATACTTTAAGAAAGGAAAATGAGAATCCTGGGATTGGATATAGGAGATAAAAGAATAGGAGTAGCGATTTCAGATGAACTGGAAATCATAGCTACGCCTCTTGAAGTATTTAATAATGACAAGAAAGTAAAGGAAAAACTTCAAAAATTAATAAATGAATATAAGATTAAAAAAATAGTGGTAGGGATACCCTATACCCTGAAAGGGGAGGTAGGTATTCAGGCAAAAAAGGTAATCAACTTTGTTGAAGATATAGTAATGAGCGCAGGAATTGAAGTTGATTACATTGATGAAAGATATACCACAAAAATTCCATTAAAACTCCTGGAGAAAAATTCTAAAAGTAAGATAATTGATAAATTTTCAGCAAGTATAATTCTAAAAGATTATTTGGACAGTAGAAAGAGGAAAACTAAAAATTATAAATAATAAGTTTATAAATAGGATAAATTTAATAATTATATTACTGTTAATACCTTTATTTTCCTTTTATTCAGTTTCATGCAGTATTTTCAGGGGAGAAGAAAAAGAGGTTGTCCAGGCAGGAGTTGAAGTTGAATTTGAAATAAAAGAGGGGATGATCTTAAAAGAAATTGCCAGCCTGCTGGAGGAAAAAGGAATAATTAATAATGCCTTCCTTTTCAGGTTATTTGTAGAACAGAGAGGAAAGGAAAAAAGTTTAACACCTGGCATATATATATTAGAAACAAATTCTGAATATGAGAAGGTTCTGGATAAAATAACAGCAGGCCCGCCACCAGTAACTTATAAGTTTATTATTCCGGAAGGTTATACGGTAAAACAAATTGTTGATAGAGTAGCTCAGGAAATACCTTTCATAGATAATATAGATATGGAAGAGGCTGTGGATATCAGTAATTATAGTTATGATTATTTAGAAGATTCTTCCAGCCTGGAAGGATTTTTATTCCCCAAAACTTATGAGGTAACAATAGATTATTCTGCGAGAAACATAGTTGAAATGATGCTTGTCCAGTATCAGTTTGAAACCGGAAGCCTTGACTATTCCTTTGCAGAAAACAAAGGTTTGTCACCTTACGATATATTAAAAATTTCTTCTATGATTGAAAGAGAAGCATATGTCCCGGAAGAAAGGGCTCTGGTTTCAGCAGTCATTCATAACAGAATTTATTTAAATATGCCACTGGGAATAGATGCTACCATATGCTACGATTTAGATAAATGGGATGAGGGCTTGACTAATACGGATAAGGAAATTGATTCTCCATATAATACTTATATGTACGCAGGCCTTCCACCGACTCCTATCTGTAATCCAGGTCTGGCATCAATTGAAGCAGCTTTAAATCCTGCAGATGTCGATTATCTATATTATGTAGTTGATGATCCGGAAAGACATACTCATCATTTCTCTACTAATTATGAAGAACATACAGGAGTTCAAAATAACACAAATTAAAGAGTTACGGGCCTATCTTAAAGAAAAATCAATGCTGGCTGGTCTCAAGAAAAATGCAGCTCTGGAGAAGAAATTATTAGCTGGTTTACAAAAAGAAGCAGCTTTTAAAAAAATACCAATAATAGATGTAACTACAGGAAGGTTTCTGGAATTAATCTGTCTCCTTACCGGTCCAAAGAATATTCTAGAGATTGGGTGTGGAAATGGATTTTCATCTTATTTTCTGATAAAAAATTTAAAAGATGGGTATTATACAGGAATAGATTTGAATCAGGACAGGGTAAAAAGAGCTGAAAGGTTCATCAGAAGCAAATTTCCAAAAAAGCAATTTAAATTTTTAACCGGAAACGCTTTAAAATTAATCCCTGAACTACAATATAATTTTGATCTGGTATTCATTGATGCGGCAAAGTATGAATATCCACAATATATTAAAACTTTAGAAAATAAGCTGGAATCTGGAGCTTTAATAATTGCTGATAATATTTTTTATAAAAATAAAATATTTAAAAGAGAAACCGTAAGGCATGATTTAAACAGCATAAAGGGAATTAAAGAATATATAAGGTATATAACAGATTCGAATAATTTTAGCAGTTATTTTTTTGATATAGGTGATGGCATATCAGTTACCAGGTTTATAAAAAAGTAATTCTATCAAATTATGTTAAAAGATAAAAAAATACCGGAGCTTTTAGTACCTGCCAATAATTTGAATATTTTAAAATATGCAGTTAATTATGGAGCAGACGCTGTTTATGTGGGTGGGAAGGAATTTAATCTAAGAAGCATCAGAGGGAATTTTAGCATTGAAGAATTAGAAGAAGGTATCCACTATGCGCATAAGTATGGAGTCAAATTATATTTTACTTTAAATTCTATAGTTTATGACCATGAACTAGCCAGATTCAGAAAATATTTAAATAAACTAAAAACCATCAATCTGGATGGGATAATAGTATCTGATTTTGGTGCGCTGGAACTTGTAAAGGAAATTCTACCAGACAGAAGAGTACATATAAGCACACAGACCAATATAAATAACCACCTGGGAGTAAATTTTTTTAAAAAGCTTGGAGCGAGCAGGGTAAATCTTGCAAGAGAGATAAATTTTTCTGATTTAAAAAATATCAGGGACAGAACCAATATAGAGATTGAAATATTTATACATGGGGCCTTATGTATATCCTATTCCGGAAGATGTATGTTGAGCAAATATATGACCGGTCGTGACGCTAATAGAGGAGAATGCGCGCACAGCTGCAGGTGGAAGTACTATCTAATGGAAGAAGAAAGAGCGAACTTATTTTTCCCGGTCGAGCAGGACAAACGAGGGACTTATATATACAATTCGAGAGATCTCTGCCTGCTGACTGAATTAAAGTTACTGGTAGAAATAGGTGTAGATGCTTTTAAGATAGAAGGGAGAATAAAGACAGAAAATTATGTAAGTCTTACCACCTGGGTTTACAGGAGAGCGCTGGATTATATTGCCCAGAATAAATTTACAGATCAAAAAATATCTTATTTAACCCGGGAGCTTGATAAATGCTCTCACCGTAACTTTACCTCAGGATTTATGTTTTTAAAGGACAGGAATGAGCTTGAGGATAATGATAATGTTGGTTATATCAAAAAATACAGATTTATAGGCGTATACCATGATTTTAGCAATAAATATAATGGCCCGATTATAAATGTAAAGAACCAGTTTAAGGTTGGAGAGGTTATAGATATATTACAGCCATATAAAAATCCTAAAAAATTTATGGTAAGGAAAATGATATCGGTATCGGATAGTACTGAAACTGAATGCGCTAATCCTAATGATTTGGTTATTATATGTGATCTGGGCAGATTAAATCCGTTTTCAATATTTAGAGTTAAAAATTGAAGAATTTAAAATATAACAAAAGTTGTAAAAGTTTAGGAAGTTGAAAATATAAAAAATTTTAGTAATATTATAATAATTAATTTAAAAGATATATGATTGAAAATATTAAAACTTATAAGGTTTTACTGTTGGGCAGAGTTCAAGGTGTGGGTTTCAGGTATTTTGTGGAATCTATAGCAGGCAAATATGATATAAGCGGTTATGTGAGAAATACCTTTGACCGCAAAGTGGAAGTAGTCTGTCAGGGAGAAGAGGAGGATCTGAAACAATTTATAGATGAGGTAAAAAAAGGCCCGGCATTTTCAGTAGTAACAGATGTAAAAATAGAAGAAATTAAAGATAGTAGAAAATATAGTATATTCGATATCAAATTTTAACGGTATTAATATAATAATTAATAATAGCAATAGATATAAATAAAATGATTAGCTCCAGCACAAGAATAATAGCTCTTATTGGTAATCCTGTAAGGCACAGCTTATCCCCGAAGATTCAGAATTATTTTATCAGCAAATACTCAAAAGACGCAGTTTATGTGGCATTTGAATTCAAGCGTGAAAATCTTAAAGAAGCATTTAATGGCGCAAAAAAATTAGGTTTTATGGGATTAAATGTAACTATGCCTTATAAGGAAGAGGTCTTTAAATTAATTGACAGGCTGGACACAATATCTTCAATTATAAAATCAGTAAATACAGTAAAGTTTGATCAGGAGGATGGGATTTCAGCTGGTTTTAATACTGATGTAGAAGGCTTTTTAAAATCATTGGATGAAAAAAAATTTAAATGGACCGGCAAACAGTGTCTGGTTATAGGGGCAGGTGGCGCGGCGAGGAGCGCTATTTATGGAACACTTACAAAACAGGTTAAAAAAATATATGTATACGACAAGATTAAAGGAAAGGGAGCCGAGATTATAAATAATT